>VMHT01070027.1_pt1 | contig 10097 bp, 9 predicted proteins | sample 4693611 | NCBI WGS metagenome assembly VMHT01 (sample SAMN12280063, study PRJNA550983) | marine metagenome | isolation source: seawater sampled from same location over 5 years 0.02-0.2 micron viral filtrate | place: USA: collected off the coast of southern California halfway between the port... ...
GTAAAAGCAAAATCAGAAGATGCCCTTAATATAATGAGGCATGATATAGCTCATGTTTTAGCGGAGGCAGTTGTTTCAATTTTTCCAAAAGCAAAACCTACAATAGGCCCTTTTATTAAAAACGGTTTTTATTATGACTTTGATATGGAAAACACTTTATCTGATGGTGACCTCAATAATATTGAGTCTAAAATTAGAGAAATTTTAAAAGAAGGTAGGACTTTTATAAAAAAAGTAGTTTCAAAAGATCAAGCTTTAGAAGTTTTTAAAGATAATGAATATAAAATAGAATTGATTAAAAATTTAGATAACTCAGCTGAAATAACTTTGTATGAGCAAAAAAATTTTACCGATCTCTGCAAAGGCCCTCACCACAAAAGTACAAAAGAGTATGATGCTCATGTAAAGATTACTAGCGTATCTGGCGCATACTGGAGAGGCAATAGCACCAATAAAATGCTCCAAAGAATTTATGCAACCGCTTTTTATAGTGAGAAAGATTTAAATAAATATTTAAAAAATCTAGAAGAAGCTAAAGAAAGAAACCACAGAAGGCTTGGAACAGATATGGGGCTTTTTCTTTTAACAGACCTCTCAGCTGGGAATGTATTTTGGAAAGAAAGAGGCTTAATTCTTTATCAAAATATTGAGAAGTTTATTAGAAGTGAGCAACAAAAATTAAATTACAAAGAAGTTAAAACACCAGAATTAGTATCAAATGAACTTTGGATCAAGTCTGGGCATTGGGATAATTTTCAAGAGAATATGTTTACCTCTGAAACGGATAATAAAACATTTGCTTTAAAACCAATGAATTGCCCCTGTCATATTGTTTTGTTTAACTCCCAATTAATTACTTATAAAGACTTACCTCTACGATATTCAGAATTTGGTAAATGTCATCGCTATGAACCTTCCGGTGCATTAAATGGTCTTTTTAGAGTAAGAGGGTTTACTCAAGATGATGCTCATATATTTTGCACAGGTGAGCAAATTTATGATGTTTGCAATGAAACAACTTTACTGATCGAAAGAGTTTATAAAAGATTTGGTTTTGAAAAGGTCAAATATAATATTTCTACTAAACCTGAAAAAAGCATTGGAACCCAAGAAAGTTGGGATAATGCGGAAGATCAATTAAAAAAAGTTCTCAGCGATAATGGAAAAGAATTTAATATCCTTGATGGTGAGGGTGCATTCTACGGTCCTAAAATTGAATTTACGCTTGAAGACTCTCTTGGAAGAGAGTGGCAGTGTGGAACTATACAGATAGACTTTAACTTACCTGAGAGATTAGGCGCTAAGTATAAAGATAAGGACGATAAAAACCAAACACCAATCATGATACATAGAGCTGTAGTTGGCTCACTTGAAAGATTTATCGCCATAATTTTAGAAAATACTAATGGCTGGCTTCCTTTATTTATAACTCCCATTCAGCTTGCAATTTTACCTGTATCAGAGAAATTTATTGAACATTGTAGTGAATTAAACAAACAACTTACTGAATTAGGTGTTCGAACAACAATTGATGCCTCTGATAATAAACTTGGTTATAAAATTCGAAACTCTATATCAAAAAAAATTCCCTACTCTTTAGTTATCGGAGATAAAGAATTAGAGTCTGGCACATATAATATCAGGAGTAAAAAGGGTGATAATATTTCATGCTCCTCAATTCAAGAGTTACAAGATTTTTTTAATAAAAATTAGATATATCTTTCTTTATTTTATCGATTAATTTTAGGCCAATATGAGCAATCATTCAAAAGCAATACTAATTGTTATTATGAGTGGCTTAATTTGGAGCTTTGGTCCACTGGTTGTCAAAAACATGACAGATCCTAAAATATACCAACTACCTTATTTGGTAATAAGAGGATTGACAGTAACTATTATTATTAGCTTCTACCTTCTTATTAATGAAGGGTTTCCATTTCTAAAAAAAATTATAAAAATTGATCGGACAACTGCGATTGGAGGAATGTGTTTAACTACAGCATTCCTAGGCTTTATCTATTCAATCAGCTACACTACAGCAGCTGTTACTCTATTTATGTTAGCCTTAATGCCTTTTTTAGCATCCATAATAGCCTATGTATTTTTATCTGAGAAAATATCAATTCAAAATTTAACTAGTATGTTGGTAGCGCTAATTGGAACTATAATCATGGTTTATGCCAGCACTTTTAGTGGTTCTATCTTTGGCCTTGCTATGGGTTTTATATCAAGCTTGGGTTTTGCAGCATTTTCAGTAACACTGAGAAGTAAAAGTGATTTTAAAAAATTTTATATATTGGTCTATGGGGGTATTTTTTGTGCCGTGATATCATTAATTCTAATGATTATTAAAGATCAAAGTTTTTTGATACCTTTTAAAAATATTTATCTGAGTATTGGGCATGGAGCTATAGTAGCATCAGGTTTAATTTTATTTAGTATTGGCTCAAAACAATTGCTGTCAGGAGAACTGACAATGCTTTCACTATTGGAAGTTGTGGGAGGTATATTCTGGGCATGGCTACCCATATTAGGAATCAATGAGGTTCCAAGTATAAATACAATTATTGGAGGAATAGTTATCTGTGTAGCTATTGCGATGAATTCTTATAAATTTGATAAAAAAAGATTAGAAAATTTAACTAGATAGTTAGACCTATCACACCCAAGAAAGTTAATAAAATCCCGGAGCCTTGAATTTTAGAAATTTTTTCTTTTAGTATTAATCGTGCAAGAATTACAGTTACTAACCCAAAGCCAGAAGAGATAACAACAGCAATACTTACTTTGTCAAAAGTATAAGCAGAAACTAAACAAAAATATCCAGTGGTTTCTAAGATACCTTGGAACAATAGAATAGGAACTGCTTTTTTAGTTATAAATATTTTAGATTTAGAAAATAGTAGCAATGAAGCTATACCTAATAAACTAAAAAAACGTATATAGATGACTGTTTCTAGGGGATCAAGGGTATTTGAAGCCTCTTGTGAAAAAATTAAACCCAAAGCTAGCATTACACTTGCCATAAAAGATACTACTATCGACTCTTTAATTTGTTTTTTATTCAACCCTAAGCTCTGTCGGTGACTATCTGCACTGAATGAAACCAAAATTGCCCCAAATATTATTATTAACGTTGCTACCCATTGATGGAAAGTAGGCTCGCTTCCCAGAGCAAACCTTATTAAAAATACAAATAAAGGGTTAATTGCAGTAATTGGCGCAACTATGGAGACAGGGCCCATTTGTAGACCTCTATACAAACAAAGAAGTCCAAACATAATTAAGATACCTGATAAAAAACTATTACTCAGTCCAATGGAATTAGGATTAAGACCATTACCAAAAAAAGAAAATAAAATTATATAAAATATAGCACCTACTATTAGCATCCAAAAAAGAGAATTTTTAAAACCAACCTCTTTAGAAGAAAATCTTGCAAGAAAATCACCTATACCAAAACTAAAAGCAGATAGAATACCTAGTAATACAACCATTTTTAGAAAATTATTTAGACGTGAAAACTTTCACCACAACCGCACTCACTAGTTTGATTAGGATTATTGAAAGTAAAACGCTCACCAAATTCTTCTTTAATATAATCCATCTCGGTTCCGATAACATACATGATTGCCTTATTATCTATATACAAAGGGAAGTCATATCCATTTACTAGCTCGTAACCATCAATATTATCGTTATTAGCGTATTCCATGACATAACTGAGACCAGCGCAACCTTTGGTGTTAAGTCCAATTTTTAGTCCAATAGAATTTTCTTGTTTAGATAAGAGTTCTATTATCTGTTTTTGAGCATTATTAGATAATGTAAATAAAGGTGCGTTCATATTTTCAATTAAATTCCTAAAGCCAATCTTGCATCTTCGCTCATCATATCTTTATTCCATGGAGGTTCAAATGTAAGTTTAACTCCTACCTGACCTATTCCTTCAAGTTCACTAGTTTGCTTGGCAACTTCTAAAGGGAAGCTATCCGCTACTGGACAATTAACAGTAGTAAGTGTCATGAGGATTTTAACATTGTTAAAGTCATCTATCTTGACATCATAGATTAATCCCAAGTCATATATATTAATACCTAATTCAGGATCTCTAATCAGAATTAGTTTTTCAATAATTAAATTTTTATCTACTTTAATATCAGAAAAAGTGGAAATATCTCCATAGACCATCTCGCCCTCAGTATTAGCCTTGGGCATAAAATCAGATAAATCTTTATTATCCATTATTGAAGTAATTTAATAGTTTTTTTTAGGGAGTCGATAAAGATATCAATATCATTAAGATCATTATAAATACCAAATGATGCTCTACAAGAACCAGGGATGTCTAATTTTTTCATAAAAGGCTGACAACAATGATGACCACCTCTAATCATAATTCCATATTGGTCTAAAAAAGTAGCAATATCATTATAATTGTGCCCCGGTAAATTAAAGGAAACTATAGAACTTGCATCTAAAGAGGGATCAGATCCATATATTTCAATATCACAAGTATCATTAAGAGCTTTAATAAGATCAGATCTTAAATTTCTCTCTTTATCAAAAAAAGTTTTAAAATTGATTGATTTAACATAATCAATTGCTGCGCTAAAACCCACAACTGCTTCAATTGGTGGTGTGCCTGCTTCAAATTTGTTGGGAAGCATTGCATAAGAAAAATCATTTGCATAAACTTGATTTATCATACCGCCTCCTACATTGGAAGGTTCCAACTCCTCTAATAAGGATTCTTTACCATATAAAATTCCTACACCAGAGGGTCCATAAATTTTGTGCGATGAAAAGGAAAAAAAGTCACAATCCATTTTTTGTACGTCAATATCGCAGTGGGCGATTGACTGACAGCCATCAACTGCAATCAATATTTCATCAGAAATATTTTTTTTAATTTGATTTAAGTCTATGATTTGTCCAGTTGTGTTTGACATATGTGTAATTGCCAAAACTTTAGTATTCTTACTGCAATTTTTAATAATTTGTTTTTCATCAATGACACCATCTTTATCGATTGGAACAATTTTTAAATCTAAGTTTGATTTATTACAAATTTGTAACCATGGTAAATAATTTGAATGGTGCTCGAGTTCACTTACTACAATTTCTCCACCATCTTTAAACTTATTTGCAAGTGCCTTAGCAATAATATTTATGGAGTCAGTTGCCCCACTAGTGAAAATTACCTCATTAAAACTTTTAGCATTGATAAATTCTCTAATATTTTCCCTTGCACGCTCAAAATGATCTGTAGCACTAATACTTAAAGAATTCATACCCCTATGCACATTTTCATAAGAATTCTCATAAAAATTCTTAATTGCGTCTATTACCACTCTAGGTTTTTGTGTACTAGCAGCTGAATCTAAATAAGTAATGGGGTTGTTTCTTATTTGATTTTTAAAAATCGGAAAATCATCTCTTAAACTCATCAAATTAGATTATCCAATAATTTAGAAGAAAAGTCTTTTATTTCTTTGTTTTGTATTGACTCGATAATCTCAAAAAGAAATGCTTTTTGAAGAATGCTTTTAGCTGTTTGCTCATCAATACCTCTAGTTTTAAAATAATAAATTTGATCTTGGTTTAACTTGGCCACCGTAGAACCATGACTACATTTCACATCATCAGCATATATTTCTAACTCAGGTTTGTTATTTGCTTTAGATTTACTATCTAATAAAAGCGATCTGCTCATTTGATAGCCGTCAGTTTTTTGAGCAATGGAATCGACATAAATCTTTCCCTGAAAGTTTGTAATAGCGCCATTATCAATAATAGATTTAAATATTTCATTACTAGCCGTGGATGGCTTCAAATGTTGAATAAATGAAAAATTGTCATTTAAAAAACTATTCTTAAAATTTAAACCTAGAAGATTCAGCTCACACTTCTCACCCAAGGAGGCATAAAATTCATTCCTGATATGATTGTTGCAAGACTGAAATGTTAAAAAATTCATTTTAGAAAAATTAGATTGATTAATTTCAAAATATATAAAAGATTTTTTATTAGATAGGGATAGCTGCAATACTTCAAGACTGGAACTTTGCTCTAAATCAAAAAAAATTGACCTCGGCAAAGGATCTGAGATGTTAGATGTAACTAATACTAGAGTTTGATGTTTATTACTTTTTTTTGTAAATAATATGTTTTCATCAAAATGATTAACATCCATCATTAGTACTTCTTGAGTAAAACTGTCTAAATCAATAGCAAGAGAAGATCTATGTGATAGTGATGAGACACGAAAATAACTATCAGCACTATTAAACTTCCACTGATCTATTTTGGAATTTAGGTCAGTTACTATAAAATCAGCTTTTTGTATTTGACATGATATTTTTAATAAATCGGCGTAGTCATAGATTGACTCTGAAAAACTGTCAGAAATATAATCTTTATGTAATTGAGCGTATTTATAATTTTCTAATTTAAAATTTTTAAAAGGATTAAAATCATTTAAGATCTTGTTCCCATACGCTGATAAGTTATCCATAATTTAAGCTATGAAAATGAAATAATTTTCATTAGACGGTTTTAGAAACCTCTTCATACCCTTTTTCTTCTAATTCTAAAGCTAGGGAAAAATCACCTGATTTAACTATCTTACCATCAGATATAATATGAACAAAATCAGGTTTAATGTAGTTAAGAAGTCTTTGATAGTGAGTAATCACCAAAAAAGAGTTATCTTTATTTCTTAATTTATTTACACCCTCTGAAACTACTCGAAGGGCATCAATATCCAAGCCTGAGTCAGTTTCGTCTAAAATTGACATTACAGGATCTAGAAGTGACATTTGCAATATTTCTTGTTTTTTTTTCTCACCACCTGAATAGTTTACGTTTAAATCTCTTTTCAACATATCTGGAGAGATGCTGAGCTCTTCAGCTTTTGATTTAACTAATTTAGCAAACTCTAATGCATCTATTTCTTCTAAGCCCAAGTATTTTCTTTTAGCATTAATTGCTGTTTTAAGAAAAAAAGATGTTTGCACACCTGGAATTTCCATTGGATATTGAAAGGCGAGGAAAAGCCCCTCATTTGATCTTTCATCAACTTCTAAATCTAATAAGTTTTTGCCATTGAAATCGACACTTCCACTATCAATTTCATAGCCTTCTTTGCCTGATAAAACATACGATAGAGTACTTTTACCAGAGCCGTTAGGGCCCATTAATGCATGCACCTCACCTTTATTAATAGATAAGTCTAGTCCCTTAATAATTTGCTTTTCTTCAATTGATACTTTTAAATTATTGATATTTAACATTATCCAACACTTCCTTCTAAGCTTATAGCCACTAGTTTTTGGGCTTCAACCGCAAACTCCATTGGGAGATGTTGAAGTACCTCTTTACAAAATCCGTTCACAATCAAACCTACAGCATCTTCGCTATTAAGCCCTCTTTGCATGCAATAAAAAAGTTGATCTTCATTGATTTTTGAAGTTGTAGCTTCATGTTCTATCATTGAGTCAGAATTACTAGATTCAATATATGGAACTGTGTGAGCGCCACATTTATTTCCAATTAATAAAGAATCACATTGTGTAAAGTTTCTAGAATTTGAGGCTTTGGAATGAATATTTACTAAACCCCTATATGTATTACTTGCATTTCCAGCAGAGATGCCCTTTGAAATAATTTTTGATGATGTGTTTTTTCCCAAGTGTATCATCTTGGTACCAGTATCGGCTTGTTGTTTATTATTTGTAATTGCAACTGAATAAAATTCACCTTTAGAATTATCACCTTGTAAAATGCAACTTGGATATTTCCAAGTGATAGCAGAGCCTGTCTCAACTTGAGTCCAAGATATTTTAGAGTTATTCCCTCTACAGGCGCCTCTCTTAGTTACAAAATTAAATATTCCACCCTTACCTTCACTGTCACCGGGATACCAATTTTGAACCGTTGAATATTTAATCTCCGCATTCTCTAAGGCGATCAACTCAACATTTGCGGCATGTAATTGATTTTCATCACGCATTGGCGCTGTGCAGCCTTCTAAGTAACTGACATAGCTGTTTTTATCCGCAATAATAAGAGTTCTTTCAAACTGGCCTGTATTAATCGCATTAATTCTAAAATAAGTTGAAAGCTCCACTGGACACCTAACGCCCTCTGGGATGTAAACAAAAGAGCCATCAGTAAAAACTGCAGAATTTAAAGCAGCAAAGGAATGATCAGAGACAGGTATTACGCTCCCGAGGTACTTTTTTATTAAATCAGGATATGTTTTAATAGCTTCAGAAATAGGACAAAAAATAATTCCTAAATCACTTAATTGTTTTTTATATGTAGTGGCAACTGAGACCGAGTCAAAGACAGCATCAACTGCAACGCCTGAAAGAATTTTTTGTTCTTGAAGTGGGATGCCCAACTTCTCATAAGTTTTTAAAATATCTGGATCTATTTCATCTAGGGATTTTGGTTTATCTTTAAGACTTTTAGGAGAGGAATAATAATAATAATCTTGGAAATTTATTTTTGGAATATCAAGTTTCGCCCAATTAGGTTCTGGCAACTTAGTAAATACTTTAAATGCATTTAATCTCCACTCAAGCATCCAATCTGGTTCATTTTTTTGAGCAGATATGAACTTTACAGTTTCTTCGCTTAAACCCTTGGGTGATTTAATATCATCAATGTCAGTTGAGAATCCATACTTATACTCATTATTCCCAAGGTTGTTTACTTGTTTAATTGTTTGTTCTGTTGCTGCCATAAGGGTTATCGATATATAAAATAATTAAAAATATTTACAAGAAAATACGAGTAAATAAGGACTTTAGTTCAATTTTTGTTTAATAATGCCACCACCTAATACCCTATCGTGGTCATATAGCACACATGCCTGGCCTTTTGTTATAGCTTCGGCAGGTTCATCAAACTCAAAAGAGAAAGTATTTGCCTGTTTTAAGAAAGTGCCCTTTCGAGGTTCTGATAAAGATCTAATCTTCGCGCTACAAGGAATCTCTATATTAGATGGACTGAAATCAAAATCAGGCATTATAAAATTTAAACTATCTAATAAAAGTGATTTTCCTAATAAATCGGCTTTACTCCCAATAACGATTTGGTTTGTTTCTTTAAGTATATCGACAACATAAAGTGGGTTTTCATTAGAAATCCCAAGCCCTCTTCTTTGTCCAATTGTATAATTTTGAATACCTTCATGGTGAGATAACACATTTCCATCTAAGTCAATTATTTCGCCAATTTTTTTTTGTGATTTAATAAATTTTTTATAATCTCCATCAGGAATAAAGCATATGTCTTGACTATCCTTTTTATTAAATACAACTAGGCCGATATCCTCTGCTATTTTTCTCGTTTTATCTTTGGGTATTTCTCCTAGTGGAAAGCGTAAGTAGTCAAGTTGGTCTTGGGTAGTTGAAAATAAAAAGTAGCTCTGATCTTTTGACTTGTCCTCAGCCATATACATGTGGGCGTTTTTGGTGCTACCTTTTCTTTTAATATAATGACCAGTTGCCATACAATCCGCTTCTAATTTTTTTGCGAAATTCATTAAGTCTCTAAATTTTACTGTTTCATTACATTTGACACAGGGTATGGGTGTTTCGCCGTTTTCATAGGCATTGATAAAGTAATCAATAACATCTTCTTTGAAGGTTTTTTCATAATTAAAAACATAATGAGGAATATCTAACTTTTGAGCAACCCTTCTAGCATCGTAGATATCAATTCCTGAACAGCATGAGCCCTTTTTAGCTGAGGTATTAGAAGAATATAGCTGGAGTGTGATGCCTATCACGTTGTAGCCTTCTTGTTTTAGCAGTCCAGCAACAACAGAACTATCAACGCCACCTGACATAGCAACTACTACAGTTGTTTCTGATGGTTTTTTATTAAATCCAAGTGTGTTCATTATTACCTTGCTTTTATCATTAAAAATAACTTATGATCCTACCTCAATTATGCCAGAGGTATTTATACAAGGTGGAGAAGGTAAACTTCAAGCAAAATACTCACCAAGTGAGCAAGATAAGCCAAATATTGCTATAGTTCTTCATCCTAACCCTAAACACGGCGGTACAATGGATACCAAA
>VMHT01134772.1_pt1 | contig 10097 bp, 11 predicted proteins | sample 4693611 | NCBI WGS metagenome assembly VMHT01 (sample SAMN12280063, study PRJNA550983) | marine metagenome | isolation source: seawater sampled from same location over 5 years 0.02-0.2 micron viral filtrate | place: USA: collected off the coast of southern California halfway between the port... ...
CGGGGGCTGGAATCAACTAAGTATCACGCAAGAATCAGCAATCGAAAACACGATCGAGGACTTACTACCCGATAACTGCACTGTTATTGAGTATGAAAGCGTAATAGATAAAGGTCTAGCTCACACGCTAAACGTTAATAGTTGCGTGGGTGTTGTGAAATACTTAATTGGCGTTAGAAAGCATTTTATTTTAACGCCTTATCAGCTATATAAACACTTGAAGAGGGTTTAATTATGACAGCGGTAATACCGGCACTTATGGGGGCTGACTCAGCAAGAAAGGGGCGCAAAGCAGCAAAAAAAGCAGAAGAGCGAGCAAGGCAAGATTCTGCAAAGCGTAAACAGCTAGAAACAAAAGCGAAAGAAGAAGAGCAGCGTCGAGGTCAGCAAGAGTCGTTGCGCGGTGCAGAGGCAGCAGATGATGCAGCAAAAGCATCTTTATCATCTAAGCGACGCGGTAAGCGTAGTTTAATTCGCAGTAACAGACTAGGAGGTTGATATGACGGAAAAAATAGCCGGGGTTGCTAAGAGTGTTGCAAAGCAGGGTGCAGAGGTTAAAGCAGAAAAAGCAGCTAAAGAAGCAGAGAAAAAAGCAAAGTTTGGCAGTGCTGTAAAACGTGCTGAAAAAGAGGCGGCCGGCACTACAAAGGCTCAAGGTAGGCAGAGTCTACTGCAAGCTGGTACGCTCAATGGTAGCTCAAGCAATAAGCGCAAAGGTCTAGGTGGTTAAAATGAATCTAAAAAAACGCATACAAAAGGCAAAGGCAAACGCCGATAATTTTCGGTCAATGCTTGAAGTGGCCTACGATTATGTCATTCCTGAAAAAAATGGCTGGAATCAAAACACACGCGGCAAAGAAGAAAACACGCATATTTACGACGAGACAGCGGTCAATGGCGTAGTAGTAGCATCTAATCGTATGCAAGGCGCATTGATGCCGCCGCAGCAAAAATGGCACTCATTCGCCAGCGGCGAACAATACGAAGAGGACGAAGCAAAACAGCTAGACGATGCCTTGAGTGAAGCCACGGATGTTTATTACAGTTATTTTCAGCAAAGTAATTTTGATACTGAAATCAACCCGTCGCTGCAAGACTGCTTAATTTCTACGGGCTACATTCAGATAGACGAAAATCCGCTCACTGACGAGCAACCGTTTTACTTTACAAGCGTACCTGCTTACCAGATGGCACCCGAAAAGGCGGTTAAGGGCGTTATTGAGAATGTTCACAGAACTATCACTATGGAATTGCAAAGCGTTGTAGACACGTGGCCTAAGGCTCAGTTGCCTGATGGTTTGCGTGACAAGCTAAGCAATGATCCTTATTGCGAGATTGAAATCTGTATATCGCAGATTAAAGAAGGCAAGGAATATAAGCTAGTCGTGTCATATAAAAACAATCCGATTTTTGAAGAGCCAAGAGATTACAAGTTTTTAATTCCGTTTCGAGAATCTGTTAATTCTGGAGATGTGCTAGGGCGTGGCGTTATATTGCGTATGCTTCCGTTAATTCGACGATTAAACAAAGTGGAACAGTACACGTTACAAAACGCAGCGCTAAATGTAAGCGGAGTTTATACCGGCGTTACTGCCGGCGGCTTTAATCCGTACACTGCGCGGCTTGCGCCTGCTTCGATTATTCCAGTCCCGACAAATGACAGCAACAACCCAACGTTAAGAGCGTTAGATCGTGCCGGCGATGTCGGACTTGGAAATATGCTTGTATCTGAAATGCGCGATATTTTAGAAAAGGCGTTATACATCAATCCAATGGGCGATATTACAGACCCAACCAAAACCGCGACTGAACAAATGATACGACAGCAGGAAATGCTTAGATCACAGGGCGCAGCGATTGGGCGGCTAAAAAATGAGTTAATGAACCCGATTATCAAGTCTATTACTGCAATCTTAAAAGGTCGCGGTTTACTCCCAGACTTTAAGATTGGGGGTGATGAGGTGCGAATTGTATTTCAATCGCCGCTCGCACAAGCTGAAAAGCTGGAGGATTTCCAATCACTGCAAACGTATATCGGATTCTTGCAGGGCATAGCGCAGACGTTACCACCGGAAATGGCGGCTATGTTTATGGCTGGCACGCTCAAGATTGAAGATATACCAAGCAAGACCGCAAAAATGCTTGGCGTTTCTTCTAACTTAATACGCAACAAGCAAGAGATACAACAAATTGGGCAAGCGTTACAGGGCGCAATGCAAGGGGGCGAAGATGAACAGCCAGTACAGTGATTATGATTTATTAATTAATGATGTATTTCGCGCCAATGAAAACGGTGCAAAGTTACTAGCACATTGGAATGAAGAGCTATTGCATAGCGTTGATTCAGACTTAGACCCACAACGACTAGCATTTAGCGCAGGTCACAAAAACTTTATTGTACAAATTAATGCAACTATTGCGAGGATGTCAAAATGAGTGAAGAAGCAGCAGAAACCACCACGGAAGCAACTACAGAAGCCAATGCAGAGGCGTTAGATAATATGCGCCCCGATTGGCATTTAGAAAAGTTCAAAACGGTTGACGATCAAGCGCAGGCTTACGTTGAATTAAATAAAACATTAGGCGACAAAGGGCGCGAGTTAAGCGAGCTTAAACAGTCTAACGAATCGCTAGGCAAGCTATACGGTGCGCCGGACGAAGGTTACGAATTGCCAGAAATTGAGGGCGTAGAGTTTGACGAAACTAGCGCATTGTTACAGAGTTTTAACAAGCTAGCTAAAGAAAACAACTACACGCAGGAACACTACGAGCAAGTGCTGTTTCAATATGCACAGTCACAAGTAGACGAGCATAACGCAGAACAAGAAGCGTCAGAAGCTGAAATGTCTAAACTTGAAAACGGCGAAAAGCGCATCGAAACAATTAATAATTGGATTGGTGCAAACGTACCAGAAGAGCATCAAGAAGGCCTGTCAGACTTTGCGACAAGTGCCGCAGCGGTAGAAGCACTGGAATGGTTGCTAGACAATAAAGCAGGTAAAGCCCCAGCAGAGCCTATTGAATCGGCTGGCGTGCCTACTATGTCACAAGAAGAAATCTACGAGTTACAAATGGCAGTGGATAGCAAGGGTGAACGCAAAATGCGTGACCCTAAATATGCCGCTAAAATCCACAAAATGATGGAACGTCACGTATGTAAAGGCCAACATCGTGAGTTTGTTGGGTGACAATAAGCGTTACATGTTGACAAATTTTGTCACCGTGTAATAATGGTAGTTATACAAGTGATCCGATACCTTCCTCGAAGCCCGATTACAGTATGAGCGTAACGCTTGGCCTGTAATTAGATAACCAAGTAAAAAAAATACTTATTATTAGGACTAGAGGAAAACATCATGTCTATTAATTTATCATCCGTGGCAGTCACGGATTTTTCAAACGAAGTAAAGCACGCCTATGAAGGCACAGGTCGCCTACGTGATCTAGTGCGCTTACGCACTGGCATTCAAGCAGCTACTTATAAATTCCCAGTAATGGGCAAAGGTTTGGCTCACGAGCGGGGCGCACCATCTTCTGACGTTGTACCTATGAACATTAGCCACAGCCATGTAACGGCTACGCTTTTGGACTTAGAAGCGCCTGAGTTCACAGACATTTTCAGCCAAGCGGCTGTCAATTTTGACGAGCGTCAGGAACTAGCTCAGACAATCGGTAAGGCGTTATCTCGCAAAGAAGATCAACTAATCATTGATCAATTAGCGGCTGCTACTTTCAACACCACGGCAACAGACGGCCAGGCGTTTGATATTGCACACGGTAGCGCAGGGTTTACGTTTGACAAGCTATTAAGCGTTAAAAAGTATTACGCTGACTTAGAAATCGACGAAATGCCTACCATTTTGGTTGACGGTTCAGCGTTGCAGGACTTGTTATCAGAAGAAAAGCTCACTAGCGCAGATTACCAAAACGTTCAAGGCTTAGTTGCTGGTACGTTAGAGTCATCTACAGCAATGGGCTTTAAGTTTGTGTGCATTGGTTCTCGTCGCGCTGAGGGCGGCTTGGGTTCTGGCAAGGCTTATTCTTTTGTTAAGTCATCTGTTGGTCATTGTGTCGGTACACTTGATAAATTAGTTCAAGTAGATTGGATTGCACAAAAATCTTCATGGCTTTCTAACGGAATGCTTAAAGCGGGTTCAGCACTTGTTGACCCTGAAGGTGTTGCACGCATTAACTTTACTGTATAAGGGGGTCTATCATGGCTTTTGTAAGAACTAAACTTGCCGCACAAAATGGTGCGGTTCAACCTACTACATGGACTTATGAAACAACGGATGCTATTGCAACTGTTAATACTAGCGGTTATTTCAATGACGCTAGTGATGTTTTAAAAGTGCGTGACCTTATCACCGTGTTTGATACTAATGCGCCAACAACTAACACTGTTAGCGTTCTTAGTAATGCTTCGGGTGTCGTCGATGTTTCAGACGGTACGCCGGTAGCAGAAACCGACGGTGATTAAGGGGGTTTTGTGGCTACTGACATATCAATATGCAGCAATGCGTTAATACTGATAGGCGAAAGCCCTATACAGGCAATGGCTGACAATGTCGCAGCCGCAAACCTTTATGCTACAACATTCGACCATGTGATGTCATTGCATCCGTGGTCGTTTGCTTTAAAGAGTCAAGAATTATCAAAAAACGCTACAAGTGATATAGCTGAATATACCTACAGCTATAACTTACCTAGCGATATGATCCGGTTATGGCAAACCGAGCCTAATGGCGATTATAGAATCATAGGTAATGCGCTTTATTCTAACAATAGTAAATTGGTGGCAACTTATATTGCAAGGCCAAGCGAAAGCGATTTACCACCTTACATTCTAAAAACGCTAGAATACAAGCTCGCGGCTGACTTTGCTATTTCTGTTACAGAAGATGCAAGCAGAAACCAACTATTTGAAGCAAAATACAACGAGTCTTTAAGCTCAAGTCTGGCGATAGATAGCCAGTCAACTCCACAAGTGAGCATTGTTCACAAACCGTTTGATAATCCTTATGGCTAAGTCGTTTAACATTCAAAGTAATCTTAATCGTGGCGAGCTAGACGCAAAGCTAATAGGCCGCACAGATATAGATGCTTATTATTCTGGTTTAAAAGAAGCTAATAACATTGTTTGCTTGCATCAAGGCGGCGTTCAGCGCAGGCATGGAACGTTATATATTGACGATTTAGATGCTAATTCGCGACTAGAGCGATTTAGTTTTAACAATACGTTAGAGTACTTGTTAGTATTTTATCCGTTGCGAATGTATATCTATAAGCAAGGCGTATTGCAAACCAACATTAATGGCAGCGGAAATAATTATTTAACGACAACAATCACCGAGGCAATGATTAGCGAGCTGGATTATACGCAATCGGCTGATACTGTTATTATTTGTCATCCAGATTTAGAAACCAAGTTAATAGGTCGTACTAGCGATACGGCTTGGAATTACAATTCTGTTACTTATAGTAATGTACCGCAATATAATTTTGATGACAGCGCAAGCCCATCTCCTACAAACGAGGTTCAATCCTTAGTTTTTGCACACGCGACAAACGGCGACAGATACAAACTTTCAGTAGATGATTTTCTAACAGAAGAAATCATTTATTCCAGTGATACCGCGACAAATGAAAGCCGCATAGAATCAGCTTTACATGCATTACCTAATACGGGTAATCAGGGTATTGCCATATCTTATGCGTCGGGCAGCACCTATGCGGTTGTGTTTGGCGGTGATAGTGCAGCACCTTATGGCTTAATAACTGGCTTTGCGATCCTTACGCAAAATTCATCTTTTAGCGCAGCAGCTACAAGAACAACAGCAGGAGTTAGCAAAGCGGAAGATGTTTGGTCGGCGGCTAGAGGTTATCCAGCAAGCTCGACTTTTCACGCTAATCGTTTGTTTTTAGGTGGTTCTAAGTCTTTACCTACTACTATGTGGGGGTCTGTTATTGGTGACTATTACAATTTTAACTTGGGCAAAGGTCGAGACAATGAAGCTATTGAAGTATTTTTAGATACTGACCAATTAAACGCTATAAGGCATTTAGTTTCCAATAAGAAATTGCAAATACTAACAACCGGACAGCATTTTTATGTGCCGGACGATATTGTCACACCCAGTTTAACGGTTCGCTCGATAAGTAACGAGGGGTCGGGAATGGCGGCTCCCGTGGTTCTTGACGAAGACGTGCTTTATTCAAACCGCACTGGTAAGCGATTAAATACGGTAAGCATTAGCAATCAATATCAACCAACGTCAACGAGAAATATCGCCGTACTTGCGCCGCACTTGGTAAATAGTCCAGTAAAAATGGCAGCATCAAAAGGCACAAGCTCAGAAGATGCAAACTTTGTTTACATTGTTAATGCTGATGGCAATATGTCGGTATTAAATACATTAGCGGCAGAAGGGGTAGAAGGGTTTTCGAGATGGACAACAGACGGTTTAGTTAAGTCGGCGGCTATTGTTGATGATACGTTATACCTTTTGGTGCATAGGGAAGGAAAAGGAAGTGCAGGTAATTACTTTTTAGAAAAGGCAGACAGTGAGACCTTTTTTGATTGCGCGGTAAAAGGTAACGGCGCAAGTGTTAGCATGGCTCATTTTACTGGCGGCGTAACGGTAGCAGCAAAAGGTGATGGCTACAGTCTGGGCAATGGCAGCAGTTTCCCAGTGTCGTACTCAAATTTACAAGCAGGACTACCGTTTTTCGTGACAATTACCACATTGCCTATTAATATGCAGATTGAAGGTATAGGCTCTACGGTATCGCTTAAAAAGCGTATTCGTCGCTGTTTTTTGCGACTGTATAACTCTGCAGGAGTAACCATTAATAATGTACGCATTGCTGATAGAACAATGGACAGTACCGCATTTTCTGCGCCTTTGCTGTTTTCAGGCCAGAAAGAGATTGCTTTGCGCGGATATTCGCGTGATGCCGAAATAACGATAAGCCAAGATTTACCGTTCCACATGACAATACTGAGTATTAATGCCGAGGTTAAAGTATGACTGAAATGATTGCTCCAGCAGCAGAGTTGTATTCTGCTAATCAGCAGGCTTCAACTATTGAATCCGAGGCGAGAATAGAAAACTACCAAGAAGATGCAAACTTTGCACATGCGGAAACGCAATATGCAGCAGAAGAAGCAAACAGAAAGCTAACGCTGGCTGATGCGTTAGAGTCGCAGGCTGATGCTATGGGGTCGCAAATAGCAGGCGCGGCAGGTCGTGGCGTAAGTGCGTTTGCTGGCAGCCCTTTAGCGGCAATGCGAGAAACGACGCGCAAAAGCGGCATGATGGTTGACAGGTCAAACGAAGAAAGCAAAGCGGCTAAACGTCAACTAAGTTTTGAGCGTTACGGTTCAAAAACTGCAAAAGACGCAACTACTTACAAAGCAAAGCAAAAATCTAGGGGCATAAAGTCGAAAGCTAGAATGAATTTTTTAAAATCGGGATTCGATGCAGCAAAGGGAATGAAAACAACCAAAACAACCAAAACAGCCAAAACAACCAAAGCAGCCAAAACTCCCACAAAAACATACTCAAGTAGGCACTAATGAGAAAATCATCGTTTCAAACAGGCGGCCAAAGCGGAGTTACACAAGCACTAGCGCAATGGTCGGCTGAACAAAAAGCCAAGCGAGCAAAGAAAGTAAGAGATCAATCTTACGCTGAAGGTGTTGCAGAGGGGATGGATTCAGATTCTATTGAGCGCAAAAAACCGCTATTTGGTTTTATTGGGGCTGATGCAGCAGAGGCGCACAACAAAGGATTAGAAGCCGCTTACCTTGCCGGTATAGATTCGGATAATGTTGCACGCATTAATGAAATTGCTATGAAAAATGAAGGCAATGTAAAGGGTTATGATGCAGAAATTCAGGGGCTGTTTTCTGGCTTGCAAAAAGAAGTAGACCCAGAGCTTGCAACAAGCGTTATGTTCTCAGCTAGGGAAATGGCTGACAAGCAGCGTTTAACTATTCAGAAGCAAGCATTCACCAATCAAACAAATGCTATTAATTCTCAATTATTATCATCAAGCGTTACTTATGCAGAAGCCGCAGCACGATCAGCAAGAAACGGGGACGTAGAAAGTGCCGATAGCAACATAGTAAAATACACGGCGGTACAAAATCAGCGTTTGGAAAGTGGCGCAATTACTCAAGCAGAGTATGATATTAACCTGCGCGATGTAAACCGAGAAGCTAACGAACACGCGTTATACGGGCAAATAGACAAAATGCCCCTAAACGAGGCTACAAAATGGCTGCAAGACAATAAGGACGTGCCAGATTGGGCTACGGCTGATGAATACGATAGCTTTTATAGCAAGGCTAGTGCTGGTGTTAATCGTCGGCTTTCAAAAGCAAACGCACAAAAAGCAGCGGTATTGTCGCAAAACAAGATAAAATTAAAAAATTTCCGTGAACGCTCTTCAAAAGGGTATGAAATATCAGACAATGAAAAAAATATCATACGCTCGATAGACCCAGACGCTTATAGGCAAGGCGAGCAATTGGCTTCGTTTGCAAAAATGAATCGAAAGCAAAGGGACGCTATTGTAGGCAATTTATCTGTTATTGAGTCAAGCGATCCGCAATCTGTTGTGGATATAAAAAACGCACATGAAAAACTAAACACAGAAGCAGAAGAAAACGCATACGCACTAGCTGTTAAGCAAGGCAAAATTGAGCATGTTGAAATAGATATGGCGAACAGTGAATCTATTGCAGCTAGGATAGCGACAATAGAAGCAATAGAGGATGAATACGGGGTTAATACGGAAAGTATATTTTCTCCGGCAGAGGGTGAAAATTTTGCTCAAAGTTTAGTTAATGCGACCACAGCAGAGCAAGTAGTTATCATTGACGCAATAAACGGCATTGGCACAAGCAGCGGCTCGAAAAAAGTATACCAAGAGTTGTATAATAAAGGTGCTGGCGTTATGGCGTGGGCTGGCACTTCTGATAGCCAAGTTACTCGAATGGCTATCTTAAAAGGTCAAGAAGAGCTTAAAAGTGGCAATGTTACAAAGGTAAAACAAACTGAGTATTTGCCTGACTTGCAAGAAACGGTTAAGGGTGTTTATCGTGGTGAAAATTTAAAGGCTTTACGTGAAGCGGCGTTAGCGCATTATTATAGCAAAGGTGAAGAAGTTTACACTCCTAGCTCGTTTAAAGATTCTATTATTGCGGTGGCTGGTGAGTTTGACGAGGTGAACGGTCGCTATACACAATTACCGCGTGGTGTGGATGCCGGTAATTTAGAAAGTTATTTTAGGGATTTTAGCGCAGACTTTGTTGAGCAGCTAGGCGGTGTTGCCTCAATTACTAATAATCAAGCGGCAATGATTATTAGTGAGGGAATGCCTGTGTACGCTGGCACAGAAGGCGGCTTAGAGCATTATTATATCCAGCATCAAAATCACAGCGATATAGCAGAAACATTAACGGGCGCAGATGGCAAGCGGTTAAAAATACCTTACAAAAAAGAATGGGTTAATGTGCAAGCAGAAGCCAGAAGAGAAAATGCTTCAATTGCAGGTAAAGCATTTAGAGAAGGATTAGGTCAAGACGTTATTCGCGCAGAAAAACAAAGAAATAAATTAAAATATAAAATGCTAAAGGACAGGTAAAATGGGTTTTATTAGCGACAAATACAACAAAGAGTTTGAACAGCTATCCAAACCGCTCGAGGAAGTCAAAGAGGTTGCTAGTTGGGAAGATGCTTTCCAAGCAAGTGTAGGTTTTAATGCAGACGAAAACCGCAGTTATTCTGGCTTTATTAATCATAACGGGCATGAAGAAAGAATTAATCAGATTAACAAACTGGGCATTGACCTAAAACCATACATTGAAAAAAACTTGCGCGAGAATGGCATAAACAAAGCGAATTATAGTGAGGTTGCCAAGGATTACCCTGAGATAAAAACCGACGAGCAAATAAGGCAAGAGCGAAACGAAATGCTTGCAAAGCGCAGAGCATACGCAAAGGATGTAATGTCTCGCTCTTCCGGTTCGGCGGAGCTTGCTGGCGACGCTATTACCATGATTACCGACCCGATTATGTGGCCTACAC
>VMHT01213641.1_pt1 | contig 10097 bp, 21 predicted proteins | sample 4693611 | NCBI WGS metagenome assembly VMHT01 (sample SAMN12280063, study PRJNA550983) | marine metagenome | isolation source: seawater sampled from same location over 5 years 0.02-0.2 micron viral filtrate | place: USA: collected off the coast of southern California halfway between the port... ...
ATTATGCAATTAACTGAGTATCAAGTAGTTAAGATTGCTGTGTACTTGCCGACTTTGCGACACTTTTAACGATTTGTTGCAATATATTCGGAAAAACGTACAAAACATTGAACATATGGGGGCTTTATATAATACACTTTTCCTAAGTGCTTGATTGCCAATATGTTATGCATAATATAAAACCTATATATATCTAACCAATTTGAATCAAATACAATGAGTAAAGACTATACCCACATTAAAGCCAATGGTATCCGAAACGAGCTAAAAGAGATACGTAAGGCTGTGGACAAACTAACTGCTGCTATGATTGAGATACATCTGGCACAAACAAACAAACATTATGAAACAGATAATCCTAAGCTGTGCACTTGTGATTCTGACGAATTGCGCGACAGCAAAGAAAACGACGTATGAACTAAAATACGAAGAGTTTAAAGAAATAACTAAAGACGTGTGCTACACAAATCCAGTTGAGGTTACCCTAGCACAGCACTTATATAATGAGTTAAAACAATATAAATAGCATGGACCGTAAGAAAAAAGCTGTATCTGGCGCGGCAGGAGCCTCTAGTAGAGATAGACAAAGAAAAAAAAATGCATCGTTTACTTCTAATCAAAGAGCACAAAAAGCTAGAAATATAAGGTTCTCACCAACCACAAAAAAAAGTGCACCTAAAAAAAAGAAAAAAAAATAATGTCGTACTTAAGTAAACATTTTTCTTTAGGCAAAGCTAAATCACCTTTAAAGAAAAAAAAACCAAATAAAGACTACAATAAATTAGCTGATTTTTTAAATGTAGATACTGCAAAAGACACTATAATAGGGCCTAGTAGAAGTTATAATATGGCAAGCAATCGGGGACTTTTCTTTGAAAAAATGAAAAAATATAATTCTGATAAAGGAGGACCCCAATCAATTGGGCCTACAAATTCTCCTCAACCAAGAGCAATTAAAAATAAAAAAAACACAGAATACTACACAATACATAAAAAAATAAAGAAATGAACGCAAGCTTTTTAACTAAGCATTCGCCTTTAACTAAAAAGGATGCGTGCTATCACAAGGCTAAAGCCAAATACGATGTATTCCCATCTGCTTATGCATCGGGATATATTGCTAAGTGTCGCAAGCGCGGCGGTAAAATGAAATAATAACTATTAAATAATAAAGATATGCCAGGTACTAAGAAAATGGGAATGTATAAAAAACATAAGACTGCTAAGGGAATGCCTAAGAAAAAAGGTATGACTAAGAAAAAGGGTATGCCTAAAATGCACGGTAAAAAGAAATAAGATGCCTTATAAGAATGCAGCGCAGCGTAAAGCCGTTTGGGCTAGCCGTAATGAACAGGCTGCTAAAAAGAAAAGAAAACGTAAAAAGAAAAAATAATGGGAATAGGACCACAAAACTTAGGTGCTCAGGGTATGAGCTCAAAAAGTAAACCTTGCGGATCTCCACTAAAATTGCTACCCGCTTTATTAGCAGGTGTTGCAAAAAAAGTAATTGCAAAAAAAGTAGTTGATAAAGTTGGTAGTGCTTTTAAAAAATTAGAAGATCTATCAGGAGACGGTAAAGTAACTCAAAAAGATGTATTAATCGGTAGAGGTGTAATAGATAAAGATGGCAGCAAAAAAAGTTAAAGCACCGGCTGGATACCATTGGATGAAAAAAGGAGCAGGATATAAATTAATGAAGCACACGGGTAAATTTGTAAAACACCCCGGGGCTTCTTTATATGCAGCTTTTAATATTCAAACAGTACATAACCGTGGCAGTAAGAAAAACTAAAAAAGGATTAGCACTTAAACGTTGGTTTAAAGAAAAGTGGACCGACGAGAAAGGTAATGTTTGCGGTTCGCGTAAAAATAAAAACACTAAAAAATGCAGGCCCTCGAGAAGAGTGTCCGGCAGAACAGTAAAAACTTGGGGTGAGATGTCCTCCTCTGAAAAACGAAAAGCAGTAGCTGAGAAAAAAAGAGTAGGAATGGGAAGAAAGACTTCTCAAATAAGAAGAAAAACTACTAAAGCGAAAAAAAATGTTACTTCCAAAAAACGGCGTGGCTAAAGAATTAAGATCTTATGCCGGATCATTATTTGTGTTTCTATTTGTAATAGGAATAATAATTACTTTATTGCAGTACCCAGTATTGGATGCAAATAAAGAAGTAGTTATGATGCTTATAGGAACCATCGCGGCATCAATACCTGTAATAATATCGAGCATCACTGGAACCAAGCCAGACGATATAAATGCACTCAAAGGTGATATTGAAAAGAAACAATTAACAATAGATCATTTAAATAAGGCTAAAGACGATTTAGAAAAAATGGTTATTGATTTGCAAAGAGAAATGTTAAAAAATCAAGATGACGTTATGGATAAAATAATCCTTAAAGCGGCTATGGATTTTGATGACATACAATATGCAAAAAAAAGAATTAAAGGATTAAACGATGAGTCAGAAACTAACGCTTAAAGCTCGAGCGGCTAAGGCTAAAAGAGATCTCGCTTACGCAAATTCTCCAGATAGGAAAAAAAAGCGGGCAGACAGCCAAAAGAAAAGAAGAGCCGCAAAGAAAGCAGGGCGTTCTCTGACAGGTAAAGATTACGATCATAAAGACAGTAAATTTAAAACAATAAAAGCAAACCGTGGTAATGACGGCAAGGGAACTAAAAAAGAAAAAAGATGAATAACGCAATTAACAATCAGTTTAAAATGAAAATGGGGTCTAAACAAAAAGACACCGAAGGTTCATTTAATGAAAAAGACTCAGCTCTAGTAAAACAATCTCCTTTATATAATTCAGTAATAGCCAATGCATTAAATGCTGCTGAAAAAAATAAAGAAGCAGAGGGTAATAAGTATGATAAGATGGCAGCTTCCTTTGATGCGGGTAAAGATTCAGGAGAAGGAGAAGAACTTATGAGCACGATTAAAGGCGAAGGTGAGCCCCAGGGGGGTTATGCAGAAAAATTTAGTGGTATGGCAGATAAGGCCAGGGAAGATTCAAAAAATATTGATTTACTTGGTTCACTATCTGATATAACGTTGTAATAATATAAGTATGCCAATTAAAAGGAAAAAACCACCCGCTCCTTCAAAGAAAAAATCTTTAGGCTATTATGCTAAGGTAAATAAAAAAGGGGGTACTGGTAAAAAAGCCGGCGGCGGTATGACCGCTAAAGGGGTTGCCAAATATAGAAAAGACAATCCGGGTAGTAAACTTAAAACTGCAGTTACCACACCTCCATCAAAATTAAAAAAAGGCAGCAAAGCTGCAAAGAGAAGAAAATCTTTTTGTGCACGTTCTAAAAGCTGGACTTCGGAAAGAGGTAGAGCAGCAAGGCGTAAATGGAATTGCTAAAATAAAAAGTTAAATTAAATTAAATTAAATGTCACAATTCGGTAAAACAAAGCTAGTAAAGAAGATGCACTTTGATAAGAGTGCAAAAGATAAATTATTTAGCGGTATAAATAAAATAGCTGATGCTGTTGGATCAACGCTAGGTGCTAGCGGTAAAACTGTTATCATAGAAAATGATTACGGAGATCCACATATTACAAAAGATGGAGTTACTGTTGCTAATAGTATACTTCTCCAAGATCCTATTGAAAATCTTGCAGTATCTATGATGAAGCAAGCCGCTCAAAAAACTGCTTCAGTAGCCGGAGACGGCACAACAACATCTATAGTTCTTACAAAAGCTATTATAGATTCTTATTATAAACTAAAAGGAGATGATTTTTCTTTTAGAGATATTAAATCAGGTATTAATAAGTTTGCTAAAGAAGTTATAAAACATATAACTGATAAAGCAGTACCTGTAGATGCTAAAATGCTGCACGACGTTTCAATTATTTCAGCAAATAATGACATTGAATTAGGTGGCATGATTGCTGGTGCTTTTGAAAGTGCTGGTGATAACGGTATTGTTACAATGGAAACATCCCCTAATAACGATACATATATAGAAAATGTAAACGGTACTAAGATTGGAAGTACCTGTAAAGCTCCACACTTTTATACTAATAAAGAAAAAGAGCTTTGTGAACTAGAAAATCCTCTCATCTTCATGAGTGCTTCTGACATTCCTAATGTTAGAAAAATTCAAGACATACTGGAGTTTGCTATTAAGTCCAATAGAGCAGTACTCCTTATTGCACCTTTAGAAACGCAGCCGCTTACGGCACTTGCTATGAATAAAGTAAAGGGCAATATTAAGGTCAATGTGATCGACCCTCCTAGTTTTGGGCTTAAAAGAAAAGATGTACTGGAGGATCTAGCATTGCTTGTTGGGGCTAAGGTATTTGATGAGAGCCTGGGTGATTCTATTGATGCAATCACCCCTGACATGTTAGGTTCGGTAGATAAAGCCGTTTCAGATAAAGAAGGTACAGTACTTGTAGTTTCAGAAAAAAGTAAAGAAGTACAAGAACGTATCGAGTATTTAAAAACTGCTCTTGCTAAAGAAGATCATTCTGTAATGACTAAACATTTAACAGATAGAATAGCCCTTTTAAGTGGTGGCGTTTCTGTTATTATGGTTGGTGCTGCTACAGAAGTTGAATTAAAAGAAAAGCAAGACAGAGTAGATGATGCAATCCATGCTGTAAGAGCTGCTAAAAAAGAAGGTATACTACCAGGTGGTGGCACTGCTTTAGCACATGCCGCTGTTATAGATTGGGAAATGAAATTAAATGGAGGTGAATTAAAAGGTGTAGATATATTAAAACATGCACTTGCCGCGCCATTTACCAAAATACTCACAAATGCAGGCTTAGATCCTAAAACTACATTACATAGTTGGGGTGAGGGCATAGATGTTACTTGCGGATGCAGAAAAAAGTTTTTAAAAATAGGTATTATAGATCCGCTTCTTGTAACTAAAACAGCACTTCAAAATGCAATATCTGTTGCGACTACTATATTATCAACTGATTGTGTAATTTCAAATGTAAGAGAAGAATGAAAGCAATCGGAAATTATATAATAGTAGAAGAAATATTAGAAAATATTGTAAAAACCGATGGGGGTCTCGAACTTGCTGAAAAACACAGAGATGACACAAGGTATAGAAAAGCTATTGTTATTTCATCTGGGCCTGAAGTTATAAAAAAAAACACACAAATAATATTTGACCGTGTTGCAGGACATAGTATTCAATACGAAGATGCTGTTTACAAGGTAATTACAATAAAAGATGTAATAGTTATATTGTAATGGACCGTTCTGATTTTATAAAAAGAGGCGAAATAAAAGTGGACTTTTTAAAAAATTACAGATTAGTTTCCAGATGGGCCTGTAAAAATAACACGCTTTCCATTTCTGATTTAGAATTACTATTTTATTTAGATCCAATAAGTTATTTTACAATAAATGATTTTAAAGATGGCACAATATATTATTCGTGGGATAAAACAAGGTTTTATAGACTTCAAAGAGATGGTTGGATTGATAAAGTTCATATTGGGAAAGGAAGATATAGAGATCACAATAAATATAAAGTAAGTTATAAAGGCAAAATGCTTATTAACAGAATATATAAAATGTTAATAGGTAAAGAATTAATACCTGAATCAGCAAAAAGAAATACAATATTAAAAAGAAAAAGCTATATAGACAAAGTATATAGCCAAGCTATTAAAAAATTTAACAAACAAAAATAAAAACAAATGGCAATATTAACAGTTACACCAACAGTAAACTCAACTACAGGAGCAGTTACTTATACAGCTTCTAACCCTAGTAACGGTAATATAATTACAGGTGTAGTTCTTAGAGAATTTATGACTAACGGTCCTGATAAAAAAGCTGACGGCACATATGAAACAGATGTAGCTAAATTAGTATATGATGTAAAAGTAAGACCTAATAGTGTTACAGCAGTTATGACAATAACTAAAAGTGGAGTTGACTATCCTATAATAATGATGAAGGCTCCAGAAGGTTTACAACAGGAATATAAATGGGCCACTAGCGACGTTATAAAAGTTAATGGCGTTGTTGCAGCACTTATAACTAACGGATAAAACAAATAAAATGAAAATAATAGTAAAAGACAATCTACCGGGTGTACAAGTTGATGCAAAAAAATCAACGGAATCATTAACAAAACCTATAACTAGAAAAGTTAAAGAAGCTCAAAAAGGAACTTTATTAAAAAATAAATAATGGCAAAAATCAGTACATATACGATCGACTCTACTGTTGAGGGATCTGATAAACTTTTGGGTACTGATGCAAACTCCAGTTCCGCATTAGCAACCAAAAATTATACTATAGACAGCTTAAAAGCCTACATAACCGGCGCCCAGACTACGGCCGCTATACCTGATGTAGTGCCTTTAGGTTTTGCACTCTCTGTAAATAGAGAAGGTACGGCATTTGAAAAAGCTCAGGTAAGAACACTTGCCGGATCGGTATTAAGTAATGTCGTTTTAAAAAGCAGCACTGTAAATACAGGTGCTGATATATATATGAACACACTTGGCACAGGCCAAGTTTTTTTAATTATACGTGATTATAACGACGGTGCTTTTGGTATTGATTTTGATTTCCAAGCATTTGCAGATAATTCAGCAACATTTACAGGAGTACTTGGAGGCGTTACATATACAGGTACTGTAACATCATTTAATCCAGGTACACTTACAAGTGCAAGCCCTGCGGCAAATGACAGCAAGTATGTAACTTCAGGCAGCAATAAATATACTGAATGGTGTTTTAATGTAACACTCGGTTCTGGTGAAACATATACAGGTGGCCAAGTAGCATTTACATCATTTACATTTTTAGCAGGTGTACAACAAGTTGAGACTCAAGTAGTTGGTAGTTTAAAAATAACACGTAATTTAACAATTGAAGAAGATGTTGTAATTGGTACAGACACACCTGATACAGATCCTAAGTCACTTACAGTACATGGGCCTATAAAAATTAAAGATACTGAAGGAAGTATTGAATTTGGTGATACAGATCCGAATGTTACTTTAACTACAGACGGTACTAATTTAAATATAGGTGGTAATGGCACAAATGTAATATCTAATAATACCAGATTTACACAAGATATTGTAAGAGATACAGATACAACTGCTAATAATGGTAGAACAGTAATGGGACAAAACTCAATTACTGCTATAAATACCGATGGCACAAGATCTGTACTTTCTTCAACTGGTGTGCAATTACAAGATTCATCTGGTAATGCTTTAGCACAGCAGCAAGTATCTGGTAATGTATCAGTTGGCAGTTTATCAAATCAAGGTAATTTAACTGCTATAAAAATAGATGGTAACTATTATAGTTTACCAGAATTATCATCGGGTGTTGCAGAAGCAATACCAGGTCTTACTGAAACACTAGCAGGTCCTACAGGTAATATATCAATGGGTAGATTATTTTATGGAACTCAAAATGCAGCAGGAGCATTATTCCAGGCTGTAACTTCCCCGGCTACACTTACGGGTGCGCAAGCAATTTCTACAGGTGCAACTTCTATAACAATAGCATCTGCAAACAGAACAAACTTTGGAAGCATACATACTAGTATACCTTCGGGACAAAAGTTATATTTTGTAGAAAGTACGTATTCAACAGCATTTCCATCAGCTGGTGGTCAAATACTTGATCAATCCGTAAATATATATTTAGTAGTTGCTTATGATACTACTACATTTACTCTTACTTTTGGTAGACAGGGTTATGGTACTATGAATCTTCATACAAGTACATTTAATGTAGATTCAGAAACATTTAAATTAAGCACTATACCTAATGCTTCAAAAAGTAATTTTTTACAATACGATACGGCTACTAAAGCTGTATCACATTCGGCCCTTAACATATTAGCATCTGCAAACGGTGCAACTTATGATTTTGGTGGTAATAATGATGTTGCTGTAACTTCTATAAATTTTGATAATTTACAAATTACAGCACCTGCTAGTGGGCAGGTCATACTTAAACAAGGATATGCTTACGGTGGTGCTATAACTACAAACACAACTGTAGAAAACTTTAAGCACTATATATTAGATGCAATATCAGCTGATAGAACAGTAAGTTTACCAGCTGGAAGTGCGGGAAGCAGCATAAGATTTACAAACATGTCATCACTTAATTCAACTGGTGGTTATGTGGCTTCATCTTATGTATGGACAGTAAACCCAAATGGGTCAGAAAAAATAATGAGATCTACATCACTTGTACTTGATGAATCAACAGCTTCATTTGAACTGTTTTATTCAGATGCTACAAATGGTTGGATCGTAAACGGAATAAGCTAATGGGACTAACAATAGATTTACCAAGCGCTGGACTTTTAGGAATTACTAATGCAACAGGCCATGTAATAACAGGGACTGCCACTTTAGCAATTAACTCAGTTAATGCTTTATCAGGCAGTGGTACTTATACAGTAACACTTCCTACGACTAGTTTACAAGCAGGAAATGAAGTTGTGCTTAAAAGAACAGGTACAGCTACAATAACTGTTGCTAGCACAACAATAGAAGGATCCAGTCAATCAATAACAATAAGTAACAATCAACCAGTCAGATGTTTATATGTAAACAGCACAATGGGTTGGCTAATAACATAATATCATGCCAGATATATCAACATTTTATCCACCTGCAAACTCAGTTGATGATCAAAATCAAACTGCAAATGCACAAGTGTGGACAGGTACAGCTTCACAGTATGCAGCTTTAGGCTCTAAAGATGCTAATACATTATATTTTGTAACAGCTTAATATGCCATTATATAAAGGTACTACAGAAATATCCAGTAATAAGCTATATAAAGCTACTACAAATATTGAGAATGGATACAAGGGTACGAATTCATTTTATATAAATCAGGTAACTATACAGTTTACTTCTATATCTGGTTTAGGATTAACCTATTCAACACCTACAACAAGAACGGGAAATCCAGGTACTGCATACACTTCTACAACATTTACAATATCAGGTACTTCTGGACAAAGATTAACTCCGTCATCTTTTGCTATGACAAATCTTCCATCTAGTCTATCTGCTTCTGTAACAAGTGGGAGTGGCAGTCAAACACTTACAGTAACAATATCTGGTAATTTTCCAACATCTTCTGTAGCCCCTATAGCAAGTGTTGTATCAGGTATAAATATTACTACAGATTATCTTGCCCACTATTTAGTTATAGCAAGAGGTGGTAATGGTGGCCCATCAGGTAATAACTCCGTTAGATCAGGAGGTGGTGCTGGTGGATTAAAAACATCTTATGGTAGTACAAACGGTGGTGGTCAACCGGTTGGTACACAATTAACATTAATACCTAATACGGTATATGATATAACGGTTGGAGGATCTTATAGTGGGGCTACAGTTCATAATTCAAGTATAAAACCACAAGGTGGTTCTAATTTAGTAGAGTCTACATTAGGTAATAGCGGAAGTTCAGGTGGAATTGGAAATGCTATTAGTGGTGGTAATGCTGGTTCATTTGGATATAGTGGTTCTGGTGGTTCAACCGGAGGTTATCCTGGAGCCGGTGGTGGTGCAGGTGGTGCAGCATCCGGAATGAATGGTGGTAATGGATTAAATATAGATATAACAGGTACAACTGTTGAATATGCACACGGTGGTGGAGGTAATTCAAACACTAGAGGCTCTGGTAGTGGTGGTGGAGGAGCAGCAAACAGTGGCGATGGTGGAAATGGTTATCAATCCGGCCAAGATGGGGTAGTTATATTAAGAGTTCTAACTGCTAATGTAGGTACTATAACAGGCACTCATACAACAGGTACTGTTGGCACAGATACATATATAAGATGGACAGAAAACGGAACATATACCGGATAAAATAAAAAATAAAAAATGGCAAATTTAACAGAAATAATAGGTGGTCAACCCTTTGAATTAGGTTCGACCGGAAACAAAAAAAATAACCTACTAGAATTTTGGAGAGGCACACAAGCACAGTATGATCTTTTAAAAAGAACAGGAGGGGTTGCATCAGCATCATCGGGTGCTAGTTCTATTGCATTTACAAGTCTTAATTCTGTAGCTACAGGATGGAGTGTTGGTGATGTAGTTTATGTTACTG
>VMHT01216426.1_pt1 | contig 10097 bp, 20 predicted proteins | sample 4693611 | NCBI WGS metagenome assembly VMHT01 (sample SAMN12280063, study PRJNA550983) | marine metagenome | isolation source: seawater sampled from same location over 5 years 0.02-0.2 micron viral filtrate | place: USA: collected off the coast of southern California halfway between the port... ...
AGCACTATATTGATACAAACATTACTGGTACACAACGTATCGTCGAAGCACTGGAAGTCAAAGGACTTAATATTCCTGTAGTATATGCTTCATCATCGTGTGTAATGCATGGTCAGCCTTTACCTTGGAATGAAGTTGATAAACCAGAAAATCAAAACAACCCGTATGGCTGGTCTAAGAAAGTAAACGAATGTCAGTTTGGTCATTCAAAAATTAGACGTACTGCTGGCTTACGATTCTTTACTGTGTATGGTCCTTATGGAAGACCTGACATGGCGTTGTTTAAGTTTACTGATAACATTATAAAAGGTAAACCAATTGACTTATATAACTTTGGTGATATGAAACGTGACTTTACTTATGTCGAAGATATTGTTCATGGCATCAGCTTAGTGATAGCTAAGGTTATGAGAGATGGTGATAGTTATCATGAGATATATAATATCGGATATGGACAACAAGTAGAGTTACTTGATTTTGTAGATCATATTGAAAAGAACCTTGATCGTACAGCAATACGTAATCCTTGTGAAGCACATCCAGCAGATACTCCAGCCACATGGTCAGATACGACTAAACTTCAAGAGTTAGGTTACAAACCAACAACACCTATCGCTGAAGGCGTGGAAAAATTTATCAATTGGTACAAAGATTATTACAAGGTGAATTAATGAATTATGCAAGTATTGTTCCACTCATAGGTGGGGAAACAATAGCAATGGAAAACGTATTCGGGAAACGTCCCGAATACATCCTCTCTTACACGGATTTTATAGCAAATGATAGCCAGCTTCTTAACCATTATAATAATAGTATTCCTTATTTACTGCTTGATAAAGGGGACACTGCTCCTGGCAGAGTGGACGTGGTCAATACTGTCTGCCCTTGTGCGGGCCTTTCTTCACTTAGTCCTACTAGCAGCGGTGATAGCAATACTAATGATTGGATGGTCAAGTCTGCCGAGTATGTGCTCGAATCCATCCAACCAACTGTGTTCTGGGGTGAAAATGCTCCACGGCTCGCTAGTCGAATGGGAGAACCAGTTGTGGCAAAACTACGAGAAATTGGAAGGAGAAACGGTTACGTCTTCTCCATCTACAAAACCAAATCAATCCTCCACGGATTAAGCCAGGTTAGAGACAGGTCATTCTATTTCTTTTGGAAAGGAAACTCTGTACCGATCTTATCGTATTACAATCGTCCATACATGAAGATTGAAGACCAGATTCGTTCATCTGCTACGAATGAACCAGATCCAATGTTTGAACAAGTAAACAGCAAGCAGAAACCTTCGGACAACCCTTACTATCAATACATATTAGAAGAAATGCACGGTGGAATTACTCACCCTGAGTTCTTTCAACAGATTGAAAAGACTACGAATCCTTTACACTACATTGAAGATAAAGGTGTATCTTATAAGGATGTGGGCGTTTGGATGGCAGAAAGAGGTCACCAGAAGCTTTCTGAGAAGTGTAACTATATGTTTGATAAGTTATCGGCCGGTGGAAACATAATGAGAAAGATGACTGAGATAGGAAAAGATCGTATCGGTGCTTTTGTTGGTCACTTCCCTCATACCTTATGTCACCCTGATGAAGATCGTTATATAAATACTCGTGAAGCATTAGACATAATGAAGATGCCAAAAGACTTTATGTTACAAGGAGGACTAAAGAACTTAAATATGATATGTCAGAACGTACCCGTTACGACAGCAATGGACATGGCAGAAAATGTAAAAGGATTCTTAGGAGGTGACTTGCAAATGGTCGAAGCAGAATATATCTTGCAAGATAACAAGACTCAATCATACAATATTGAAAAAGCTCCTAATACTTTAGAGGCTTTTATTTAGTTTCTAATGTCATTAATGTCTACGTACAAGCATGCAACGCTTTCATTCTTACTAGTAACCAATACAGCTGCGGCGCTCATAGCTGCAGTGCAATCTGTTTCTTTTGAAAAGTTACCAATATGAAAGTGATTGACATTTTGTGTTGCCATTAATTGTACCCATAGCAATACCCACATTTACCATTTCCCTTGTGTTGAACCTATAATCCAAACTATAAAAACCATGACGCCGAGAACAACTGCACCTACAGTAACTCCTACTATCCATTCTAATATTAACTGCTTACGTTCTTCTGCTGCATACACAATTTCTTTTCGTTTCTTTCTCATATCACCTTCTATTTTTACAATCTCATCCCAAGCAGATGGACCATAATAAAAACTAATATGTGTTTTCATTTCCTCACGCATCTCTTTGGCCTTTTGTTTATGGCCCCAGACTTCTAATGCGTTCTGTTCTATTTGACTTGCACCAAACATTTTCTTAAACAACGGAGGATTCTGCGCCTGTTTATGAGCAAAATCTAAGTCAGACATCGAGGTAGCCCACTTTTGTAGTGTGCCAGCCATGTCATGTAATTCTCTTCCTGTTGCAACAGCTTTCTTAATGCCATTATATGCAGCGGTAGCCATACCGATAGCGCTTATTGGATCTATCATAGCAGTTTCCCTTCGTAACTATTTATAAAAAAGCGTATCTTATTGAAAACAAACAAAACTTTTTCCTTTACATTTGCAAAGAAATAGTATAGAATGGTACATGAAAGAGGAATATCGGGCTATAATAAATACTAATGACAAGATTTATTACCATAACAAGTGGATTAATCACTATGAGTATAACAGCAGGCTTATTTAGCATCGCTATGCTGGGTCTACCCGATGTAGATCCAAAACAGCAAAACTGTCTAGCAATGAACATTTATCACGAAGCACGTAGCGAAAGGATAGAAGGTCAAATTGCAGTGGCACACGTAACTATGAATCGCGCCAAACACGAAAAATTTCCTGACACTATATGTGATGTTGTTTATCAGTACAAACAATTCAGTTGGACGTTTTTGGTGAAAGACCACACGCCTAAAGAAAAGCGTGCTTGGGATAGAGCCATGGTTATTGCACGTGACGTCATGATAGGTAACACTATTGATCCATCACAAGGAGCTACATTCTATCACGCTAATTATGTAGATCCGTTTTGGAATAAAGAAAAGTCTTTGAGCGTAAGTAAGATTATTGGACTACATGTCTTTTACACTTGGACTGGTAGGTGGGATTGATGTACGTAACACCATGCGTACAGATATGTCGAATTGATAAAGAAACAAGAAAATGCGTCGGCTGCGGTCGAACAGTAGATGAGATAAGTAAGTGGCCAAGAATGCACTACCACCAAAGAATGAAAATAATGAGGAGACTTGGATATGGCAAAAGACGAAAACATAATAAATCTTAGAGATAAAAGTGAAACAACAATTGAAGTTGATACAGGAACATTCACATTGGATTTAAATGACTACGACATGGTTGATTATAAATTTAACGAAGGTAATTTGATTGATGAGTTTCAGATGTACATTGATAAAACATATGAACAACATTATGCTAAAGATAAGTTCCAAGCAACAGAATTCATCATTGACGGAGGCCACGGCACTGGTTTCTGCATTGGCAATGTTCTAAAGTATGCTCAGCGTTATGGCAAAAAAGGAAGTCATACTGATGCTCGTAAAGATTTGATGAAGGTATTACACTATGCCCTTATCCAATTACACATTCACGATACTCAAGAAGAAGAGTAAATTCATCGTATATGATGATAAAGGGAAAGTGATAATAATATCACGGTCAAAGAATATCGTGAAAAGCTATTTACTTTCTCTGCGACATGTGGTTAAATAACCCCATAGACGTTAGAGGATATACAGGACCCGGGGGCGGTACCCGGCACCTCCACCAAAAACACATTAAGGAAAAACATGATTAGTAAGAAATGTAAATTGCATGTAGAAGAAGCCGGCATGTCTCGCTGGCAACATTTCAAACGAGCTCTATGGATTTCTTGGCAGTTAGAAAAAGCAGCATATGCATGCTTCGTACATGCCTTTGTTCCTCGTTGGTTTGAAACTTATGCATCAAGTAAATGTAAAGAAGTTTTAGATTCTAAGTAGTGTGTTTTTGATGGGGGTGAAATAGGATCGACTGGTGTTTGAGTCTATAAAACATAAACGCAAACGATAACTTTGCACCTTCTGGATTTGCACTAGCTGCATAATCACAGGGAGCTGGCCACTTGCTTAGCAACAGGAAAGTGGTACCATAAAAGTAAGGAGACAATTATGGAAACTTTAAACAAAGTGAAATCATGGGCAGGCGCCTTAGCTGATGTAGGACTTAGTGTTGCTGCATTAGCGATCATCCTAGAAATACTAGGACTAAGTGCTATGCCATTCATGCCTGAAGGTATGAGTGTAGTTGACAATGTAACAGCAATGTTAGCTGGACTCGGCGCTGAAGGCGTCATGGGGCTGATCTCAGTTTGGGTTCTATATGAAATCTGGAATCGTAAATAATTTCTAATAGAGGAAAATTAAAATGAAACTTGCAGCAGCAGCGGCAACAACAGCACTACTACTTACAGCTTGCATGGCAACGACTGAAGCAGAAGCAGCTGAAATCGGAGCAACAGGCATCTCAATAGGTGCTGAATTAGACAATCGCTACAACATTGATACAGAAACAATGACAGCGACGTTAACACCAGGAGTCGGTTATGACTTATCAGGTGTATCATTATCAGCAGAAATGGATTTCATTCTGTATGAAAACGAATTCACATTAAATAATGATGAATTACCAACTCTAGACGTTGGCGCAGAGTATGGCATGACAATGTGGGGTCTAAACTCCAAGGTCTTTGCTGAAACGGGTTACGATCTAGAAGATGAACGAATGGATGATATCGAAGTAGGTATTTCATTCTCATTCTAAACTAAGTATAGGGTTGCTACTCAATAAGCACGTCGGGGGCCATGGTTAGCCCTCATTTTATTTGTCAAAAATTTGACAGCAATAAATTGACAAATTATTGTCACTATTGTTTAGAATGATAGTTTATAAATAATCATAAAGGAAATGATGAGAGAAATATACTATGGTAAAAGCAAACATAAGTGAAGATACAGTAATTGCGACACCGTTACGTAATGTCATTACGATTATCGCTGCAGTAGCTGTTGGTACATGGGCATACTTTGGACTTCTCGAACGGTTGAATAATGTTGAAACTAATATAACGCTAATGGCTACTGACTTAGAAAAGAACACAGAATTTAGAATTAAGTGGCCACGTGGTGAGATGGGATCGTTACCAGCTGACAATGAGCAGTTTATGTTAATAGAACACTTATCAGGTCAGCTCGATAAAATGATAACTGATATTGAAAGTGGTAATGCACCGTACGATCAGCAGCAAAAACTTACATTAGATTTTTATGAAAAACGAATAAGTAAACTAGAAGAAAGAATCGACGCTATCAAAGCGCAAGGGAGTAATTAGCATGATAGAGATATTTAAAGGCTTTGTGCTATTTTTGTTTATAGATGGAGATGCGCAGGAATACACTCCAAAGGACTCACTATCTGATTGCTTGAAAGCAAAACGAGAAATTGCAAGAAACCTAGGTGAATCGGGAAGATATTCTTGCGCGCAAGGTACATTGAAAGTTCAAGATATTAATGGTAAGATGGTATCAATAGGATTAGTAGAAGAGTAGTGTTCAAGAGAACAAAGAAGAAACTGAAAGAGCTGTGGAACGTAGACAGCATGATCGACTTGATTGTCGATCTTCTCTTAGTTATTTTCGATGTTCTCTACTCTCCTATTCTTATTATTGTTAGAATACTAAGGCATTTCTTTAATGAATGGATTGTCAATGGTATTAAAAAATTTCTTAAATGGTTTGCGCATAAAGTTTTAAGAATACCTGAAGTTGAAATAAAAGAGGATGATATATAATAACATGGCATTTTTAGTACACCAGCTCCCCCCAGTCCATGTCTATGTTCGAAAAGAATACCTTTACGATCTCGAACATGGGCATGGCGAATTTACTCCAGGCATATGGATTAGTGTAAAAAGTACAGAACACAAAGCATTGTACTTTGAAACATTACTCACAGATTATGGTGCTTTATATGATAAGTTACCTATATCTGCTTTTGTTTGGAAGACTGACCACGGCGAGCTTTTACCTCTTGACGTTCTTCAACTTTGGGATTGTTTTGATTACGATCTTACGGTTATTGAAAAACCAATCTTGTGCCGGTGCGAGTTCTTTGGAAAAGATAAACGAATGCACGCAGGAGAATACGAATTCACAATTGATAACTGTCATCGTGATGCTTCCACTCTTGATACTAATTTCAGTGAACACGATCCAGAGCATAAGTCTTTCAATGTTATAAGACTTGACAACGGTCAGTTTGCTGCTCAGCCTAACAATCGAGTTATCTGGCGTGATAGCTCCTTGACACCCGATAAACTAATGACACCAGACTTTAAAGTTTGTACTCAGAACTATGCAGTTGAGACTGAACCAAAATGGTCAGTAGGACATACTGATGAGTGGCAGTACAAAACTAGAGAAGAAGAGGACGGATTTGAATAATGGACGCAACTGCAGAAGAAATCAAAGAAGCTTATAGATTATTTTACTTAATCAAAGGTCATTTAGATTCTCCTGAAGCCACAGTAATGTCTAGTTATAATAGCTATTTTAGACGAGCTTGGCAGTCAGGATCTGACGGTGCTCCACATTATGAAAGAGACGAAATGTTCGAAGACGCATGGGCTAAGAAAATAGAAGAAGATGCTATAGAAAAAGTAGCTAACTTAGGCTACGACTAATTGAATAGAATAAAAAACTTTATTGCCTGGATAAAATTTTTAAATAAACAAGGCGGTAGCTGGTCATACTTCTCCATGTTAGAAGACGCATGGTCTAATAGTAAGACATGGAAGCCAACAGGAACTTGGCCATATAATATGGACCAGAAATAAAAATCACAAATATTTGTTTTTAAACGAAACTTTTTCCTTTACATTTGGTTTTAACTGTGGTAGAATAGTTATATCAAATGTTAAGGAGATTGTAATGACTAAGTTTATCAGAGAAAACTTCACATACCATGGCGGATACTTAGAGTATAAAGGACCATATGAAGGTCAGCCAACATATGATGAAGTGTATGGTAAAGATAAAATTCATCCTTCACGTATCGGTATGCCAATGGAACTTTTCATTGCTCGCTTTAAGTACAAAGGTCCTATCACTAAAGCTAAATTCTTAACCGAGCTAATCAAATCTTTTACTGTTGAAGAGTATGCCGAAGCTCGTAGTAAAGATTGTCTTGAAAGCGCTCCACTCAATATCCTTAAAAATAAAAATCCTAAATGGTATGATAATATCATGTCAAAATTTCCAAGGAGTCTTGCTTAATGTCAATGCATATGATTAGAGGAGTTCAGGTTCACGGCAATGGTAAGCGCACTAAGGCAAAAAATAAATCTAAAAAGCTTAGGAAAGCTGAAGCAGAACACGAAAAGTTTTTAAAACAATTAGGTGTAGGTAAGTCAGTTGCAAAACATGAAAATAACTTACCTGATTTAAATTGTGGTCCTCGTGTTACATCAGATATTATCTGTTCAAACGGTACAAAGAAAGATGCTGTTAAGTACACAGGTAACGAGATAGCTGGCATAGTTGTTACTCACAAATCAAACCTAATGCCAGTACGTAAGGATAATAAGCAAGCAGCAGTCGATGCTGCAAATATGAGAAGATAAAAAAAAATGCAAAAAATGCATTTTAGGGGTTTACAATCAATATGAAATATGGTATTATATTATTATCAAAATGAAAAGGAAAATATATTATGGCACATGAAGTTGAAATGATCGATGGCGTAGCACAAATGGCATATGCAGGTGATAAGCCTTGGCATGGTCTAGGTGTAGAAGTCTCAAACGATCTTACTCCTGCGCAGATGATGAGAAAAGCTGGTCTTGATTGGTCAGTAGAAAAAGTCGATTCATTTATTGAAGTAGACGGAGAGCGTATTCCTACTGGTCAACAGTCTTTGGTTCGCTCATCAGATAACAAAATCTTAACTAATGTTGGTGGGGATTGGAACCCTGTTCAAAACTCCGAAGCTTTCGAGTTCTTTTCTGAGTACGTCCTTGCAGGCGATATGGAAATGAATACAGCCGGATCTTTGAAAGGTGGCAGCAACGTGTTTGCTCTAGCAAAAGTAAAGGACTCCTTCACAATCCTTGGCGAAGACCAAGTTGACTCTTACTTATTGTTTAGCAATCCTCACCAGTATGGTAAAGCGATTGATGTTCGTTTTACTCCTATCCGTGTTGTATGTAACAACACTCTTACTTTCTCATTGAACTCAGCTTCGAAGAATTTTGTCAAGTTAAATCACCGTTCAGTATTCGATGCTGATCAAGTAAAAGAAACACTTGGCATTGCTCACGACAAATTCTCACAGTACAAAGAAATGGCTGAGTTTTTGTCAACTCGTAGGTTTACTGCAGAGTCATTGGTTCAGTTTTACAATGACGTGTTTCCTTATACACATAAGGAATCAGAAGTTAAAACTGTTAAAGATCTTTCTAAAACAGCACGTGATGCTTATGAAGTTCTTGAAACTCAACCTGGTGCAAACTTCGGTGAAGGCACATGGTGGCAGGCTCTTAATTCTGTCACGTATCTAACTGACCACAAACTTGGTCGTAATGCAGATACACGTATGCAATCAGCGTGGTTCGGTGTCAATCAATCTCGTAAAATCAAAGCAGCTAACAAGGCAGTAGAATACGCTACTGCCTCTTAAGGAGAACTAATATGTTATCACTATTTTTGAAAAACCTAGCTCAAATTTCATTCTTTACCGGTGTCGGTTTTGGCGTTGTTTTAGTTACAGCTGAGCTTATGGAATATAGCACTTACTTTGTTATATTTCCTGCAGTACTCATAGCCTTTTACTTAGCGTATGACAAAGCTAAGTCTGACTACGAAATCAAGCAACTAAGGGATAGTTAATGCCTTGGCCTCACAAAAACAGACCTCGCCCCGGTCGTCGTAAGAAAGGATCAGGTAAAAGAAAGGCAGCACGTAAACGTAGAGCACGTAAGAATAAATAGATAAAACACGGAGAGCGTTGTGGCAAAACAATTAGAACAATATCAATTTACTGAAAGCATAATTGTTGACGCTCTCCATCATTATACTATGACACATTGTTACGGCCAGCTTGATGAGGCGTTTTATTATGATTTATGTGCAAGAACATTCTTTGATGATGCTCTAGAAATATGTATAGTGTTAGATTATTTGGAAGAAGTCTATGGTGATTTCTTCCTAGCTCAACCTCTGGTTAAGCAATTTGAGAGGAAAAAAAGTAATGGGAATAGTAGTAAGTGAAAAAGAACCTCAACTCATTGGCACATTTAAAAATTCGCCTGAGGATATTGTAGAACTACAGAACGTAGAGAAGATGGTAAGCACTCTCAATCAAGACTTAGTTGATAGTGGATTTGAACAATATCAGTATCACCTAGTCCGGAAAGGGCGAAAGGCTTACATAGAACTAAAATGAGGGGGCTACGGCCCCTTTTATTTTTATTATAAATAGTACCAACTGTTAATTCAATGAGGTTTAATGTGGCCTATACATTCTTTCCAAAGTCAACGCAGGAGATAGACTCTGAGCTCAAAGATTTCCCTGAGGAAAATCTAAAAGAGATCAAGAGACTTTTTGCTATTTTAAAGCCAAAAGCACCTACTCCAATAAACATTGATCCAGGAAAGAAGAGCAATGTTAATGTAACTCGCCAAGTGCAAGATGATATGACTATCGCAGACATAAAATCTAAAGCAGGTCTTAGTAAAGTTAAAATAAAATTCGGTAACGGATCTTCTGGTAATCGTGGTGCCAACAATCGTGGTAACTTATTTGAACCGCAATTTGCTGAGGCGCTTTTAGCTTGGTGGGCAGGTGACGCAATTAAAGATAGAAACATGTCAGCTGCGATTGAACACCTTGATAAGACGTATGAAATGTCGGAATCAAAAGAGTTTAAAGTGGATGTTGTAGGTGGTGAAAATACTCGCCGTCCTCTCGTGTTCTCTCCGAAGATCCAACTTACTAATCCAAAAGGAAAAGGGTTC
>VMHT01060013.1_pt1 | contig 10096 bp, 10 predicted proteins | sample 4693611 | NCBI WGS metagenome assembly VMHT01 (sample SAMN12280063, study PRJNA550983) | marine metagenome | isolation source: seawater sampled from same location over 5 years 0.02-0.2 micron viral filtrate | place: USA: collected off the coast of southern California halfway between the port... ...
ACACCACCAGAGCTATAAGTCAGATAAGTACTTCCGGCGATATAGACATTACCAGAACTATCAACTCTTACATCCCATGCTTCATTAGATGATAAATTACCCATTGTTGTGATCCAGTTTTTTGGGACTGTACTAAATCCAACAACACTTACAGTTCCATCAGTATTTACAATAACTGGATCGCCATCAGCAAGTGTTCCTGATGCAGTAGCCTCAAGTGTTCCTCCAGATGCTGGTAAATTTGTAAGTTGAGAACCATCGCCAACGAAGGAACTTGCCGTCGTCACTCCAGATACTTGTACATTCTGGTTATCATGAATAACGGTGTTTCCTGCTAATTGAATCGCCATTATTTCGTTTAAATCTTAGTATAATATTATTTATAAAAAAAGGGGGGTCTTTCGACCCCCCTCTATAGAACCTTGTGAATTTAGATCACATGAGGTTGTTAACGCGAACACGTCTGTAGTAACGGTTGGAGTTTGTTGTAAGAGCTCCGAGACCTTGGTTAAGACCCTCAGCGAATGGATTAGCAACCATTCCGTAACGAGTCTTAAAGCCGATCTTAGGCTGGAAGGTGTTCTCTCCAACTGCACGTACCATCTGGAGGGGTACATATGGGCAGTAGAACAGACCAGCATCATAAGGGGAAGTACCCTTATAACCAACAACATAGTACTGTGAAGCAGCACCGTTTGCTGAATAAGGATCGATGTAGACTCTGTAACGACCGTTAAGAACACCAGCGAATGTGTTACCTGTGTCATCGACATTCAGGTTTGCATTCAGAGCAGGTGTATAGTCGAGCATACCAGCATGTGTCAGAGCTGAAGCAACGTCAGCGGAGCACATGATGATGTTGCCCTTTCCTCTACGAGTTCTTTGTGCAATTGCGTTAGCATCGCGCTCGATTTGGAAGATCAGACCCTTGAACTTCTCTACACTCCAGCGTCCGTTGGAGTCAACGTCCAGGTCGAAGATACCTGAAGTAGCAGTGTTTGCAGTAGCACCTTGCTCAGCAGTCTTGTAGATGGTTCTGATGACTTCACGGTTGATCTCAGCCAGGATCTCAGTTGAGAGAATGTTGGCGAGTTCCGCTTCAGCGTTCAGACCATGGATTGCCTTGAGGTCCTGTGCGAGTTCTAAGGAGTATTCTGCTTTCAGAGCTCTGCTCTTAGCAGTTACGGTGACCTTCTCGATTGAGAATGCCATTTCGTTGAACTCGTTACCTGATGTGCCGAGTGACTCAGCATCATCGGTACGCATACCCTGACCAACATTGTAGTCAGTCTCAGTTGCGGTTGCGGTTGGGTTCAGCAGACCTGGGTTTGTTCCGCCTTGTGCGGTTGTACCCATACCAACGGTAGCACCGGAGTGTCCGTTGAAGCTGTCGCCAGTTGCATTCTGACCAGAGAATGCGGTATCTACTTCGTCGAAGAAGGTTTCTGGACCGGTTTGATCGTTGTACTTAGAACGCATCGCGAAGATGAGTCCAGTAGGACCAGACATAGGCTGAACGCCAGCCAGGTCATAAGCGACCAGGTTAGGCATAGAGCGTCTGATCAGGGAGATCAGTACGGGGTCGAAACCAGCAACAGGGCCTGCATCAGCAGCACCACCTGTGAATCCACCATTACCTACAGCGTTGGTGGGTTGCTCACTCAGGAATGAACCTGACTGAGAGAAAGCATTTTGCTCTCTTAAGAATTTCTCTTGGTTTTCCAGCAGAACAGCGGTTACAGCCTTACGATGGTTGTCTTTGATTGACTCGCATCCCTCATGCTCAAGAAGAGGGGCCCACTTTTCTACCAGATGCTCTGATTGGAACATTTGGTTTACCTTTAATTGGTTTACGTTTGATTTAATGTTAAATTCAGGAATGCTTGAATGAATTCATCATCTTCAGATATTGATCCATTGAACCAGCGATTGATGCTGGTGATGAATCTACACCCTCAGAAATTGATTCAGTCTTAGCAACGGAAGACTCTTTCTTGGAGTTGAAATATGACTCCTTGAGTGTTTCCAGTTTTTCACGATATTGTGCTTCACTTTCAAACTCTACACTTTCGGCAAGTGAGGCGAGCTTCTCTTTCTGGGTCTGTGCAAGACCTTCAGAGATTTGATCTAAGATACCACTAGCATTGGCCTCGGAGAGACGCTTATTCAGTGAAATATTTTTCTCAAGTTGCTCGTTGAGTTTTGTCTCCATTTCATCAAGTTTATTCGTCATACCGACGAAAGCATCATATTTATCTTCAGGGATGGTTACATAATGTGCTTCAAAAAGTTCCTTCATGCCTGAGAGGAAGCTCTCAGTCATTTCGGATTGAAGTCCTTTTTCAATTGTGAGAGCGTTCTCAGTGAACCACTCATCAGCAACATACTCAAGGTAAGAATCAACTCTATCGGAGAGTGACTCTTTGACTTCTTTCATTTCTTCTTCGAATGCAACAGCATACTGCTGCTCCAGTTCTTCTTTGATGCCAGCAACCTTAGAATTGATTGCTGCCTCAAAGATTGTTCTTGCCTTCTCTTGGAATTCTTCGGAGAGTTCTTCACCGGCAAGAAGAGCATTGACATCTTCTTCCATGTTATACTCGTCAACTACTTCTTCAGTAGTTGTTGTTTCTTCTTCAGAAACAACCTCTTCGGTTGATTCTTCTGCTTCTGCGACAACTTCTTCTGCTTCCACTTCTTCCTCTTCCTTCATGCCCTTTGGCATAGGATCAGCTTTACCTGCTTTAGCGTTTACAACGTTAGAAACAGTCTTCAGTGAAGGCTCTTTTAACTTTGCAGAATCGTCGTCGGGCTTGTAATTTTGGGGTGTAGGACCGCCAAGATCTTCTACAGAACCCAGCTGGGTTCCTGGATCTGCCATGGTTGGCATAGGATCAGCAGGTTTCGCTCCAGCATTTACAGCAGTTTTGGATTGAGTTGTGCCCGCTTCCATTTCCTGTAAGTTATTGTCACTAGACATTTGAGACTCTCCGATTTTACTTAGTAATAATAGGTACTATATGTATTTATTTAGTATTTTAAAGATTTGACAAGAAGTCATTAAACAGACTTAACTTATGTTCCTCCAGTCGTTTTTGATCGACCAGAGTATTAATCTTTCTTTGGGTCTGTTCAGCGAGTTTTTCTCGAAGAATTCCTCCATCCCAGATCCACTCTTTTCCTTCCATAATCCCTTCAACAAAAGCATCTGGGGCAGAAGGATCAGCAACGATATCAGCAGCTGTTGCTAACATGAAATCGTTACCGACGATATTGCATCCCTCTTTATTCATTTGGAGAGACCCAATACCACGAGAAGAAACACCGAGTTTTACTCCTTCATCAATTAAAGAAGATGCAATCTTACCCATGGGTGTGCTAAGAATCTTAGCCTTTCCGATGAAATTAGATCCACTTTCCCTCAAAGAAACAATCTTATGAGAAACACGATCGAGGTTTACTGTTGGACCATCGGGATGTCCCAGTTCACCAAGTGCTCTACCAGATTGAACGTTTGACTCATTGTAACGAGCAACTTCTTTACGAAGAGTCTCCATAGGATACATACGACCGTTACGGTTTTTGATGTCTCCTTGGAGAAAAACTCCTTCAATATATAAAGATTTCTTGCCGTTCTTTTGTTCGACAAGAAATTTAACTGATTCTACTTCTTCTCTAATTAGTTTCATGTTTTTATCCGGTAAAACCTACTTTTGCGACTTCTGCGTTACCACCAGTAACATATAATTTATCGGTTGGATATTTTTCAACCAACTCTGAAGTATTAGCCAACATCGTAAAAGAACCGATTATAGAATTGCTAGAATCTGTTCTGACGACAACAACAGGTCCAGAAGAAGCTAATACTCTTACAACTGTTGCGTTAGAAACAGTTGTGGCATTACTAGAACCTGCAGTTAGTGATACTTTTTCTGCCAATGGCAAGATACGTGAAGCCATGATTAAGTAAATTACTTTATCAATTATTTATACTAATTAATCCTCAGAACCTTCTGTTTCTGGGGTTTCTTGGCCAAAGAAAGTAGATTGTGCTGCTTTTGGTCTGAAAGCATCTACTTTTTCTGCCGATTTTGCGTATAAAATTTCTTTAATCTTGTCACTAACTTCTGATGGTGATTCATCAGATGCGATTAAATCTAAAAGTTCTTCCATGATAATTTAAGTGTTTATCGAATATATTTATATTTCACCACCTTTAGGCATTTCTGGAGCCTTGGTAGCATTTGAATCTTTTTCTAAATCTGGTTCCATCACTGGAGTTCCGAGATCCATTCCAGCACCTGACTGATCTAATGGTTGACCTGTTTCTGGATCTACAGGAATGCTAGGATCAGGAATAGTTCCATCAGCAATTTCTTTTTCAATCAGTCTATTCTGCTCAAGAATTTCTTCATCCGTCTGACGAAGGATCTTGCGGCGAACATAATCCTGAGAGTAATACTTGCCAACATATGGTTCTGCAACTTGAGCAAGAGCCAATCTCTCATTCATCAGTTCTGCATCTTTCAGTTCTGAGAAATGATTATCATAAAGAAAATCATATTGAATATGCTCACTCATTCTATCCCAATCTTCTGGAGTGATGATATTCTTCAGAATAAGTTGAGTCTTGAGCATATCATTGAACATATTTGAGAATCTCTTTCTCAAACGTGCAACAAATTTGGTAAACTTCAACTCATCCCTAAGGATTTCGGAAGATCTACCCAGATTAAACCCACCTTCTCCATCCATTCGTGATGGAGGGACGTTAAGTGAACGATAAAGTTTCTTCTTAAAGTATTCAATATCAGTAATTTCTCCCAAGTTTTGTCCGCCAGGGAGAGTGGAGATTTCGGTTCCTCTTCCACCCTCTCTTCTAGGGAGCCAGAAATCTTCAAGCATAGACATGTACTTTTTGTCATCTCGAATCTCTCCAGTATTCGCATCGTAAACTTGCTTGTTACGATAACGCATCATTACATCACGCAGATATTGTTCTGCTTTTACCTTTGGAAGATTACCAACATCAATATAGAAAATACGACGTTCTGGTGCTCTTGACAATCTGTAAATAACTAGACTATCCTCAATCATTCGGAGTTGATTGAGTGACTTAATAGCCTTATGAAGATATGAAAGTGTTGATCCTTTATTTCTATCTACCAATCCAGAACTACAATATGTGATTGAGTCCTTTGAAATCTTAATTCCTTTATTTGATGCCTGAGATGCATATCCAGATGTTCCTGTAGGATACTGCAACTTAGGATTATATGAAAAGTATTCCTCAATTTCCGGGAATTCAAAATCCATAGGATTATCCTTATTTGGATTTCTTAGTAGATCGTTAGGATTATTCTTGGATTTTTTTACCTGACGAACATATCTAATCTTCATTGCGTCAATGTAACGCAACTCTTGAATTCCTTCCTGAGGATTTTTTAAATCTATGACTTTATGATAGAAAAGTCTACCATCAACATACCAATTCCTATAAATTTCGTGAGCTTTTTTATCAAAGTCAAGTAGGTCTAGAATTGTCTTAAATTCTTCTCTTACACTCTTCTTTATTCCATCACTAGCATTCAGATTATCCAGATCAATTTGAACTGGAGTGTCATTTGAATCCGATACAATAGCTTCATTAACAATATCTTCAATAGCACTATCACACTCTGGGTGAAGGGCCATTTCACGATATCTTTTGATTAAATCAAATTCAGTTTTGTATACTCCTTCAATATCAACATATGAACCGAAAAATCCAGATGTCAAATAATGGTCAACCCCGTCCTCATTATTTGGAGGAACGGGGGAGACCGCAGAAGGGCTTAAATTATTGTCATCATCTATAGAAAATCCAAAAAGTTTTGCCACTGCTCAATAATTCTATTTTTACTTCTACTATTTATGTATCAAGTTTGATCGGGTACTGCGTTAGAAGCACCGCCGACACCCTCAGATTCCCACCACTGAACTTGGAATTCTACAGTGAATTCTGAAATAGTATCGTTGTTGTCAAATGCAAGATCAATCTGAGATACTGCAGTTGGGAAGCAACCCCAGAACTTATAACCTCTCAAGGACTTCATTTTTGCATCCTTGAACTTACTTCCGCCAGCTGAATCGCCAGGTAATGCTCTACCAAGTTGATAGACGTAAAGTTCTTTCTGATAAGTCGCTGGATTTGTTCTTCCCTGACCAGAATCTGCTGTGCCAAGAACATTAATCCATCTTTCAAATGCTCCACGAAGACCCATATCGGTATCGTTGAGAATAGTAACTGTCCAAGTATCAAAAGTTCTATCTCCAGCAACCTTGAGTTGGCGACCACGGAAAGGAACTTCGATTAATCCCATGTTAGCTGCTGGAAGAGCAGCAGCTTTACAGAAGAAGATTCCATCATTTTTTGCCTGTGCAAGGTTTGGAGCTACTCCATCAGGAAAATCTAAATGAACTTCATATAGATTGGGGCGAAGGCCGCCCCCGTCAAGTTCGCTTCTAAACTGAGAAATTGCTCTCTCCGAAGCATTTGTGGATGAATACGCTGAAACTGCCATTTTTTAGTGACCTCTTGTGTAGTTATTTATTATGATAATGGTCAAACTGTACCGACCACTTCTTCGAATGATACACCTGTGCGTGTAGCAACAAATGTCAGTCCAATGAAGTTAATTGACCTTGCTGGCTTGATGTAGATGTCAGCAATAAACTCATTTCTGTCAATAACATCGGGTGGATTGTTTGAGTCATCACATACCAGTAAGAAGTCTGTGATGCCTCTCTTAGCCTGAACATCTCTCAGGAAAGGAGAAACGATGTTGACGAATGTTGATCTTGTGATTGAATCGTTGAATTCAAACAGTTGAGTGTTTGCTGCTGCTTCGATTGCCTTCTCAACTACAAGGAAGAGACGACGAACGTTGATTCTATCAAATGCGGAGTTATATCCAAGAGCAGTCTTGTCTCCGAAGAGGATGAATCCACCACCCTTATTGGAAATAACTGGATTGACTCTATTTTTATAGAGTGCATCTCTGTGTGATTGTGGGGGATCATAGGCCAACTTAACAATATTGTTGACTCCACCTCTTTGAACACCTGCGGGCGAATACCAAGGATAAACATTGAGTTCGGTTCTCACCATCATTCCGGCAACGTCTGCGTTCAGAGGGAGATAGATGAATTCGTTGTTAAATCTATCATAAGTATACTTATAACCACTATCAAATACACCATAGGATGTTGAAGAAAGTGGTGCGAAGTATTCGAGAACACTGTCTCTAGCATCATCGATTGATGCGCGATTTACAACCGCAGATCTTGGTGGTGAGATACATGCAATACAATCTTTTCTTGCGTTTGCGATATCAAGAAGTTTGATTGCCTTCGCTTGAGTTTCTTCCATGGTAGCCAGACCAGGACCCATGATCAAGAAATCAATATCAAACTCATCTCTTTCAAACAGAGAATATGATGCTGTTACATTTGATAGAGAGGTTTCGTAACCACCAATCATAGATGATGGAGTTTCGCTAGCTGCTGTAGAATAATCCTTTCCTCCGACCAGATCAAGATTAAGTGATCCGATGCTGTTGAAAGTTATTCCCTGAACATCTTGACCAAAATCTCCATCTGAAAGACCAACTTCAGTATAAGTTCCTGCATCAAATCCTGAAGATGCTGGATAAATTCCCTGAGTTAAATCAATAGCAGTACCAAGAGACTTACCAGCATAGAGATATGCTGAATTAAGAGCCAGATAATCTTTGTAGTAAGTTACTACATTTTGATCTCTGGTATCTTTTCCTTTTGAGAGGAATAAGTTCTTTTCAAGAATTTGACCAGCAACACCTGTTACCGATCCTTTATCATCAACAACAACGATGTGCATTTGATCGTTCTTGCCACTTCTCTCTCTAGCATATTCACTAGTTCCTGGCTTATCTGCGATATTTTTCCAGGATACGGTTGAATTGGAAAGACCAAGAGTTTGCTGATCGTACCAATCCGTTACGGATGCTGGAGTAAATCCAGATGCACCATATGCTCCAGTAGCAACTCCAGAACCATCAATTATTGTGACAGTATCAGTTGCTTTGAGTGATAAAGTTCTTGCGTTTTCTTTATATTCGATCGCGGTAGATACTCCAGCGATGCTTACTCTTTCGGTGATTTTGACATCGAAAGAACTTGATCCTGAAGAATCAGTTTTAATTCCAGTGATAATTCCTTTAATGTGACCTTGGAATCTGGATGTAGATCCAGCGCCAGCGACTACGGCATCGATTGAAGCAGAAACTCCATAACCAACCTGAACTCCAGCAGAACTTAAATCTGCTGTACTGATTCCGATTGTTTGGTCCGATCCACCATCAATAACACAAACTTTAATATCGTTGAACCAAGAACCTGGGTTCTTAGCAGCTAAATACCAAGTTGTTCCTGCTGAGTAAGCTGCTTGATAATCATCAAAGTTTTTGATCTTTAATGAAACTGAACCAGCACCAACTCCTGCGTTAGCTGTCTTTAGTTCTGTACCATCACATCTTACCAGTGAAAGAGAACCTCCATAACTCATGAAGTCAGAAGCTGCATACCAATACTCGTAATGGTTGTCTTCTAAACTTGGTTTTCCAAAGTTATCGATGAGTTCTTTTTCTGATGTGATAATTACGGGATCTTCAACTGGACCTTGTGAGAAAGGACCGGCAAGACCTCCAACAATACTAAAAGAAGCATCTACAGCTCCTACTGTTCTGTCGATTTCTCTGACAAGAACTCCTGGAGAGACTAATCCTAATGCCATTTTTATTTGTCTCCTTAAAAGAATTTCAGTGACCTAAAAATATTTAGTAAATACTGAAGTTTCAGTGGGGAAACATGACGTGAACTACCAATCTGGGTAGATATCTGGGGTAGAATCCTTCTTAGATCTACTCTCTATAATTCTCTTTTTTGCACAATCTTTACATTCATATGAATATGATGAAGATACTGGTCCTCTATCTTTTCTAGTCCTATAAAAATTATCAACTAGATTTTTTTCTACTCCACAAGATCTACAAATTCTTTCATGCAGTAATAAGTGAGCTAAACTAAACTCCTCATCAATATTCATTACTCAGCACTCCAATCCCAATTCCAAGGTAGAATTGCTAGACCAAAATACGGCATAAGAAAATAGTGATCCATTAAAATTAACACGGGTACACCAACAAGTAATTCAATAGCAATTTTCTTTTTCATAGGTAATGTTTCTAACCATCTTCTATATGGATTGTTAGCAACTCTTTCTAATTTTAACTTATAGAATATTTTTTCTGCCCACCATTGTACGTCAAGTATATCCTTTAACCAAATAAGAGGTGTAAACAACCATCTAACCTGCTTATTCCATCTAAAGAGAATATATATCCATCCTATTATAACTGTCAATAAAATTAAAACTAATAATATATCGTAAATCATGATAAGTAATCCCACATATGTGCCATATCTCCATATTCATCAGTATACCAACGATCACCCTGGGCGTCTACAAATGAACTTTCGTCGGTAATGCCATCATTCAAAAATCCAAAGGGAGCCATGTCTTGCTCTATTTGATTCTTCTGTTCCTCATATAATTTTTTGCGGACATCTTGATCTGTAAGTTCTTTGAAGTAATCTTGTGCAACTAACCAGGCATAAATTACAAGGCACATTGCAAGGTCATCGTTACAACCTTCTTCTGCCTCAAAAGAATTTTTCTTAGAAATAAAAGTGGTCAATTCCGAAATTATTTCATAGTCACAGAACAATAATTTATTCTCCTCTATTAATGTTTTTAAATTTAAAGATCCAACTTTTTTAACTGTCTTTGACATCTTCAGTCCAAGTTGTGTTTTCTTTCCAGAAAAACCTTGACCAACTACTTGTCCTGCCCTACCTCTCATAGAGCACATGAGAAGATTTTGATATTCTAAGTCATATTGAATGATTGAAGCTACTTGATCTCCAACATCATTTACTTCACATAAAATATATGCATTGTTATAACTCTTAGAGACTTCATAAATCACATTCGGAAACAACATTGGCTTTATTTCAT
>VMHT01114544.1_pt1 | contig 10096 bp, 5 predicted proteins | sample 4693611 | NCBI WGS metagenome assembly VMHT01 (sample SAMN12280063, study PRJNA550983) | marine metagenome | isolation source: seawater sampled from same location over 5 years 0.02-0.2 micron viral filtrate | place: USA: collected off the coast of southern California halfway between the port... ...
GAAGTTTGTGACAAAATGCTTGAACCAGAAATGGTTGTTTATGCAGATTTGGCAATAACCTCAGATAAATAAATGAAATACAAGATAACCACTCATTTCTGTTGGTTTCGTGGTCGAAGTATAATTGTAAAAATGTATTTCATCAACGGAATGCCTTTCACCTTTGACGAATTACCTGATAGTCATTTAGAAGATCAAGACTTAATTAAAGAAGCAGATAAGCATCCTACATTTAATGATGATGAGATGTATCAATATTATGGATATCTTGTAGAAGAAGAATTACACCCGTGTTTGTTCCCAATTGATTTAGAGAACCCAGAAGAATTGCCAGATGATATCTCAATTCATATAGACACGGAGGAGTAACCAGCTAAATAAACCTAGTATGCACGGTCTATTAGATCACATTTTATAGTAGTTAAAAAAGATGCCTCTTAATAAGTTAGAGAATTTTATAAAGAATACAGAGGGTCGTGTTCTTTATGTAAATCCAAATGATCTTGATTCCACTGATGGTATTGAAAATCAAGGTAATTCATTAACCAAACCCTTCAAAACGATTCAGAGAGCACTGATAGAGGCTGCTAGATTCTCATATCTTCGTGGAAATGATAACGACTTAGTAGAAAGAACAACAATATTACTTTTTCCAGGCGATCATATAATTGATAATAGACCTGGTTTTGGTATTCGTAATGAATCAGGTATCGCAAAAGCAATAAGTCCAAGTGGTTCAGCAACAGGTGCACAAAATACTTTAACACTTACCTTAAATTCTAACTTTGATTTAACACAAGAAGATAATATTCTCTACAAATTTAATAGTGTCAATGGTGGTATCGTAGTTCCAAGAGGTACATCAATAGTTGGACTTGATTTAAGGAAGACAAGAATTAGACCATTATATGTTCCAAACCCAACAGATGATAATGCACCAAGCAGTGCTATATTCAGAATCACTGGTGCTTGTTATTTCTGGCAGTTCACATTCTTTGATGGAGATGAATCAGGTTTAGTATATACAGATCCATCAGACTTTAGTGCAAACAACCAATCAAAACCAACATTCTCTCACCATAAAATAACTGCATTTGAATATGCAGATGGTGTTAATAAACTTGATAACTTTAGTGATTTAACTGACTTAGACATATACTATAGTAAGTTAACAAACGCATTTAACAGAGCATCTAATCGTGAGATAGACCAAAAATATCCATCAGCACCGAAAGGTTTTTCTCCACAAAGACCAGAATTTGAAATTGTTGGTGCATTTGCAACTGACCCACTCAATATTTCAAATATTGAATCAGGTGATGGAGCAACACCAGGTCAGGTTGTTACAGTCACCACTTCAGTAGATCATAATCTCACAGGTGGAACTCCTATTAAGATTCGTGGTGTAAACGTAGCAGACTATAATATATCAACTAAAGTATCAAATGTTATTGATGCAACAAGATTCCAATATTCTCTAGAATTTGTTAGACCAAACTTACCAGCAGGATCTGCTGGAGGTTTGAGCTCTGCAAACGGGCAAGTATTAGTTGAAACTGATACAGTAACAGGTGCATCACCATACATTTTTAATACTTCAATGCGTTCTGTGTATGGAATGCAGGGTTTACACGCAGATGGTGCAAAAGCAACTGGTTTTAAATCAATGGTTACTGCACAGTTTACTGCAGTTTCACTTCAAAAAGATGACAGAGCATTTGTAAAATATGATAAAACAAATAGAAGATATAGTGGTATTTCTTTTTCAAAACAAACAGGAGCTTTATTATCATCTGAATCATCATCAACAAATCCAGAGACGGTATTCCACTTAGACCAAGAAGCAAATTATAGAAAAGGATTTAGAACTACACATATTAAAGTAAGTAATGATGCTGTTGTACAGATTGTGTCAGTGTTTGCGATTGGATTCCACGCACACTTTGAGATGATAAACGGTGCTGACGCATCAATTACAAACTCAAACTCTAACTTTGGTACATTCTCATTACTCGCAGAAGGATTTAAAAAAGAAGCATTTGCAAAAGATAATAAAGGATTCATTACATCTGTTATTACTCCTCGTTCAGTTGTATCTGCAGAGCAACAAATTGAATATTTACAGATTGATGTCTCAGAAACAACAGCAACAAAGTTGTTCTTATTTGCACAACCAACATTAAGTTTACCTCCAGCACACATTTCCCAAGGTTTTAGAATCGGTGCAAGGTTTGATGAAAAATTATATATTGATAACGGTGGAAGCACTTTTTCTGCATCAATTGTAATGCCAAATGGTGCATCTGGAACTACAAATGTTGGTGAGAAGAATTACGAAGCTATACATTCAGATGCAAGTGCATCAACTAAATCAGTATTCACAATCAATGCAGGTCACGAACTTGCAAATGGTGAATCAATACGAATTATTGCGAATAATGGTGATTTACCAGAAAATATTGACCCTCATACAGTTTACTTCGCAATTACAAGTGCACAAGATTCTGCTTTAGCTGCAAATCAAATTCGTATTGCATCATCAAAAACAAACGCTGATTTAGCAGTCCCAGTTTTTGTTAAAACTGTAGCAAGTAATGTAACAGATAAGTTTAGAATTGTAAGTAGAGTATCTGATAAGAAACCAAACGATGCTGGACATCCAATACAATATGACACAAGTGCTGGTCAATGGTTTGTTCATACTTTAGCTGCTGGTAATACTATACATAATGGTTCTTCAATATATGCAAATGCAACTGATGATGATATAACATACGTTCTTAGAAAGGATGATGATAGAAGTTTAGATGAGAAAATATACAAATTAAGATATGTTGTACCAAAAGAATTAGTAAATGGTAGAGATCCAACAGATGGATTTGTTTTACAAGATTCAAGTTCAACTAATGTTCTAGCAAATACTGATTTTAGTAAGACTACCATAGGATCAAATGATTATGGTTTTGACCGTAATACTAGATTTATTTCACAGGCAAGTTTTGATTCCACTGAGCAATTAGCCAAAATACGTTCTGATAAACCACATAACTTAGGTGTTGGCGATCAAATTGTTGTTAGGAATGTTCAGAGTTCAACAAACTCAACAGCACTTGACGATAAAGGATATAATGGAACATTCTTGGTTTCTGAGATTACTAATGATAAAGAATTTAGATATTCACCAACTGATACATCTGGTGTAACACACACCACTGGTACATTTACGAATAATACACAAACCCGTTCAACATTATTACCACGATTTGATCGTAATAATAATAGCGGTAACTTCTTTATATACAGAACTGAAACTATTACACCTTACATTCAGGATGTTCAAGATGGTGTTTTCCATCTATTTGTATTGAATAGTAATAATGCGATGGATGAACCATCAAATGAATTTTCTGAATTAAAGTATAATCAAAATATTGTTAACTTATTCCCTGAGTATGATCGTGATAATGTAAATGCTAACCCTCCAGCAGCGGTATCTTATGCAAAAAGATTCCCAATTGGTGATGTTATAACAAATGATTTAAAGAAAAGTATTACTAGAGAAACAACAAACCAATTCTTAAAGAATTTTGATGGTTCAATTGGTATTACTTCAGTTACAAATAATAGTACTAACGCTGTTATCAATCTTGATGAAGAACATAGTTTTGATTCACTTAAGTATCATAATACTTTAAATGGTGGTTCAGGTCATACTGATGGAACATATTATAATGTAAGATTATTGAATACTAACGCAACTCCAGCGACTGCTCCTTGGGATGGTGCGACTGCAAAAGTTGTTGTATCAAGTAATGCTGTAACTTCAGTTGAGATTACTGACGGTGGTTCTGCATATACAAATGGTGAGACATTATTCTTTGATAGTCAATCAGTAGCCTTGGGTGGTATTGGTGGTTCACCAAATGCAAGTCTTACGATTGCAACTGCTGGTATTTCATCAGCAACTGGAAATTATATTCAAGTAACTGGTATTACAACTGGAACTGACTCTTATCATCGTATTTCAAGTATTAATAGTACAAAACAAATTACTGTTGCTAAATCTGCTGCTGATACTTTACTTGATGGACAACAGATTCATGATATGGGTCCTTGGGTTGCGGTTGGAGCTGCAACAACCGATAATACTGCAGGAGTCACAACATTTACTACATCTGTAGACCACGGACTCGCAGTTGGTAATCAACTTAGATTATTAAACACCAGTGATACAAATCTCGGTGATTTTGTTGTTACATCAGTTGTTGGAATTACACAATTTTCTGTTAAAACAACAGGTAATATCGCAGATCCAAAATACATTCTGAAACATGGTTTATCAGACAATGAATCAATTTCAGGAGTTGCTGGAGAAAATATAGATGTAAGAGGATTTAATATATTTGACCACGAAACACTAATTTTAAATGAAGCAGTAGGAACTGGTGATGCATCATTTAAAGTAAAACTTCCTGATGGAACAACAACTGCAACATCAATCGTTAATCGTTTCCCACTTGGTTCATACATTCAGATTGGTGGTGAGATTATGCGTATCGCATCAAGCTCACTTTCTGGTGGAGGTGGAGATGAGATAACTGTTATTCGTGGTTCACTTGGAACAAATACATCAACTCATCTTATTAATTCTAGAATTAAAAAGGTCAAACCATTACCAGTTGAACTTCGTAGACCATCTATACTTAGATCATCAGGACATACATTTGAATATGTTGGTTTTGGTCCAGGTAACTATTCAACTGCTTTACCACAGTTACAGAATAGATCACTTACAGAAAGAGAGGAGTTCCTAAATCAAGCACAAGAAACATCTTGTGGTAACGTAGTTTACACTGGTATGAATGATAAAGGTGATTTCTATATTGGAAACACCAAAATTGCATCTGCGAGTGGACAACAAACTACATTTGATATTCCAGTTGCAACAGTTACAGGTGAAGATCCAAATCGCTTGAGTGCTGTATTTGATGAAGTTGTTGTTAAAGAAAGACTCTTAGTTGAAGGTGGAGCATCGAAACAGATTCTATCACAGTTTGATGGTCCTGTTACATTCAACAGTGATTTAAGATTATCAGATAGCACTAAGCAACTTATTACTGAAGCATCACTTCGTGCACAAGATGCGAAGTTTAGAAATACAACTAACTCAACTGCACCCACAAATGGTTCAGTTGTGATGGATGGTGGTCTGGGTCTTGCTAAAGATCTTCAAATAGGTGGAAATATAGTTGGTGATACTGCATCAAATCTATCTGGATTTAATAATGTCACCGCAACAAACTTTATTGGTAACGGTGCTCAACTAACTAATACTGGTGCTGCATTATCATCTGCTACGTCTGGTAGTGAAAGAGTTGTCCTCACTGATTTAAGTAGTGGCACAATGATTACTGCTAAAACAGATAGTGATTTAACATTTAATTTTGCTACTAACACTTTATCTTGTACGACATTTTCTGGTGCATTAAGTGGAAATGCAACTTCTTCATCAACATCTGCTAATTTAAGTTTTGGATCTGCCAATCAAGTTGTATTTAAGAATGGTTCTAATAATGGTGAGACATCTGCTGGTTTAACATTTAATGGAACTCAACTTAATTGTACTAATAATATTAGGGCAAACAATATAACACTTGGATTGACTGCTGGTACAACAATCAACACCGCAACTGGTGATTTAATTTTAGATTCATCAAACAACAAAGTTCACATCACTGCTAATGCAGAAATAGACGAAACATTACTTGTTGAGAGTGGTACAAATGCATCAAGTAAGGATACAGGTGCGTTAATTATTACTTCTGGTGGACTTGGGGTTGAAGGTAACATCTACAATGGTGGTAATATTGTTGCAAGTGGCAATATTAATGCAGGTGGAGATGTGGTTGCATTCAGTTCATCTGATATGACACTTAAAGAAGACATATCACCTATTGAAGATGCACTTGGGTTGATTAACTCATTGAGTGGAAACACATTTGCTTGGAAACCAGAAGCAGGTATCTTTGGTAACTCTGGTATGGATACTGGTATTATCGCTCAAGAAGTTGAAGCACTTAATTTACCAGGTATTTCTAAGAGAAGAGGCGATGGTACACTCGGTGTTCGTTATGATAGATTAATTCCAGTTTTAATTGAAGCAGTCAAAGAACTTTCTGCTAAAGTTAACTCTCTTGAATCAAATAAATAACTAAAAATATAACTGATGGCAAATATCAAGAAGAATTTTAATTTTCGTAACGGTGTTCAGGTTGATGACGACAACCTGTTAGTGACTGATACTGGTCTGGTGGGTATCGGGACCACCATTCCAAATGAGGCTCTTGATGTCAGAGGAAATATTGTTGTAACTGGTTTTACTAGCTCAAGCACTGCACAAATAGGAGTATTAACAGTAACAACATTTGTTCCAAATCAAATTGTTGGTGCTGGTCTTAGTGTTTTAAGTGGAATTGTTACAGCACAAGGTGCTGGTATATTAACGTACTTTGGTGATGCTAGAAATCTACAAGGTATGCCAACTTCACAATGGGAAGATAAGGATGTTGGTTTAGGATTCACAAGTATATACAACACAGGAGGAAACGTGGGTGTGGGGACCGAAGATCCCCGTTCGACCTTCCAAGTTGGTAATAACGCTGATGCTGGAGAAAAAGGTGTAGGTATAAGTTCAGTCGGTAATATAAATGCAACTGGTATTATTACAGCATCAAGTTTCATAGGTGCTGTTACAGGTGATGTAGCAGGAAGAATTACAGGTGACGTTGTAGGAAATATTAATTCAGCAGGTGTATCGACATTTATAACTTTAGATGTAAATGGTGATGTAGATTTTGATGGACATACTCACATTGATAATATGAGTGTGTCAGGTGTTTCTACATTTGCAAGTAATATTGTTGCACAGGGTAATCTAGACTTAACTGGTGAACTAGATGTAGATGGTGGAGCAACGATTGATAATATTCAGATAGGCATAACAAATGACAACGAGATTGATACATCTACTGGAAATCTAACAATTGACTCTGCTGGTGGAACAGTCACGATTGATGACCAATTTGCAGTATCAGGAGTAACCACCTTTAGTGGTGTAATTGAAGCACCTGCTGGAATGAATAAGATTCCATCATTGTATATGAATCAAAGCAACTTACCTAGTGCTTCTGATTATCATGGAATGTTCGCACACGTTCATAGTACAGGAAGAGGATACTATGCTCATGCAATGAACTGGTATGAATTAGTTAATAAAGATTTATTCGGAGTTGTAGGTACAGGAACTGAAAGATATAACGTAGGTGTTGCAACAATATCTAACTTAATCGTGACAGGTATCTCAACATTCAATAACAATATTAATGTTGGTTTTGTTGGTGCATCTTCAACTTCATTTGGTGCAAAGATGGGAGTTGGAACAACTGAAGCACCTGTAAATGAAATTCAAGTTAGAAAGTCTGGTAATGCTGAGATTCGTGTAACAAGTGAAACTGGTATTGCAGCGGTATCAGTTGGTAGAGATACAGGAAATACAAACACAAATAATGGAGCAATCAGATATGGTGGTGGATTAGGTTATCCTTATAGTTCTGATACATCTCTCGATGTATTAAATTATGGAACTGGTAACTTTAACTATTACATAAGTGCAAGCAATTCAAGTGGAATAAAAGGAGACTTCCATTGGCATCGTGGTGCAAACTCTGCAAGGTTGATGACATTAACTGGTATTGGAGGTTCACTTGGTATTGGTGTTACTCAACCATCAACAAACTTACAAGTTGAAGGTGGAGGTTCATTTAGTGGAAATGTAAGTGTCGGTAATAATCTAACTGTTGGTGGAGCATTACTTGGTAATGTACAAGGAACATTAACTGGAAACGTAGCTGGAACACTTGATGGAAACTCTAATACAACAGTTGGTATATCAACATTAAATAACCTAACAGTTTCAGGAGTCGCTACTGTAGGTGGAAGGATTTTCACAGATATCGTTGGTATTGGTACTGACGAAGAACTTGATACACCATTCTATGTCAATAGTGGTGCTGAACAATTTTTTGTAACTGGGTCAGGTAGCATTGGTATCAAAACTTCAACTGAATTAGAAAATGTTACAATCAATGCGAGTTCATCAAGCATAGTTGTTGATGGTATTGGAGTTGGTTCGACTGTTATTGTTGGTGCTGCTGACTTTAAAAATGCAGGTCCTGATGCAACACGAAGATTTATGATTCCACCTAAAGTCACTACGACTCAAAGAGGTAACTTATCTGGAGTTATTGCAGGTGCAATGGTATATAATACATCAGTAAATAGACTACAAGTATTCAACGGGTCAACTTGGAAGGATTGTTTCACCTAAATTTATGGCATTACAAGGTTCTGGACAAATATCTTTTTCTCAGATAGAGAACGAGTTTGGACAAAATGGCGAGAGGTCACTTGGAGATTATCGTACATCACAAAGTGTTGGTGAATTATCAAATTTACCTCTAGATTCTGGTATTCCCACTTCAGGTCAGATAAAATTTAGTGATTTTTATAGTAAAAGACTGAATATAGTTGTCGATATGCACTCTGGTGGAGATGAATTTCGTAAGAGTGCGAAGAATGATAAGTGGAATAATAATAATTTAACAGTGATTGGTGGTTTTAGAAGTAAAAAAGAAGATGGTAGTAAAATCATAGTACACGTTAATAAAAAGTTTGGTTCAGATAAAAGTAGTGTTAATAATTGTGCTGTAAGGACAGGATCTTGGAACTCATCATCATCAATACAAGTAGATGTTGGAGGTGAAGGACAAATTTTAGGTGCTGGAGGAGACGGTGGACAAGGAGGTGTTTGTCTAGGTGGTGGTCAACCAGGTGGTTCAGGTACAAGTGGATTAGGTATAGATCATAATGGTGTCACAGTAAATGTTTTAAGTGGTGGAATCATTCGTGCTGGCTTCGGAGGAGGCGGTGGCGGTGGCGGTGGTCGCCAAACTGACAAGGGTTCAGACAGAAGAGCTTCTGGTGGAGGAGGCGGTGGTGGTGCTGGATTCCCTGCAGGAAATGGAGGTCAACCTGGTAATGGTTGTGCGAATGGAAGTTCTGGGTCAAGTGGTAATGAAACTACTGCTGGAGACGGTGGTGGCGGTGGTAATAATGGAAACCAAGCATATGGTGCGAGTGGTGGAGAAGGTGGACAATTCGGAGAAGCAGCAAATGGAGGAGGTAGTTCTCAAGCTGGGGGTGGATCTGGTGGAGGAGATGGTGCAGCAATTAGACGAAACTCTGGATTTAGTGTTACGATAAACAATAGTGGAACAATTCAAGGTGATCAAAATGCAACGGGAGTATCCTAACTTTACAAACTAGATTTTTAGTGGTATAATAGATAATATTGTTTGTGAGTATATGGCAACTGATTCAGATTTAATAAGAAGATATCGTGGAGCATTTACAAAGGAACAATGTAAGAATATAATATCTCACATCAACTATTTTGAAGAACATAGTTTGATGTTTTATGATAAAAAATCTCTACACAACACAGACCATATAACGGTTAATGTAGCACATGATTGGGATATGGATGAAACTGCTAGTTCTAAGATGTCAAACTTAGTGCTACCACATTTCAAACCTTGTGTTGATGAGTACTTAGAAGCATTTAGTATATTGAATGATTATAAGTTTTTAATGTATGACATCAAAGTAAAAAAAATACCAATGGGTGGTGGATTTCATTCTTGGCATTTTGAAACTGGTGGAATAGAAAATTGCCATCGAGTTTTTGTAGTACAATTATATGTTAATGATGACTTTGAAGGAGGGGAAACAGAATTTTTATATCAAAATAGAAGAGAAGAAGCTATTGCAGGTGATGTTTTAATTTTTCCTGCAGGATTCACACATACACATCGTGGTAATCCACCAATAGGAGGTCATAAGTATCTCATAACATCTTGGGGACATATGCAGGAATGAATAGAAATGTTGAACTTATCAATTTGGCAAGGATTGATTTAATAAAAGGATTTACAAAAACAAATTTAGATTCTTTGTCAAAAATATTACTTGATAATTA
>VMHT01224005.1_pt1 | contig 10094 bp, 8 predicted proteins | sample 4693611 | NCBI WGS metagenome assembly VMHT01 (sample SAMN12280063, study PRJNA550983) | marine metagenome | isolation source: seawater sampled from same location over 5 years 0.02-0.2 micron viral filtrate | place: USA: collected off the coast of southern California halfway between the port... ...
AAGGTTTTAATAAGTTAATCCATTGACAAGAAAAGAAAACCTAAATTTGCCACAGATAAATATTTGATGTCTAAAAAGAAAAAAACGGATAGGAATATTCGAGGAAAAGTTCTTACGGTTTTTAAAGAAAATCCTAGCAAGTCATTCAACTACAAACAAATTGCCGCAAAGCTTAATATCAGTGATACCCAGAAAAGAAACTCAGTAATCAAGGCACTGGGTCAACTCAACGCACAAAAAAAAATAAATCAGACCGAACCGGGAAAGTTTGTCCTTGGGGCGGATAAAAAAGATTACATTGACGGGATCGTAGAGATGACCTCTTCCGGTAATGCTTATCTACTACTGTCGGATCAAGAAGATGTTTTTATAGCTAGAAGAAATACTAATAAGGCATTAGACGGAGACCATGTATTGGTATATCAAAGTAAACGAAGAAAAAATGGTAAAAAAGAGGGGGAGGTTGTCGAAATATTACAGCGAGCTACCCAAAATTTTATAGGTGTTCTTGAAAGGAAGAAAGATTTTGGATTTGTCAACACTCGAAACTATAGAATGTTTACCGATTTTTTTATTGAGGCTGAGGAATTAAAAGATTTTGAAAATGGGGACAAGGTTATTGTACATTTCAAAGATTGGCCCAAAAGAGCTTCATCCCCCTTTGGTAAAATCATAAAATCTCTGGGAAAACCTGGAGAGCTCAATACAGAGATGCACGCCATCATGTTTGAATACGGATTCCCTGATGTTTTTCCTCCCCAAGTAGAAATATCTGCACAGCGATTAAATGTAGGAATTGAGGACAAAGAAGTTTTGAAAAGAAAGGATTTTAGAAACAAAACCACCTTTACCATTGATCCGATCACCGCAAAAGACTTTGATGACGCTCTCTCATTTACACCATTAAGTAATGGAAAAACAGAAATAGGAATTCATATTGCAGATGTCTCGCATTATGTTCAACCAGATAGTATTTTGGACGAGGAAGCCTATGAAAGGGCAACTTCTGTTTATTTAGTAGACCGAGTGGTTCCCATGTTGCCGGAGATCTTATCCAATGGAGTTTGTTCTTTAAGGCCCCAAGAAGAAAAATATACTTTCTCTGCTGTCTTTACGGTCAATGAAAAAATGGAAATTGAAAAGGAATGGTTTGGTAAAACAGTAATACTCTCGGATCACAGATTTTCGTATGAGGAAGTTCAATACATTTTGGACAGCGGAGATATAAACGTAAGCAAGGAGGTTTCACTAAATAAAAAAGAATATAAGATATCAAAAGAGATATTTACCGCCCTGAGTAAGCTGGATCAATTTGCCAAAATTCTGCGAGAAAAAAGAATGACCAACGGGGCGCTTTCTTTTGATCGTGTAGAGGTAAAATTTAATTTGGATCAGGAAGATAATCCGGAGAGCATATACTTTAAAAGCTCTAAAGATGCACATAAATTGGTGGAGGAATTCATGCTTTTAGCCAACAGAAGAGTGGCTGAATTCATTGGAAAACAAAAACCCAAAAAACCTTTTGTTTATAGGGTACACGATCTACCCGATGAAGATAAGTTGGCCAATTTAAAAACCATCGCAACAAATTTAGGCTACCAACTCAATATGGAAACCAAACACGTTAACGAGTCTCTTAATAATTTACTTAAGGACACGCACGGACAAAAAGAGCAACAACTCATTGATACCTTAACCATCAGGTGCATGAGCAAAGCTGTTTATAACATAGACAACATAGGACATTACGGATTGGCTTTTGATCATTATACCCACTTCACTTCCCCCATCAGAAGATATCCCGACGTTTTGGTTCACAGATTATTAGAGTCCTATTTAAATGGACACGAAAAGATCAATCCACAAGCACTGGAAGAAGCCTGTATTCATTCCTCAAATAGAGAGCAGTTGGCCACAAAAGCTGAGAGGGATTCCATAAAATATATGCAGGTAAAATTTATGGAAGACAAAATAGATCAGAGTTTTGAAGGAGTGATCTCCGGTGTAACCGACAGAGGTATCTATGTTGAGATCATTGAGAATAAATGTGAGGGGCTGGTGAAAATATCCGAGATGAAGGGGGACTATTTTACTTTTGTTGACCAGTCACACAGCCTTGTAGGAGAAAGAACCAATAAAACCTATCAATTAGGAGATCCCATTAGCATCATTGTAAAAAATGCAGACCTTATAAAAAGAAAATTGGATTTTATTTTAGACGAACAATAAGAATAATTACTTAATTTTGATCTAACTTAACCCAATGAATATGTTTCGCTTTCTTTTATGTTCGTTTTTTTTAATAGCTTTTTCCGTTCCAATTTCAGCTCAAGATCAAGAACCAGACGCCGATACGAGTTATGAAAGAAGACTCAATGTAAGCGAGTTTATCAACCTAAAAGTTTATTCAGGTATAGAGGTAAAACTAATGCCTTCTAAGGAAAATAAGTTACTGATCAGCGGAGAAGATCGTATGGATGTAGTGGCTAAAGTCAAGGGTCAAACCCTCAAAATCCGACACTCCTTAGAACACATTTTCAATCCTACATTTACTTATGTAGAACTGTATCACACGGGCTTATTGGATGAAATAAAATTGTATCAAGGAGCAAATCTAAAAGTGGACAGTACTTATCGCCAAACCAGCATTTCTCTAAAAGTGCAAGAAGGAGCTTCTATGAGTTTCAAATTCGAAGGAGAAAAACTCACCTCAATGGTAAGCACAGGAGGTAAGCTTTTTCTTTCAGGCAAAACCACCAATCACCAATCCTCGGTAAGCAGTGGTGGATCCTGTGAAGCGGAAGTTTTTGAAACCGAACAGACTAAGGTCAATGTCACTGCCGGCGGGTTGTCTTATGTGTATGCCACCGAACTTTTGGAGGCAAAGGTCACAGCAGGAGGGATCATTAGAATCTATGGTAATCCCAAGAAATTAGTGACTAAGAAGGCCATTGGAGGACAGATGTTTGAAATGAAATAAAAAAAATCCCGTCCTAAAACGGGATGGAAGAGGCATCGAGCGGATTCGAACCGCTGTACAAGCTTTTGCAGAGCTCTGCCTAGCCACTCGGCCACGATGCCATGCGGCAAAAGTAATAAATTTTAAGCTTTTTAAGCCTTAGCTTAACCTTTTAAACGAACACAGACCTCCCTAACATCACCGCCAATAGGTGGATTTTGCTTCGCAACATAAACCACCACACCCACTATCTTCGGAAATTGTTCTATGATCCTGTCTATTATGCGTTGTGCAACATGCTCCAAAAGCTTAGAACTAACCGACATTTCTTCTTTTACAATCGCATTTAGTTTTACATAGTCCACAGCATCCTCAAGCGCATCCGACCTTGCGGCATTTTCCATGTTTGCCTCCACCTCCAAGTTGACAATATAGTCACTCCCAATCCGTTTTTCTTCTTCCATGCATCCGTGGAACGCATAGACCCTTATCTCATTTAATATTATTTTTCCCATCCAAGAGCTTTCAACAAATATAATATCAGCGTATTTATATTTAAAGAATTATCCTTTTAATATCTTTGACAAAATTTCAAATGTCAGAAAAGACGCTTAATTTTATTGAACACATCATAGAAGAAGACCTCAGCTCCGGGCTTTCTTCAGAACTACTCAGGTTTAGGTTTCCTCCCGAACCCAATGGGTACCTTCATATCGGTCATGTCAAAGCCATTTGCCTTAATTTTAATTTAGGAAATCGATACAGTGCACCCGTAAATCTAAGGTTTGATGATACCAACCCAGCCAAAGAAGAAAGTCAATATGTACAAGCCATAAAAAAAGATATTCAATGGCTGGGCTTCCAGTGGGATAAAGAATGCTATGCGTCGGATTATTTTCAACAACTCTACGAATGGGCCTATCATATAATTAACAAGGGATTAGCCTATGTTGACTCTCAAACTTCCCAGCAAATATCAGAACAAAAGGGCACACCAACACAACCCGGCAAACCCAGCCCTTTTCGTGACCGCTCGGTAGATGAAAACCTATCTCTTTTTCAAGAGATGAAGGCCGGGAAACACCAAGAAGGGGACCATGTACTCAGAGCAAAAATCGATATGGCTTCTCCCAATATGCTTTTGAGGGATCCCATTATGTATAGAATCCTTTTCAAAACCCATCATCGAACGGGAGACGATTGGTGTATCTATCCTATGTATGATTGGACTCATGGAGAATCAGATTACATTGAGCAGATCACCCACTCGTTGTGTTCTTTAGAATTCAAACCTCACCGCGAACTATACGATTGGTTTCTGGATTCTCTATCTCCATTAGAGACCATTCGCCCCAAACAAAGGGAATTCGCTAGGTTGAATCTTTCGTACACAGTGATGAGTAAAAGAAAACTAAAGACCTTGATCGACCAAGGATATGTGGATGGGTGGGATGATCCGAGAATGCCTACCATAAGCGGATTGAGAAGAAGAGGTTATACCCCGGAATCATTACAAAACTTTGTCAATACCGCAGGGGTCGCAAAAAGGGATAACATTATTGATGTTTCGCTTTTGGAGTTTTGTGTCCGCGACCATTTGAATAAAATAGCCCCTAGGGTTATGGCGGTTCTCAACCCCGTAAAGCTGACAATCAAGAATTATCCTGACGGACAAACCGAAATGCTCACTGCCGAAAACAACCCGGAAGATGAAAACTCTGGCTTTAGGGAAGTCCCCTTTTCCGGAAGCTTATTTATCGAAAGAGAGGATTTTAGGGAAGAAGCCAACAGAAAGTTTTTTAGGCTGACCCTCGGGAAGGAAGTGCGCTTAAAGAATGCTTACATAATCAAAGGAGAGGAGGTAGTGAAAGACACCGACGGTAACATTACCGAAATCATTTGCAGCTATGACCCCCTAAGTAAGAGCGGCTCCGGCACGGAGGAAAGCCAACGAAAAGTAAAAGGCACCCTCCATTGGGTCTCCAGAGAGCACGCACCCCCTATAAAGGTGAACCTATACGATCGCCTATTTTCTGTCGAAGAACCGGACAAAAACAAGGACGAAGACCCTGCTCAGTTCATCAATCCAAATTCATTCATTCAAGTTTTGGGCTATATTGAACCCGGAGTGGCCAGTGCAAAGGTTGGAGACAAACTCCAATTTCAACGCCTTGGCTATTTTATTCTGGAAAGCAAAACAGACGATGGCGTTTTGGTCTTTAACAAAACCGTAGGCCTAAGGGATACTTGGAAAAAAAATTAACCTATTCCCCTTCGTTTCCTTTATTCTGTTTCTTTTGATTTTCGGCTTTCATCGCCTCACCTATTTGGTTGCTCGCTGTGAAAGATGCCACCATATTGTTCAGCATATCGCTTCCCGCTTGCGGAGAGTTGGGCAGCAGGATCAGGTTACTGTTGGTTTCCTCTCCGATGGATTGTAAAGTGTCATAATGTTGGGTAACTACAATCAGGGCCGAAGCCTCTTGAGAATTAATACCCACGTTGTTGAGTACATCAACGGACTCTTCCAGACCCCTAGCAATTTCCCTTCTTTGATCAGCAATTCCTTGCCCTTGGAGCCTCTTACTTTCTGCCTCGGCTTTAGCTTTTTCGACAATTAAAATCCTTGCAGCATCACCCTCGTACTGAGCGGCAATTTTTTGTCGTTCTGCTGCATTGATCCGATTCATGGCCGTTTTTACTTCGCCATCAGGATCAATATCTGTAACCAATGCTTTGATGATATCGTATCCGTAGTTGATCATCGCATCATTTAACTCTCCTTTTACAGCATTGGCGATCTCATCCTTTTTCTCGAACACATCATCAAGCCTCATTTTGGGAACTACTGCCCTAACCACGTCAAAAACATAAGAGGTGATCTGATCTTGGGGGAAGTCTAATTTGTAAAATGCATCGTAAACATTGTCGGGAAGAATCTTGTATTGAACAGATACCTTTAGTTTTACAAAAACATCGTCTTTGGTTTTTGTTTCAACGATGACATCCAGCTGAAGAATTCTCAAGCTTACTCTTCCAGCAATTTTATCAATTACGGGAATTTTAAAATGTAAGCCTGATTTACGAATGGCAATGAATTTACCAAATCGCTCGATCACTGCAGAAGTCTGTTGTTTGACAACAAATATCCCTGAGATCAATATGAGCAGGACAATAAAAATAATTAGATAAGTGGTTAGATCCATGAGAGATTAATTTTGATGATTTAAAAATTTTTCAAGTCTTCTTAAAGATATTTCATTTCCCAATATCTCGCAAACACTAAAAATATCCGGGCCACTTAAACTACCTACAATGGCCAATCGTAAACTTTGCATGATCGCCCCAAAGGGCAGCCCCTGTCTTTCATTCCATTCCTGAATTTGAGATTTCCAATTTTTTACAGGAACTCCTTTTTTTACCAATTTGCAAAATTGACCTACAATTTTTTTTGGATCGTGTTTTTGAATTTTGTTCAACACCTTAGTATCGTATTCTACAGGATCTTCTAAAAATAGCTCAGACTCTATTTTTAGCTCCTCTAGCAAAAATAATCGATCTCTCAGAAGAGCGTAGACATCGTTTCTCATTTTTTGTGACCACGCATCCGGAAAGCAATCAAAAAACTCCGAAAACCGCTCGAAAATGATTTTTTTGTCCGTAAATCCCAAAAATTTATGATTGATCCATCTTGCCTTTTCAAAATCGAACTTTGCTCCTGCCTTTTGAATTTTTTCGGGATCAAAAATTTTTACCAAAGCATCCATTCCAAAGATCTCTTCATCCGTTCCGGGGTTCCATCCCAAAAGCGCCAAATAATTCATCAGTGCCTCCGGCAAAAACCCCCTTTCCTTAAACCCTTTTGAACCTTCCCAGTCCAATGGAAAAACAGGAAAACCCATTTTTTCACCATCGCGTTTTGACAACTTTCCCTTGCCTTGCGATTTTAATATCAAAGGTAAATGCATAAATTCCGGGGCATCCCAACCAAAAGCGTTATAAATTAACTGATGCATGGCAAGGGAGGGTAACCATTCCTCTCCACGGATCACATGGGTGATCTTCATCAAATGATCGTCTACAACATTGGCAAAGTGATAGGTTGGCATACCGTCTGCTTTCATCAATATCTTATCGTCAATTTCTTCACTTTGAACTTCGATAAACCCCCTTAAACCATCTTTAACCTTTATCGTGTTCTGTGGATTTACTTTAAGTCTTACCACATAAGGAGACGATTTTAGCAAATTTTCAGTGACACTTATAGGTTGACTCAGCGCGTTTTTCATCTGCATGCGGTTGTGCGCCCCATACTTAAAGGTCTTCTTTTGTTGCTCGTGATCCGCTCTTATTATGGAGAGTTCCTCGGGGGCATCAAAAGCATAATAAGCTCTTCCTTTGTCAACCAATTCCTCAATATATTTTTGATAAATCGCTTTCCTTTCACTTTGTCGGTAGGGCCCATATTCTCCAGGTTTTGAAGGGCTTTCATCCGGCTCAAGACCACTCCAGTTCAAGGCATTTAGGATAAACTCTTCTGCTCCCTCTACTTTACGGTTTTGATCAGTATCTTCAATTCTCAGTATAAATTGACCCCCGTTTTTTTTGGCAAAGAGGTAGTTATACAACGCCGTTCTTAATCCACCAATGTGAAGGGCACCTGTAGGGCTTGGTGCAAATCTAACACGAACACTCATTCTTTTTTTTGTCAAAGATAATATCAAGCTTCACCCTAATGAAATTATTTGTTTTTTCTTTGTTCTATATTTGCAAAAAAAAGCTTGATTCGGTTTTTACACGATAACTTTCTAACGCTTTCGGAGGCGGACTTGGCGCAATGGCTTAAACAAATTGCAGCTAAAGAAGGTTATGCCGTCAAAGAACTCGAATATAATTTTGTTGATCAGGACACCATGTTATCACTTAACCAAAAGTATCTTAATCACAATACCGATACCGACATCATCACCTTTGACTATTCAGAAACCAAGGAAATTAAAGCAGAAGCGTACATTTCTTGCGATGCTTTGAAAAAAAACGCCAAAAAACATGCTCAAACTACTGAAAATGAATGTCTTAGACTTTTGTCACACGCCCTTCTCCACTGTTTAGGCTATAAAGACAAGACCGCTGAGCAAAAAGAACAGATGCGCTCCAAAGAGGAAACATGTATAAATTTGTTCCACGTGAAACACTGATATGTTTGAAGGAGTATATGACGTAGTGGTCGTGGGAGGCGGCCATGCCGGGGCGGAAGCCGCCGCGGCTGCTGCCAATATGGGATCAAGAACCCTTTTGGTAACCATGAATTTACAAACCATTGGGCAAATGTCTTGTAACCCTGCCATGGGTGGAATTGCAAAAGGACAAATCGTTAGAGAAATTGATGCCTTGGGAGGTTATAGTGGCATCGTCTCAGATGAATCCGCCATACAATTCAAAATGCTAAATCAGTCTAAAGGCCCTGCTATGTGGAGTCCAAGGGTTCAATCCGACAGAATGTTGTTTGCCAAAAAGTGGAGAGACCTATTGGAACAAACCCATAACCTCGATTTTTATCAAGATATGATAAAAAACATTATCGTAAACGATGGTAAGATTGAAGGGGTGGTTACCTCTTTGGGGATTCCCATTTTTTCCAAAAGCGTGGTTTTGACCAATGGCACTTTCTTGAATGGACTCATCCATATAGGAGAAAAAAATTATGGAGGAGGACGCGCAGGAGAAAAAGCCTCTACCGGTCTAACCCATAGTTTGGAAAAACTTGGCTTTGAATCAGGGCGAATGAAAACCGGAACGCCCCCTCGAGTGGATGGCCGCTCTTTGAATTACGATGTAATGGAGGAACAAGCCGGGGACCAAAACCCTGCAAAATTTAGCTTTACTTCCACTACTCCACTCAAGCAACAACGCAGTTGTTATATTACCCACACCAGCCCCCATGTCCATGACCTGCTCCGAAAGGGCTTTGAACGTTCGCCTATGTTCAACGGGAATATTAAGAGTACTGGACCAAGATATTGCCCCTCTATAGAGGACAAGATCAACCGCTTTGCGGATAAATCCAGACATCAAATTTTTGTAGAACCTGAAGGCTGGGATACTGTAGAGGTCTATGTCAATGGATTTTCCACCTCTCTCCCCGAAGACATTCAATACCGCGCACTCCGTTCTGTCAGGGGATTTGAAAATGTGAAATTCTTCCGACCAGGCTATGCGATAGAATACGACTACTTCCCCCCTACGCAACTAAAAAACAGTTTGGAAACCAAATTGGTGTCGGGATTATTTTTTGCCGGGCAAATCAATGGAACGACCGGTTATGAAGAGGCGGCTTCACAAGGTCTGATGGCAGGAATCAATGCCCACCTCAAGATCAACGAAAAGGATCCCTTTGTCCTCAAAAGAAATCAAGCTTATATAGGAGTGTTGATCGATGACCTGATCACCAAAGGCACCGAAGAGCCCTATAGAATGTTTACTTCTAGGGCAGAATACCGAACTCTTTTGCGCCAAGACAATGCCGACTTAAGACTTACCCCACTGTCCTTTGATTTGGGATTGGCCAAAAAAGAACGTTTGGAAGCAGTAGAGGAAAAAGCTTCCAAGACTGAACAACTGGTTCAGTTTTTTAAAACCCAAAGTTATTCACCGAAAGAAGTCAACCCCATACTTGAAAAAAACGCATCCGCCACAGTAAAACAATCTGATAAACTTAGTAAAATATTATCCCGACCGAGATTGAGCCGAAAAGATTTGGCAGACATCCCTTCAGTCAAAGCATTTATTAAAGAAAAAAAGATTACAAATGAGGTGTATGAGCAAGTGGAAATTCAGATAAAATACTCTGGCTATATTGAGAAGGAAATGGCCAATGCAGAGAAGCTCAATCGTTTGGACCATATAAAAATACCCGATGACTTTGATTATGACATTCTCGCCTCACTTTCTCACGAGGCGAAGGAAAAGCTGAATTATATCAAACCCACGAACCTTTCACAAGCCTCAAGGATCAGCGGGATCAATCCTAGCGACATTAGTGTGCTTTTGGTCAAACTGGGGCGATAAATGTTCCACGTGGAACTTATGAGCAAAGCAAAAAAAAATAAAATATTTGAAGCTACCGATCATTTGG
>VMHT01180979.1_pt1 | contig 10092 bp, 7 predicted proteins | sample 4693611 | NCBI WGS metagenome assembly VMHT01 (sample SAMN12280063, study PRJNA550983) | marine metagenome | isolation source: seawater sampled from same location over 5 years 0.02-0.2 micron viral filtrate | place: USA: collected off the coast of southern California halfway between the port... ...
AGTGCTTTACCATCATACGATTCTGGCACTGTCGTCCCTCGCGAATCAGGTGTTTCATTGTATATAAAAGACTTTTTTGGTTCTTGATCTATAAGAGTATCAATAGATTTAAAAAAGAATCCATTGTAAGTTTCAAAGAAAAAATATCCAGCACTCTCTCCTAACTTTTGTGTGGTGTCTGACACTGCTTGAGTAGAAAACTTATTCAACCAGAAAAAAGGATGTTTGTTATTTGGAATTTTGTTGCAAGAGTTTGTAGTTGTTTCTATATCCAGTTTCTTTTTAGTGCCAAGACCTTTAAAGTTACCTTCAGTTAAAATACGATTTACAGAGTCAGATATTTTACCATCAAATCTACTAGTGAGATTGACTTTTGTATTCATTATATCTTCAGCAGATACAAGAGTCAGTCCAATCATCTCCTTTCTAGTATCTTCAGATATTGGAGTTGATTTCTTTACATATAATTCATTGTTTTTCTTTGTGCTGAAATCAAGAATATTTTTGTTATTATCCTCAATCTTTAAAGAAACCATCTCCTCACCAACAATTGGAAGACCTGATCTAGCAGTCTTTCCATCAATAGTATCACCAGAGTCAGAATACATTACAGTTGCTTTGACAGTATTATCCATGATACTCTCATAATATCTCAACTCAATAAATCCAAGCAAAAGACTTACACTTTTACCATCTTTATTTGAAGCAATTGTTAAGTCTTTTATAAAACCTGCTTCTGCTGCTTTTCCTACGTTTGCTGTCATTTGATATTACCTCTACACTATTTAACCTTGGAACTCAAGGAATTCAAACGGATCATCAGAACTTGTAGCAGAAAATGATCCCATCATAGCAGGTTCGGGTTGTTGATAATTAGATTGTTGTTGGGGCATAGGGATTGGAATGTTAATCATCTGCTCACCACCCTCATATGAAGCACGTTGTTCAATCGATTTCATATTATATTTTCCTCCAACATATCCACCACCCTCATACGCTATGTGAACGTGATCATCGTGACCACCAGATGGATCATTTCCAGCATGAATCAATTCAACAGGATTTACTCCATTTTTCTGGTTAAATTTCTTTATTGCCTCTAGAATTTTTGGTTGCTCATGAGGATATACTCCAATATCAATAGCACGATCATAATTATGATAAGAATTATAGGATCTCTTAAATGATCCACCAAAATCTGGGTGCTCAGTAACTGCTTGGAAATCTCTAGGAGAACTTAATTCTTTATATAAGAATCTACCAAGATTACCAGAAATTTTTGTGCCTTCGCTATCCTCTCTAGAATCTCCTGATACAGTGCCTATATTCACACTCGCTGCTGATGCAGGTTTGTCTGATGCAGCAGGTGCCGCAGAACCATCAGTCGCATCGCTTGTTGTAGATGCAATCTGTGATGCCGATTTTTGTTCTACATCTTTTCCTTGGAATTTTGCGACAATGGTGCCAAGGTCAGGTAGTTTAGATGCCATCGCATCTAAGTTAGATTTTAGACCTCCCAGTCCTAAAGACTTAATCGCTGTCTCCTCACCCTCCTGAATCAGGGGAACAAAATCTCTCGCAAACATATATGCATCAATACCCATGGAAATTGGTGGACCAGCGGCAAAACCAAACAATCCTGAGATGTCAAAACCAGCAGAAAGTAACTCTAATAATGCACCAAAGGTATCACCACCTGCAAGTCTATCATATGCAAATAGTAAATTAAATAAACCACCAACAATAGGGAGTGCCTTTGATCCTACTTTTTTAAGGATACCTGCGGTATCACCGATACCACTAATACCTTTTTTCTTTAAGACTTGTAAGACATTATCAAACCCAGGTATCTTTTTCAATATTCCAGTAACTTTGTCACCAATCTTTTTTGCCTTATCAATAACTGGATCAAGAAAAGGTTTAAGTGGTTCAACAATTTTTTGAACAATAGCATTCTGTGCAGACTTTGCCATGTTTCCAATGGCACCTTTCACACTTTCCATGGCAGATCCAAACTTTCCTTTCAGGGTATTACCAAGACCAGCAACTCTATCAAATGCTGCTCTGGCACCCTTTGAAACATTTTGATATTGTTCACCAAGGAAGTTTCCAAGTTTACCAAGGTTGCCACCAGAAATTTTATTGAGTCCTCCACCAATTGCCTTAAGACCACTTTTGCCTATATCAACAGCAGACTGTCCTGCTTTTGCAAGACCCTCACCTGCTTTTTGAAAACCTTCTCCAATTCTACCAAAGAAACCTTTAGGTTTTGGTTTTGGTTTTACCTTTTTTGCTTGCTTCAGCGCATCAGTAGCACCGGCACCACCCTGTCTTGCCTTATTATATGCTTTGATCTGGTCATCATCCAGACCCATCTTTTTCAGTTTTTTATCAGCCGCAGAGGGAGGTTTAGGTCTTGTTTTAGATTTTGGTTTGACTTTTGGATCTTTCTGCGGTATAGCACCAGCAAGAAGAGAAATTGCAAGACCAACTGAAAAGACAGTATTTAATACCTTATTAAGTGTGCCCGAGAGATTGTCAAATTGTTCTTGTGCTCCCTCGCCAAAATTATCACCTATAGATTTTCTAAATCCATCATAAAAATCATATGCTTTGTCAATGAATGTGACTAAACCATCTAATATCTTACCACCTACATTTAATACAAAGTCTCCTATCTTACCAAGCACTGGCAAGATGCCACTTTTTGCAAGAGTGTCTGCAAAATCAATGAGTTTCATCACCAACATGCCCATCAGCACAGTGCCAATGAACTTAAAGATGCCATCAAGTAAACCAGTCTTGGGCATCTTCAAACCCTTTAGATTCATGGGTTTTTTATCAATCTTTGGTTTTTCTAATTTTGTTTCTTGCTCTGCTTTTCTCTCATCACTTTCTTGTTTCTTTCTTTTTTTAATTTCCTCTCTTTTTGCAGCAAGAGTTCCTTTGTAAAACTCATCAATCTGTTTGACGTTTGCTCTTATAGTCTCAAGTATACCAACAATTCCAGAACCTGTTCCTGTTTTTATCTCGGGTGATTTTTTTACTGGAACAAGTGCTGAAGATGGAACAGATACCACCTTTGATTTAATTATTGCACCGCCACCACTACCACCAGATCCACCTCCAGGTGCTATCATTTCTGGTTTTATTTTTTTCTTTCCCCCACCAATTGCTTTTTTAGCAGCACCCTTAACTAAACTACCTCCAACTGCTCTTGCTAGTAATGGTAATGCCATTATCTAACCACTCCTAGAATTTTAGATTTGTTAGGATCACCAAATCCAGCATCAAAATTAGGGAGATCCGATCCAGATGAATCACTAGAACCTTTACTACCCGATGAGGGTGTAGGAATCAAATTGATTTGTGGTTGCATCGGCATGGGTGGTCCAACCTGCGGAGTTTCTTTTGATCTCATTCCTATCTTAGCTGGAGTTGAATTACTATCAGTTTTAGCTACCAATTGATCAAGTTTTCCAGGACCACCAAGATTATTGACTGTATCAGCAGGCAACATATACTCGCCAGGTTGTGCCTTAATCAACTGTCGGTCAGCAGTAGCACCCTTTACATTTTGACCTGATGATTCTTTTACTTCACCACTACTTCTCTTCATGTCTGCCAGGACTGCTTCCCTCATTTCAGGAGGTAGAGCCATGACTCTCTTCATGTTTTCTTCTTGACTGTTGCTGTCTACAACAGTTCCACCCATTGATTTAACAAAAGATTTGGGATCATTTATAGCACCCTGTGCTTTATCAAACATCCCACCAAACATACTCTTTGCTCCTGAGAGCATATGGTTCAATACACCTTTAGCACCACCTTCTTTTGCTGCGCCAAGCATACCTTGAACTTTATTAAATTGATTTGCAGATATTTTTTTACCATCTTTAGAGTACTGCATAGCAGCAGGTTTAGCACCACCTGCTCTTTGAGCGTCCATTCTTTCAAGGATTGCTCTGGTTGCAGGAGGTAAATTCTCTCTACCAACTACTTTACCAGTTGGTTTTGGCATCGTCTTAGGTGCAACTGCTCCAGATGGAGATGAGGTAGAGTATATTTTTTCAAGTTTTTCTTTTAACTTTGCTTGGTATGCACCTTGCCCATGTTTTGCATCATAAGCAGCGATTTTCTCTGGGTTTGTTGACTTCATCAAGTCACCCAATCTGCTCTCAGCAGTATCATTGAGATTTAAATCTCCACCTGATACTTTATCTCTCTGTGCCATCTCTCTGGTCAGTTTGGGAGACATCTTCTCTTGCCCAGCATCACCAACCATGCCACCACCAGCAGCATAAGTTATTCCGTCCATTCTCTGGGGGAGATTAGTGCCACCACCAGCAGCGTTCATAGAACCAAGCATTCCAGAACCATATTTCTGCACGGCACCTCTGCTCATGACAAATTCACCAGGTGCCAACATAGCAGGCACGGTGTCTTTATTTGGTCCTCCACCAGGAACCATACCACCATTCATCATCTGTTTAGGTGCTGGATCATCTTTTGTAAGATCTACATCATCCTCACCACCATCCATCATCCTACCAGCTAAACCAGCAGCACCAACTGCTAGTCCAGCTATTCTTCCCATCGGAGACTTTAAAAATCTCAATAAACCAGGAAGTAATCCAAGAAGTTTTGGTACAAACTTAAATACAATACCTACAATTGACTTTAATAACCCACCCAGTCCTGTGCCGAATAAAAGAACTGCTGTGACAATCGTTGGCCACCAGTCTTTAAAAAATCTAAGAAGACTTTGAAGTTTCTTTTGATTTTCTGGGTTTCCTAACCAATCAAGGATGCCCATTAATACTCTACCAAGTATAATAGTTTTGATAAAGTTAAATAACTTTTCGAGTGGTCCTTTAACTGGTTGTATTAATTTACTTCCTAGATTTTTAAGTCCCTCAAATCTTTTCTTCTCTAATTTGTTTTCTGCACCAGTTCTTTTTTTTCTTTCTCCACTCTTCCTCTCATCTTCAGATAATTTTTTAGATATATTATTACTTGCCTTCAAAGAATACAAGATGGACTTAACTGACTCAGAGATGTCAGTTAAAATCTTGATGATAGACTCTTGTTCAGGTCCAGTCTCCTCTGCTACTTGAGGTTCAGCAGTGCCTGGTAAGAGTTTTTGAGGATTAATATTTGTTGTTTTCCCAGTCAGTTTAGGTGCAGACTTTAACGAACCAGCAGATATCTTTGTCGTCTTTGCTTGTGGTTTTCTTTTTCCTTTTCTAATCTTTATAACTTCTTCTCTAAGAGCAGCACTTCTTTCATCACCCTTACCCTTTGTTTTAAACTCAATGGTGGCAATCGCCTCCATCAAGGCACCAAGATAATCCTGTTCGGATAAATCGTCAAGATCTATACCTAACTCAAGAAGTATATCAATAGGATCAAGGGTTTTAGATGCCATTACCTGTTAGCGTTCGCTTGTTGTTGTTTTAACTTTTCATCCTCAAGATGTTGTTGAAGCAAACCAACATAGATGTCTCGTTCCCATGGAATGAGATTCTCAATCTCCGTCAATGAGTATTTATGATACTGCATCAAGGAAAAGTTAAGACGGTAGTAACCCTCCAAACTCATATGAGAGAGGGCTACGCGAAAAAACTTGCTAATCCCTCAAGCACCACCTCACTCTCAACTTTGGTTTTTGGATTCGTAACCTTTATTGTATGAGATAGTTTAGGCATAGTCTCAAAGAATTTTTCAATGTCTTTAAACTGTGCCGAATTCATCTGCTCAAGAAATTCCTTAATTTCTTTTTTTGTGCAGTCCTCTGCTGCCCATACTTCATCTTCACTAAAAATATTATTGACGCATGATGCAATTAAATTAAACGATTGATCCATTGAATTTTCATCATTGAAATCAAAGTTATTTTTAATAAATTCATCAAGTGATGGATACTTCATTTCCATCATCAGCGTGTCATCAAGTTTAATTTTATTAGTATGGTCATCACTTTTTTGAACTTGTATATCATCCAAGTCAATAGTCACAGGAACTTGAGTTGCCTCATCATCTGGACAAATTACATTGACCTCAATTTCCTCTCCTACAGACTTACCACGAATATTGAGAAACAGATATTCAATATCAAAAGTAGGGAGTGCCTCTACTTTGATACCCTTCGTCAGGATACAGTTTTTGATTACAGTCTTGATTGCATTTGTAATCTGTTTATTATCTTCACTCTCTAGAGCAATAACCAAAACTTTCTCTTCTTTAACAAGAAAGGGTCTATAATTAATCTCTTGTCCTGTAGATGGCAACTCAAGTGCGTAAGTTGGGGCAGCAATTTTTGGTAAAGGCATAATATCCTATAGTTCTTTCAGTATGATTATTTATTGTGGTTTTTAAGTAGTATCTCCTCTAGCAAACGCTTCAAGTTCTCTTTTGTATGTATCAGTGACCCTATCGCCTACCTTTCCTCTTTTAGCGACATCATCATCTGAGTTGAGAAGAGATGCATTAGATTGTTTTTCACTTTGTTTTTTCAAAGCGGGCGTGGTTTTTGATCCTGGTGATTGTTGAGAGTCAGCAGGAGAACCAATCTCGTTCACAACATATCTTAAATAACTGAACGAAACGGTGCATTTTAAAAGATCAGATGACTCATAAGAGATTGGCATCGCTGATATTGAGAAAGGGTATGAATTAACAAAAGTATATTCAAGAATAGAACTCGATTTGTCAAAATCTCTCTCAAATTTTCTAACTTTTAATCCAGAGGATGATACATATTCATCACTATATCTTACACGATATGAATAATCTTGACTAATAGGATCAGCACTATCAACCCCATCTTGCAACATAATAGCATCAATCCACTTTTCAAAGAAGCGAATAGTCATATATTTTTCAGCATCAACAAAAAATTCTAAGTCAATTCTATCATCATAAACTCTTCTATACGCATGTCTCTGAGTGACACCATGAAAAGTATTATTGAGTTCAAGGGTCGCAAGATTTGAACCAGGCAAACTCGCATTAGAACAACGAAGATTAAGATTATCTTGTCCTTGACCGATAAAAGCACTTAATCCTAAATCACCTTGAGGGAAAGGTATTTCCACCTCAAAGAATGAAGTTAGAGCGGGTCTTAGTAGACTCTCTTTTATTTTTGATACTGACCTTATCTTAGGCATTTATAAATAATTTTTACCTTATATATTATGTATGCCGGAAAGTATCAAAAGTAAATACAAACCTTCATACCCTAGAAAATATAAGGGTAATCCAAACAATATTATATGTCGTAGTAGTTGGGAACGCAAGTTTTGTAAGTGGTGTGACCTGAATGAGAATATAATTGAGTGGGGAAGTGAGGAGTTTTGGATTCCTTACTTATCTCCTGTTGATAGAAGAGTGCATCGATATTTTCCCGACTTCATAATAAAGGTAAAAGAAAACGCAGGTCAAATTAAAACCTACGTGATTGAAGTGAAACCAAAAAGACAAACCATGGAACCCAAGAAAAAATCAAGGGTAACAAAATCATACATCTATGAATGTAAAACATATGCTGTCAATCAAGCAAAGTGGAAAGCAGCAACTGAATTCTGTGAAGATAGAAGAATTGAATTTAAGATTATAACAGAAGACGAACTAGGTATCAAATGAATCGTATCGAACCAGTAAGGCAAGACATTCAATCTGAATCTAGTGTTGATGATAGAATGACATTGATAATGTATGCATTGAATGATACTGTAACACCAATTCCTGAAGAAGGAAACATCTGCACTTTTAAATATTTTGCGAAGACTCCTAATATTGAATACGATCAACATCCTCTGGTAGCAGTTACTGATTTATTTGAATGGGGATTTCGTGGAATAAATTTTCACCATCAAGACTATAGGAATTATACGTGGCAAGAATTAGGAACACAGGTTTATATTGTTCGACAAGATGAACTTGATGACTTACTGTCCCTAACATATGGAAAATTTGTGCTAAATAAATAAAAACCATATCTAATGGCTGAGTTTAAGGCTGGCACAAGAGAGCAAGTAAAAAATGGACAAGCACAATATGTTGCTGGCGATATTGTTGCGAAAGATGCGAAAATGAATGTTGGTGGCACAAAAGGTGCCATGGGAACTACAACTGGTGGTGAGTTTGTTAGATCTAAATCTGTGACAGTGGTCACTGGTAGAACTGATTCCGGTAAAATTAGTAGTTCAAAAACAATACTATATGTTGAAAAGAACGGAAGTTTCCAACCAGCAGCAGTAAAGAAAGATGGTGAGTGGTCATACTCAGATTCTGATTATCCACTAATGCAGGGAGTTGCCAGCACAGAGGTGCAGTCAGCACTTGCTAATAAGAATTCTGATTTAAATAAAGTAACTAATAATGGTATCTCGGCAGAGTTGGGCAAAAGACAAGATGTGCTTCCTGAAGATCGCGACACAATACTTGGAGCAAAACAAAATTACTCAACGGAGGCTGACGAACCAAGTGGATTAGTAGGGAGACCTCTCAACACAGAGACTGTTCCAATAGAGGACCTTCCCAAAAGTCAGGGTGGGGGAAAACCTGATAATAGTGCAAAAAAAGGAACTAGAAATAAATTTGGCAATCTCAAATATCCCCTGACCATTGGAAGCACCAATATGGATGTGATCAAGTTTAGTATGCTTGAATTTTCACCTAAAAAAATTACAAAGAAAGGAGGAGGAGTTGGTGCATTAAGTGATAGAGCAGTCGTTGGGAAAGATAGAAAAGCAATTGGCACCGTGGTTCTCCCAATCCCAGGTGCAATCACAGACCAGAATGTTGCTGAATGGGGTGACGGTAGAATAAACCCGCTTCAACTTGCAGGATTAGAAGTTGCCGGTGCTGCTTTAGCAAAGGGAGGAGGTCTTGGTGATGCTGGAAAGACTGTTGGTAGTCAATTGGAAAAATTGTCTGGTACTGCGAGTAAGGCTAAAGAGGCACTCGCTGGTGTCATATCTGCATCTGCAGTTGGTATCTCTGCTGACGAAGTGCTCGCAAGAACTCAAGGTGCTGTGGTCAATCCTAACCTTGAACTTCTTTTTAAGGGACCATCTCTTAGACCATTCAACTTTTCTTTCCAGATGGGAGCAAGAAATGAGCAGGAAAGTCTTGAGATTATGAAAATTTTAAGGTTCTTTAAACAAGGTGGATCTCCTCAAAGAACATCAGCACAATATCTAGTTAAAGCACCTCACACTTTCCAAATTGAATACCTACATAGAAGTGAGGATGGTGCCCAAAATAAATATTTGAATAAGATAAAAGAATGTGCCTTGTTAAGTGTGGGTGTAAACTATACACCAAACAATAATTATGCAACATTTAAAAATGGAGCACCAGTGGCAGTGGAATTATCATTATCTTTTAAAGAACTTGATCCAGTCTTTAATGATGAATACGGTGATGGTGATGGAGATGTAGGATTCTAAAATGTCAAATTACTTTTCAGAAGTTCCAGATTTTGAATACGTCAGTAGACTTCCTGACGCTAAAATTTCTGATTATATCACTGTTAAAAATCTCTTTAGAAGAGGATTCTTAAGGGAGGATATCTTTCAGGATCTTACTTTCTTCACGAAATATCAGATTCAGGGCGATGACCGTCCTGACAATGTAGCGTTTGAAATCTATCAAGATTCATCTCTTGATTGGTTAGTTCTAATGGCAAATAATGTTATTAACATTCAAAATGAATGGCCAATATCTAATAGCGTATTTGACGAACTAATGACTGATAAGTATGAAAGTTATGAAAATTTGATAGGTGGTATTCACCATTATGAAACAATTGAAGTGAAAGATGCTAGTGGTGTTGTGATTGTAAGGGCAGGACTTCAAGTAGAATCAACATACTCTGTGACCTTTTTTGATGAAAGAGCAAACGAACTAAAAACAATTACTCCAACAATACCTGTAACAAACTATGAGTATGAGCAAAAAATAAACGAAGGAAAAAGAAATATCTATCTATTAAAACCAAAATATATCCAGGTATTTCGTGATGTTCTAGAAGAGCGCATGGCATACGTAGAAGGTTCTTCTCACTATGTAAGTAAAACCGTCAAA
>VMHT01194713.1_pt1 | contig 10092 bp, 21 predicted proteins | sample 4693611 | NCBI WGS metagenome assembly VMHT01 (sample SAMN12280063, study PRJNA550983) | marine metagenome | isolation source: seawater sampled from same location over 5 years 0.02-0.2 micron viral filtrate | place: USA: collected off the coast of southern California halfway between the port... ...
GGTATGCCGTTTCGTTGGCGACCTTCCCCAGCAGTGCGATCCCGCAACTTAGGTTGGCGTCCTTGTCCTTTTTCATTCTTCTATGCCTTGTCCTGTTGCTTCGCGGGCCGGCCCGCAAAAAGGGAGCGATGTAATCGCGAGCAAAAAATTCCAATAACCTAATATGGGTATATTTATGTTCCGAAGGAACATCAATAGACGCGCGCGCCCGCGAGAGTTAGCCGCCGCCGTCCACAGGTTATCCACAGGGTTATCCACAGGGTTATCCACAGGGTCGAAAAGTCCCCGAAAACGGGTCGAAAAGTCCGGGCGGGGAAGCAAACAACCCGTTTGGGGTAGTTGTTGGTCCGCAGGCGGGACACTGGGACCCTGGGCCAGTGTCCGAGAAGGTACATTATGTAAACTGCTCGCCCTTTCCGTCTCAGGCACCCGGGACAGAAACTGTCCCGGGTGCCTTGGGTTAGCGCAATGGCTCGGACTGTTCACGCTACTTGGCCCGCGGCGGGTGGCGCCGATGGTGCTTAGCCAGGGCGAGCTCAGCGGCTTTCGCAGAGCGCCACCAACGCCGCTTGCCTACGCGGGTTCGGAGAAACTTACCCCGAACCAAGACCGAATAGACCGGCCGCTTTTCACACCCGGGGCCCCGCTCCACTTTCATGATCTGGCAGCCCTCGTAGTGCTCCACGGCCTTAGCAAGCTCGGCGTGGGGCGTGGGCGGCGGGATCGACCGGCTCGGGTTGCTGAGCGTGGCTATCACGTCGCGTTCCTCGTCTGACAACCACACGCCCACGCCGTCCGTCTCGACAGTACCAACCCCAAGGGTCCGGGCTATCGACCGGTAGCCGTGGCTGCGGTAGTGTCGCTCTAGTTCTCCCGTGTGCGACCGGCTGCCGGTGGATGCCCGGCTCCCCTCGTCCAGCCGGATCCGGTGGGGTCGCTCGCCCGTGCCATCCTCCCGCCGTTCCGGGGGTTCCGGTGAGGTAAAGCCAAGGATCCCCTTGGGGTCGTTGACAGAAACGATCCTGTCTTCGGCGACCAGCCAGCGATCGGCTTCGGGTCCCGAGATTAAGTCCCGCAGCGGGGGGCGGGGGGGGGTCGCCGGAGCTCCCCCGAGTGCCACTAGGATCCCTTCTATTTTTCTCGCCCTCTCGGTCCACAGGCGGCATTGCTCCGCGCATGCTTGGTGCTTGCGAACCAGGGCGTCCAGGATTGAATTGTCAAGGTCAAGATCGGTGTTCTCTGCTAGGATCGTCGCGTTGGTCATGTGACTCATCCTCCATGACTGGCCCCCCAGCGCCGTCCCGGACCCATTCCGGGACGGCGTTGTTGGTGGGGGCGTTGGGTTGGTGGTTAGGTGTTGGGCTCGTTGGTGACCATCTCTGCCCGGATGCGCTCAAGCATGATCTGCGCTGGCGACCTTCGGACCCTACGCGCAACCTCAAACCCACAGTTTCCACAACGCCAAACTGCGTTCATTGGATCGGCTTCGCAGTCGCGGTCGCCTTCCCACCCCTGATGGAAAGTTGCGCGGCCTTCGGTGTCGGGGCAGCAGCTAGGGCAGTTCGCACGGATCTTGTGTCCGCTGCGGATCTTTCTTTTGAGATCGGCGCTGGTCATGGTCTCATCCCCTCTCTTCTGATCGCTTGACTGCCCTGGCTACGCTGGCCTTGCTGTGGGCCATCTGATGGGCCAACATGGCCTCGATCAACTCGCGATAATTGGCGGCGGAAGGGTTGTCCTTGAAGGCCGCTGCTCGGCTACTGAATCTCGCCCTTGACAAGTGATGCTCGTATGCTTCGTTCATGGTCTCATCCTCCAGGCCGTTAGCTCGACCGTGACTCCATTATAGGCATACTTTTGCTGAGGCAGAAACACCTAAATCATTTTTTTTCGTTTTTGTCTATGCAGGCTTGTCTCTGCACGTAGTTTCTCCAGTTGTATAGGATGGTTGCGGCCCCTGCGAGAATCAGCCCGGACCTTTCGGCCTGGGTCTTTTTTCCCGATCTTCCGGCCCAAATAAGAAAGGGACCGAGGACTAGAACGTCAAACAGCCGGACGTTTTGAGTCTTCACTCTGATCCTTTTCCAGCCGATCGGCTAATTCGCGCAGAAGCGCAGGCACCAGCCGCGGGGGAGTGTTTAGCTCGGCTCGCTGTAAGAGGCGCTGGGCGTCCGCCGCTAAGTGGAGCGCGATGCTCACTAGGCGCGCGCTGCTGAAGTCCACCGGGCTAGTGGTTCCACGTCTTTTCGAACGCGCTATCAATGCCCTCCCAGGCATTGATTGCCAAGATCTGCGCTTCGCTCAGGGTATCGTATCCAAACTGCTGTGCATGCTGTACCGCGGCTCGTGCTGCTAGTTCGACGTCCGCTAGCTCGCCCTCGAGTAGAGCTAGCGCTCCGGCGCCATTATCGGCTAGGGATCCGGACTCGGGGGCACACCCGCAGCGGCTTATTGCCTCATTCGCCGCGGCCCCGCCGATGCTCCCCGCAACAAAGCCTACTACCAACCACAAAAACCGATCCATCTCTACCTCACAACCCGGGTAATTAAATATGCTGCCAACAATCCGCCGCCCGCATACAGCGCAGGAGCGTTTGCGATTCTGGCACGCGCGGTAGCCTCCCAGTCAACCACCATTGCGCCGTCTTTGTTTCGGTAGTGGGTTTCGTCCCACTTTCCGACGCGAGTGGTGTATCCCGCCTGGACTACCCCCCGCATAGATGGCGCCGGACATTCGCCAGCCGGATAGGGGGCGCAAAACGCCGCCCGTTGGCGTCGGGCTGTTTGTTGGCGCTTAGAGCTAAGGTGCGCGATTGTCGCCTCATATTCCGCGCTGCCGGGTTCCAGTGCCATTATCGTCTCCCAAGAAAGAATACGGCCGCGAGGCCAAGGACAAGGCCCCCCCAGGGGAAGGGAGGGAGGGCGAACTCGCGCCCCTGGTCGGTCGTAGTTACTCCAGGCGGAGTGTACGGGGCGTAGCCTACAGTAGAAATATCGACTGCGGGCGGGGCCGCGTACCCTACGACGGACGGTTTAGGACCGGGGGCGATTCCGGCGAGCGCCGGCAGGCACGCGTTGCCCACGCGGGTGGTGCCCGGGGGGCAGCTCGGATAGACCGGCGGCGGCGGCTGTGCGACCGTCACCACCAGCGCGCCGGGGGCAGTGTCTGGGCTAACCCCCGTCGGTTGAGGTAGTGGCATCCGCGGTACCCTCCAGGGTCTCAACTTGGTTAGATAGCGCCTGCGCGGCCAAATTGCCCGGCAGTACTAAGAGCTTGGCTACTTCGCGTACCCCAGCCGGCAGGGCGTTGGGCATGGTGGCGGCCGCCATGGCGCCGCCCGCAGCTATTGAGCCGGCCCAGCGGGGCAGGCCGACCCAAGTGGCAGCCGTCTGGCCCACTGCTAGATTCACTGCCACAGCAATAACTAGTCGTGTCCGGTCGCCGGGGGACAGGGGCATTACGATCTCACTGCCACGAGCGCGCCGATTACCAAACCACCCACAACCAGCCAGTCCCCGCGGCGCGCGCGCGCGATGGCCGCTTGCCTGTCAGCCAGGATGGCTGCCTCCTGCGCTTCCGCTGATAGCTCGATCCCGGTGGTCATAATCTCGGCCATTAGTTCACCTGAAGCCGCCTGCTGTTCGGCGCAAAGGAGCCGGGCGTATTCCTCAATCTCCAGAATGTGCCGGCGGTTCTCTAGGACTTGCCAAAGCTTACTAGGGGAGACAATCGGATCCCCGTTTTGCCAAATCCCAAAGGGGCCGGTTCCGCGGTAGCTTCCTACATAGGTCGTAAGATTCCGCCGTGCGGTTCCTAGATCGCTGGTCGTTACATTTTGCACCTGATACCGGATCCACTGGCTGATCAACCTGCCGATCCTGTTGCCCTTGTAGACCGAGGCGGTGCCCGCGCCGCCGGGGGACAGGTAGACCCCGGGCGAGATGTATTCCCCCGTTCCTCCCCGTACCGCTTGGCGCCAGTCGCCGTTGACCAGTTCATTACCCGTCGGCATCCTGGCCTCCACCCAATCAATGCTTGCCAGCCAGCCGAGGCCGGGACCGAGGAAAGCATGCGCCGCCATAACTCCAGGGGGTAAAAGGCGAGTGGGGCCGAGGGAATCTAAGGCATACTCGGCGAGCCGCTTTCCTCCACTAAGATCGGACCCTGGCGGGTGTCGGCCTTTGAATGAGAGAGACTCGGCGATTACGTCGGGGAGAAACTCCGCCGCCGCATTTACGATGGCGCCGTAGTTCTCGATCTTATCGACAATGAGGGGGCCGCCTCCCAAGATCTCACGCAGCATGGCGCCCATATCACACGGATTTCGCTGGGCCTGTTGCTTCATGATCGAGGCATCGTGCATTGTGAGCACTGCGGTGCGCACCGTGTCCGCGATCCATCCCCAACTCGACATATCGGGCGCGCTAGCGCCGTTTCCGTTGCTCATGATTCCCTCTTCCGTTTCGCTTGGCTGCGCTGCACTGTAACCTGGCTTCCAACACCCGAGATCCGAAACGCCAGGGCAATCCCGAGAAGCCAGATCCAACCTTTATTCTCGCGTGCCCAGTCCGGCCAAGTAAAGGCGCGGCTCCGGTGGCTCTGCTGCAGGGCTGTTGAGGTTCCTTGGCTGGTCGCGCAAAGGACTTCCGCTTGGTCGGGGCGGCCGAGGTCTCGCACCAGTTGGCAGGCGTTCCCTAGCATGCTGGAGACGTTCGCCCACCAATCCTCACAGGAGATTTGTTGGTTGGTGACAGGATCGACCGTAACGCAGGCAAGGGGCCCGCTTGCGAAAGCCCCCGTTAGGCACTGGTCGCGGAGCACTCCCGGCTCGGAATCCAGCAAATCAAGACACGTGCCGTCCGCTCCGGCGATGTTCCCGCAAATCGCGCATAACTGCGGCGGGAGGTCTCGGGCGTCGGTGACGGCCTCCCAGTACCCGTACAGCCGATCTTGTTCGTCGACGCTCGCCGATGCTTGGATCTGCGGGTCGCTTATAACGTCGGCGAGCGTTTGCGCCGCTTCGTCCAGCTGCAGCTTGTTGGCGGGGATCGTCATCGGTTGAACCACAGGGCAACCGCGACGAGCGCCAGCAGCGCGAGCGCTCCACCTGGAGGACCTGCCGTGAGTGTTCCGGGCGCGTTTCCGCCACCGGACGGATTACTTACTACCTCGTCGGGGGGATCAGCGTCTTCGCTGGCCTCCCAGTCATACCCCGGTGGCCCATAGCGTGACGGCTGGGGCATGTACCCGGGAATCAGGCCGGCCATCATCTCGCCGCCGTCCGTTTGGTCCATGTAGGAAAGCGCCACCTGGCGCACCGGGCCGAAGTCGAAATAGGGGCCCGGGTCTTCCCGGCTCGCAGAATATGCGCCGTGGGCCACATAGGAGGAATAGGGAATCGAGTAATCCGAAACTCCCAGCGCTCCGCCGACGTAAACTAGCGGAATGTCGTAGACGCTCGAAAGCCACCCGACCAGCCGGCCTAGCTGCTCGACCTTTTCCGGGCTCCAAGTGTCCGGATCGTCGTGATACCCCACCACTTCGATCCCGATAGAGTAAACGTTCGGACTGCCGCCATGCCAAGCGACGTTTCGATCGTCGACCAGTTGATATACCGCATTGTCGTCGACCACATAATGGGCAGACGTAAAAACCCGATTCCCCCTACTGTCTACGCGCGTCGTTTTGCTGAGAGAATTAATCAGGCGAGACGCGGTAGGGATCTCGCCGGTGTGGATGATAACCTGCCGGATCGGCTCGGGGCGCCCCACCCGCCCGTAGTTCCAAGGCTTAGAGCCGTAACCGAAGTTCGGCGATGGTCGCCAAATTGCCTCCGGAAATCCTTGGACCCCGGCAGTCACTATCTGCCCTGGTTAAAGTCGAACCGAAACCACACGTGACCGGATGCCGTTTCGGCAGCATCATCATTTGTGATCTTAATTGTGCCGGTAGTCGACGCGTCGGCGGGCGGGCATGTGCGCCAGGGAAGGCCGGTAACACTGCCGGGGAACAACTCCCCGATCTCAAGCTGAAAAGCCCAATACACGCGGTTCGCGGCGCCGCCTAGAGCCTGGATGTCCCACGGGGTCGAGCTTAGCTCGCCCCGGGCTACGGCGAACATATCCGCGTTGGTGGGCACTGAGACGGTCGCGTCGCCTTCTGCCTCCGCTTGAAAGGACTTGATCCCGTAGAGCTGTGATTTGGCCAACGGCGTTTCCCCGCACATCACCGGCCGGCCGATAACTTGACAAGTTACATTGCCCACTCCGGCGCCATCCATAAGCTGCAGCGAAATCGTCGAATAGGGAACGAAAACGCGGCCGCCCTGGTTCATCAGGGTTCCCGTGTTTTGGTCTCCATAACTGAGCGTTTGGCCTTGGTACCAGTCTTCGCGACAAGTCCAGAGACCCGCAACTTGGGCGTTGTTGCTGCCGTGAGCCATCTTCCAGGCTATTTCCCAACCTAGGAGGTTGGGGTGATTGTCGCCCCAGCGCACGGGCGCGCTTAGGTCACTCCCCGTGAGGGAGACCGTATAGCGGCGCGGGTCTGGCCGGTAGTGCTCCATCCATCCGACTACTTGCAGCCGTCATAGCCACGGAATTTGTCGGGATAGAAGCGGGCACCCCAGGAAAAGTTAGCCGCATCGGGTCCGGTATTGTTGATCGTGTAGGTGATCTGGTCGCCACCGGAAACGCGAACAGCGCCTCCCTGAAACCAAGAGTAACTGCGCTGGCCCGCCCCGAAGAATGTTCCATTCAAAATTGGGGTGCCCTGGCCGAGCACCAACGCATTTCCGCTGGGGAGCGTGATGGCGGAAATTTCGCCATAGACCGTACCGTCGGCCCAGTCGCCGGCAGCGGCGCCCGCCGCTGCGAGGTCGATATAACCACGGAACTGCATGGAGGTGAGGGACAGGATGCCGGACTCGTCGGCAGTCCAAGCGGCCGAGCCGCCGTCAGTATTGGCGGCGATTTGGTCGACGACCGAGGACGCATAGACGGACGGTCCGCGGGGTTCAGGGGTGCTTTCGCGCACGTTATCGGGAGAAAACGCGCAGGCCATTGAGATGTTAATAGCGCCCGTGTTCGTGGACTCCGATCCAAGCGTTACGGCGAAGGTGTCGCCGGCCTGGACGTGGATATCAGGCAGCCCGATTGCGCTGCGGATCCCGCGATAAGCCGAAAACGCGCCAGCCGGGGCCGCGAGAGTGTTACGACCTCTGATTAGCTCGATTGCGCCATTGATCAGCGCGCTAGAGATGTTCAGTTGATCGATACAGTTAGCGCTGGACGCGCTTACCGCTGTATTGAATCCGGCGGACAATACGAGGTTGGATAGCTTCAGCTTTCCGGGTTCGCTAATTGTCATGGTGATAGTGGTCGCATCCCCAACTCCTACCGACCCAGTCGGCGAGCACATAATCAAATCACGTCCAGGCATTTCAAGTACTCCAGTTCAGCGTTCTAGGCTGCGTTGTCGAGATTTCGGGAAGCGCTGGCAAAGGATGCAGCAGCGTGGGGGCCTCTAGCGGGAGCGCTGACGCGACGCATTCGGTAGCCCTGGGCTCCGCCCCCGTTGCCGTTGCCGTTGCCGTTGCCGTTGCCGTTGCCGGCCATAGCAGTCTGAACCATGTTCGCGACACTCGGTACCAGCATTCCTACGCCCATAGCGCGGGCGTAATTTCGGTTCCGACCCTTCAAGCCCCATTGGGCAAGGGCAAAGGTAATACCAGCCGCCAGGACTGAGCCCTTTAGGCCAAACGGCAGGGACGGTGCGCCGGTCTCTGCGTTGGTCGGATTCAGCCACTCGGCAGTATCTGCCCAGCTAGCCGCGATAACGCCAACGCCGGCAGCGAGTGAGTATTGAATGGCGGGCGTTTGCAACACGCCGGTCTGATTCCGCCGGCGGTATGCTCTGCGGGCGGTTTTCCTCACCTGTCCGGCGCGCGTGCTGCGGCCATACTTGCGGTAACGGCTGGCGGGGTTGGTGCGCCGGCGGACACGGTAGGTCCTGCTCTTGGTGGCTCGGGTGCGGCGCTTGGTGAATCGGCCGGATTTTGTACGTGATCGCTTGCGTGCCATTCTTGCTCCTAGCCTATGATTCCTTGTTCGGTGTAGTCGAGATCCGGCCCAATAATCAAAAGCGCCGTGTTACCGTGCCCGTCGCCAATCGCGAGCAGTTGGTGAGTGTGAGTAACTTCGTGAGTGAACGCTTCGCCATCGGGATCGGTGTAGTTGAGGATTGAACCAGGGTCGAGATTGCCGATGATCACGGCCTCGCCATCCGGTAATTCGAGATCTCCGCCGTCTTCACACGGTAGCCCGCTGGCCTCTTCGCACTGGCCCATTTCCATCACCGGCTCATCCCCATGGCAAAAAGGACAAACCCAACAGCGCCCGCTGCGATCCAAGGGGTCCAGTCGGTCTTCTCGGCCTCCCGGGCGGCCTCTTCGTCCCGGCGTCGCTGGTCCTCCCGGGCTCGCTGGGCCGCGAGGACGCTAGCTAAGTCGTATTGGCTCCCGCTCGTCCCGACCACCCTGTTGCCCTCCACCCGGGCGACGGTATCCACCATGCCGACAGCCGAGGTGATGATCGTTCCGACGAGGGAAGCTATCTGAGCATCTGTTAGGCCGCCGCCGCCGCTGGGCGCAGAATTGTCTTGGTCGGGCATTCTCGGATTGTGCCGGCGTCCTTGAGTCCGCGCAATGCTTGATCTACTGTTTTCCCAGTTTTCCAATTTTTCCTAATTTTCCGAATTACTAGGGGTACCAAATGGCGGAATATGCGATCCGAGATGAAAAGCGCCCAGCCATCGAAGGCAAAATCGACGAGTGGTTGAGGGAGGACGGGGTTCAGCACATTGAAGTGTGCCGAAAACGCGGCAACGGCCACAGCAAAATTGCCGATTCCGAAATCGACGCCGACGAGTTGGAGCAGCTAGGTTCTGGAGAAGCGGTTCTTGATCGGGTCTGCGAGCTAGTACAGGGAATGTCCGGCCGTATGGAGCTGCGGCTCCGCTTCAAGGATTATAACAAAGAAGGCGGCCGGTCCGACCAGCACAAAGCCTTTCAGATGTACCGCGTCCGCGAACCATCGACCAAAAGCCAAGGCAGCAGTGCCGCAACTGAACAGCTAGCAACGTCGCTAGCGGGTGCCTTCGACCAGCAGGCGGCGCGCGCGGAATCTCGGGACGCTCGGTATACGGACTTTCTGAGCACCATGATGCTCCGCCAGGATGAGACGTCCGAACGCCGGCTGAGCGAACACAGTAGCTACCAGATGGAAATAATGAGGCTCCGAGACGATCTCGCGCGGGCTCAAATGCAAATAAATTTTATTGAATCCCAGTCGGCGATCTCCCCCGAAGTTTGGGCAGAGGTAGTGCGCGCTGCGGTTCCCGTCGTCGGGGACCTCGTTGGTACCCTGAAAGCCGCTGTCACAGCCTGGGGGGGCTCCTACGCCGAGGGGGAACAGCTAGCCGGCTCCGCAGCCGGCAACCTCCCCCCGTCCGGGGAGGTTGCCACCTAAAGGCCGGGAGGCCAGTCCGGCGACTTGTCGTTAATGCACGCGAGTTCACCCGGGGAGGCGTTCAAAAGCCTGCGGTAGTAGGCTCTCAGCTGTTTTTCCCAGGGTTGGCAGATCGGGGTAAGGGCGCCGAGAGCTAAGCCTAGCTGTTCTAAAGCCCTGGCCCGGGCGCGCTGCGCGCGCTGCCGGGCTGCCTTCCACTCACGCCGGCAGGTTGGGCTGCAAGTGGTAGCCGGGCGGCCGGCAGCACTCGGCAGCATGTACGCCCCGCAGACCTTACATGTTGGAATCGCCATGATCACATCTCCAAATCATCATCACTTATGAATAGTCCACCGTCCCTGCAGTCCTCGCAGAGCCCAAGCACGCCCCGATCCGCGCCCTCCCGAAACCCGCCGCACTGGTAACACTTGCAGGCCGATTCAAGCCGTCGCTTTTGGTTTTGGTATGCCGTTTCGTTGGCGACCTTCCCCAGCAGTGCGATCCCGCAACTTAGGTTGGCGTCCTTGTCCTTGTCCTTTTTCATTCTTCTATGCCTTGTCCTGTTGCTTCGCGGGCCGGCCCGCA
>VMHT01063793.1_pt1 | contig 10091 bp, 12 predicted proteins | sample 4693611 | NCBI WGS metagenome assembly VMHT01 (sample SAMN12280063, study PRJNA550983) | marine metagenome | isolation source: seawater sampled from same location over 5 years 0.02-0.2 micron viral filtrate | place: USA: collected off the coast of southern California halfway between the port... ...
AAAAGCCCCCCCGGAGGCCGAAACCTCCGGAGGGGCAGTTATATTCCGCAGAATATATCAGTTCATAATCCAATTAACGTGTGAATTACTTCACTCGACGTCAACAACAGTTGTGTCAAGGGTTGTTCCCTCTCTGTTGTTTAGAACGTTGATGGTAATTGTGCATGTACCAGATGGGCAGTTAGTGTCGATAGTGATCGCTTCACCAACGTTCCATGCTGTCTCATCATCAGTGTCTGTGGATGACCAGCAGTTGTCTACTGCGTCGTTCTCACACATTGGGATGGTGCTGGAAGCAGCTCCATCTACACTAGCCTTTAGAGTAACGGATGCCCAACCAATGTCGGCACCGTTGTCCATGGTCATTATTACTCCGCCGTCAGATCCTGGTGCATCTGCTCCACTGAAGGTGTATAGCTCTAGGCTACCGTCAGTGTTGCTTTCTGCTAGGTTAGCAGCCCATACGTATAGTACACCTGCTAGTACAACAGTGATTGCGACCATTAGAATGGTTGCAATAACTGGGCTTACAGCTTCATCATTTCTTGTTTCGTTCTTCATATTTTTGTCCTCCTTACCCGTAGCCGGGTGTATTCCTCCCACTGCTGGCGCCATATTTAATCCTGCTCCCAGTCAAAATCAAAAAACAAGTATAAATTCACGGTACTGCGCGAAAGTGTAACAAATCTGAACTACTCTGCGAGTGGAGCAAATGGTTTGTAAAACAACAAAAAATAACATTTGGTGTTAGAAGAAAAAGAGGTGAACGGGTGAGAGTAAAGCAGAGGGGATGGGATGCACTCAACAGAACTCAAACAGCCCGTTCGTATCAATGCAAGCACTCACAGTTTATATTCGTCTCGGCTGTAATAGAAAAAAACCCTGTTTTACAGTAAAAAGTGCAGTTTTTTCTCAAAATCACTCAACAGTAAGTATCTCAGGACCACCTTCAGTGACATATACTGTATGTTCGAACTGACAAATATTGCCACCGTCTGCACAAGCTAAAACATGATATGTCTCTAAGAATCTGATACTGATTAACTTCTTAACCAACGCATTCCATTTACTCTGTCTACTTGCTTCATCTGCTTCTGGGAACGGTTTTTCCAACATAGGAAACGCCCATCTTTCAGCAAATGGAAGAGTAGAATATCGCTCCTCTAAATTTCTTGCTAACTGAGCGCCAAGTGGTTTCAATTGGCCTTTCGCTCTCGCTTTACGCGATGTAGTATTACCGGTTAATCGGTAAATATTCGAAGAATTTGATTTGCCCAGATTCTTGATCATTCCACTATTTCCAGTCGTGTTGAATGGTTCGATGGCATAGACGCTACCTTCCTCGACGACTCCTTTGAATCCTCGATTATCTGGTCCACAGGCATAAGATGGTACTGAGACTCCAGCATGTAATTCCCAGGGCTTTAATTGATGGCCACATAGATTTCTAATCGGTTGAAAGCCGGCGTCTATTGAGGGTTGAGCGGCGGCAGCTCCAACCTTGTACCAAGGAGTTCCCGGGTGGAGCATCTCTACTGCTGCATCTCTTGCTTCTTTGGCCGCCTTAATTTGTTCTGTATGATTATTGGTATTACCAACTTCAATAGTTAGTGCGTTATCTCCAATATGGCCTTTAATGTGGACACCGTAATCTATCTTTACGCAATCTCCTTTTTGTAACGTCATATCGCCATCCCACTCTTCTACAGGGGAGATGTTGTGATCTGTTGTGAAATGTGCCGCAAGGTCATTTACCGCAATTGTACCTGGGAATGCTGGCTTACCTCCATGTCGATGAATATATCTTTCAGCGGCTTCGATAGTTTCGTGAAGAGTTGCACCAGGGACTATTTTCTCTTTCATAGCCTCCAAAGTACGCCTGGCAACATGGCCAGCATCCTTCCAATACTTTAACGATAAGTCCTCATCCATGTTTCCACCTCGTTGCGAGGTATCACGCCCTCTCTCATAATGCTTACCGTGTAGTCAGTTGAATCTACTGCTGGTTTTTCTATTGATACTATGGTGCTCGGTGCGCCACCAGGACAAGTGCCTTCAACAATACACTCACTATCCAAGCCAAGTGCTTTAGCAGCAGATACTGTGTCATAGTGAGGCTCTACACCACTATGGTTTGCACTAGTTGCGGTTATTGGACCGATTGTTCTAACTAACTCCAATGCTTGCTTATCTGACAATACTCTAACCGCAACTCGATTACCACCTAGCCTAGCGTCCAAAGTTTCAACTGCATCTAGAATTAGTGTAAGGCTCCCTGTTGGGAAGCCTTGGAGGATGTCTTCGGCCATTTTTGGTATCTCAACGAGAGGTTTTGCTTGTTCAAGGCTGGCAACACCTAAGCTAACAGGTTGACTTGCAGGTCTTTTCTTTAACTCAAATAAATTGTCTAATGCATGCTTGTTTGGTAAGCATCCTAGGCCAGGTAGAGTAGATGTCGGGTATACGACGACCCCATTGGATTGCAAGTTTTCAATGATACTATCACTAATTTGTGCCATGTCTTCTCCTCAAGAGTTAACAGTCCATTCCTCGACATGAAGTTTAGCAACTTCCCCGGCTAGTTCCTTATCCTCTGTCTTTACTAGTAGTTTGCCACTTGGGTACAATGTGAGGTCACAAGGTCCAGTAAATGTCCAGCATAGTCTATTTTGTATCCCAACAGAATAGCCAGCTGAGATAATTGTATTTCCCACCACTTCTAAATCAATCGATTCAATACCGTCTGGTACAATTTGCCAGGCAGCCCTGTTGCCGCATAACTCCATAACAAATCCGTCAGTCATAGAATCACCTTACATTGGAGGCCTGGTAGGTTTTTTTGACTTGGGTGGGCTGGAAGGTGGCCCACTCGGTGGTCCAGTAGGAGACTTACTTGGTGGTCCACTTGGCGGACTGGATGGTGGCCCACTCGGAGGCCCGGTAGGAGGCTTACTCGGTGCTCCACTTGGCGGACTGGATGGTGGCCCACTCGGTGGTCCAGTAGGAGGTTTACTCGGCGGTCCACTTGGCGGACTGGATGGCGGCCCACTCGGTGGTCCAGTAGGAGGTTTACTCGGCGGTTCACTTGGTGGAAGACTAGGTGGAGTGCTTGCGACAACCGGTTCTTCGACAACTGCATTTTCTGTTTGAACAGGCAATGGAGGAGGGGTTTCTGCGGTAGCGGGGGTTTCTGTTGACATATGGGAAGAACCACTAACTTGTTTAGAAAATGCGAGTAAATCTGACTCAGGAGCGTCAATTTCAGTCGGTATTGCTGGTTCCGGATTACTACTAGCTACTGGTGTGCTAAGCAAAGCATCGTTTGCTATCTCCCATGGCGGTACTCGAGGTGCATCTTTCGAATTTTCTACTTCTTTAGGCACACTGCCCGCAGTGATTGCAGTTGAGCCACCGGCTGAATTCTCACCGAAATAAGAGGTCATCTTGATACTCGAAGCATCGATTAGCCCACGTTCCTCAATATTACCGAAGTCATCGAGGTTGCCAGTGAAAGCATCCGTGAACATTCCACTTCCAATCGCATTGTTGTACACTCTACCTTTTTGTGCTTGGTAGGTAAAATCATTCTCATAAGGACCTAAGTCAGCTTCCACAGTAGACGATCTTAGCATAAATGTCCAGTTACCGCGTTGTAACGGAAACTCGAAGGTAAATTTACGAGTTAGCCCAGGGCCTAGCGAACTAATGCCTTCACTTGATTCTACTTTCTTATTGTCACTGGTTTGGATGAAAATATCCAATCCTCCCATTGGCATTGCTGCTTCATTAGAGACCTCTACTGTAACCTGAATAACATCTTCATCATCATCATCAATTTCCATCGATGCAGATATTAGTCGGCATTCGATTGGTGAGGCTCTTGTGAAATGTTCATCGCCCATTGAGACCCTTCCTAGCATTAGGTACAATCGGTAATACTTGAAATAGATGTCTAATCGTTCTTTATCGTAATTTTGTTCTGGTTTCTACAGGTAAAGACCAATCGACTGCTGCAACAGTATGGTTCTTTTTATCGATAGACGTTCGATACTCAGCATCTTTTGAGCGAGCATCAAATGAATCTCTTAAACCAAACCATAGTGGTCCAATAATTGGTAGTAGATAGATTAGTTTTCCAACCGCCCTAGATCCCCAATGATGTTGTTCAAGTGCGGTGCCATTATCATGAACGATAGCAATTCGGAATGCTCTTTGGCCTAGGGAGCGACCGTAGACTCTACCAGTATATTTCCAGTATAACCAGTGCGAAGTCAACAAAATCGCCCAATTTGAAGAAAAGAACAGAATATATTCAGCTCCACCGGTTAACAATTCAAAATTAAGTAGATTTAGAGTTAGTTGTCCGTTGGTCAGGAATGTCAAGACTATCGAAATCAGCATAACATCCAACATAAATGCCGCAATTCTTTTCCAAATCGGCGCTATTAACATACCCTCAGGTGCGCTTGCGAGTACTGCTTGCGCTAGTGTGCCGCCGCCCTGATGTAGACTAACCGGACTTTCCGCCATGTTGATTGCTCAATGGCCTAGTTTGTCAATCTACGCATTAGTCTTGTGATAGATGCCAAGCGAATAAATTTCTCTCACCAACCCAGTCAAGCCAAGAATTCCAAGTGCTATCATGGCGTAGTGTGTTTGGATTTCCAACGATAATCAATCCCCGTCTCGCTCTTGTGAGTGCGACATTTAATCTTCGTCTATCACTTAGGAAACCAACTTCTCCAGTTTCATTAGCACGCACAGTCGAGAAGACAATAACCTCCTTCTCTCGACCTTGATAACCATCAACACTCTTTATCTCAAGGCCATGAAATGGTTCACCTAAATCGCGTCCACCGGCCTGCTGGAATAAATCAGATAAGATTCTAACTTGACCATTATATGGCGTGATTACTCCGATGTCCTTAGTAGTCAAATCTCCTATCTCCAACAAGCCTTTGACAACGTTGAGTACTTTCGCCGCTTCAGCAAAATTTGACCGACTACTTCCCTCCTCATCTTGTAATTCAATCCCATCAACGGGAATAAATGCTAGCGGATTATCCCAGTCTGGCCAAAGTAATCCGCCAGGGGCAAGTCGCTCATTTGGTTCACAACCATCTTCCAATTTATTGTCATAAAATCTAGCACTCGGGAATTCCCTTATCACGGGATGCATCCTATATTGCGTGGTTAACATATGAGCAGGAATTCCGCATTTGTTCAATCTTTCAAATAGCGATTGATTGAGTCCTCCTACTTCGGCTCTCTCACTTATCACAGTTGGCGGTAGTTGTCTGTGGTCGCCGACTAAAATCAATTGCCTACACCCGCGAATTATTGGCACTAAGGAACTTGGCTCACTTGCTTGAGTGGCTTCATCAATTAGTACAATAGGGAACTTTCTATCTCCAAGAATATGATGCCCTGCTCCTATGGTTGTAGCACAAACTACTTCTGCACTATCTAGTAAAGAGGCGATTACATTATTCTCAAGAGTTCGTATATCTTTGAAATTATTCTTGATATCACGGTGAGCAAGGCCCTTTTCTTTACCTTTCAATGAATTCAAATCTTTTCTCAGGTCTTCATTTTGTTGTTTGATATATTCGATTTCATCCTGCAGCGGATGTTGTTCTATTAGTGCATCCAAGGTGTTGTTCCTCAACGACTCTCTGACCTTAACAGGTTTACCAATTCTAACGGCATTAACTCCGATATTGACTAACCCCTCAAGTAAATTATCTACTGCCACATTTGATTCTGCACAAGCGAGTATAGGGCCCTTGCCCGTTTGAGATAGTTGCTTCAATAAGTGAACCGCAGTAAATGTCTTACCTGTGCCGGGAGGGCCTTGGATAAGACTTAGTCTAGAGTTAATCGATTCACTAACAGCATTTTTTTGAGATTCGTTCAAGGAATTATCTATCGTTGTTTGATTTAATCGCGTTTTGCCCTTTATTTCAGGCGGCCTAGCTGCAGATGTAGCCGGGTCATGTAGGGATGCAAGAATCAAGTCTCGCAGCGGAGTGCCTCCTGTAGATTCAGTCGAATGAAACGCAATTAAGGCTTCATGCATCCGATCATGAGCGATTCGGTTAGCTCCTTTGTCAATTCGCCATCGACCTTTTTTCAAATCCTTGGGCTTTTCATTTACCACTACTCTAATTCTAGTTGGCCCCCTGTCCAATACAATCCCTTCGTAAACTTTCTCTCCCCAAGGTTTTGTTCTGGAAATTAGAACTATGTCGCCGTGACTAAATCGATGTGGAGGCAATCGATTTCTATCTACCTGTTCAAAAACGATTATTGGATCGCCGTAGAATCTACCCTGTCCTCGACAGGTTAAGTCAAACAAAGTCAATCCAGCACTAACCAATTTTTGTTTGTTCCATTTTTTCCAACGCTCTTCCACCATTGCGGTTTCATCATCAAGCTCGATTTTGATTAATTCGGTAAATCTCTTGAAGTGTTCTTGCCCTTTTTTCCATGATATCGGCATTTCCTCTGCCAAATCTAATTTTGCATTGTCTTCTTTTGGCATTGAACTATCCATTCTGCGAACAGAACCCTTCTTTGCCATGGTAATCCCAACGTTTTCCACCAAATGATAGTGTTGATTGAAATGAATGATAACCTAACCGTGAAACCCTATCACTTAAACACTCAATCAGTCGCCAATAAATTGGTGGGTGTGATGTTTGGATGGCGGAAGAAGGACTCTTCTGACTTGCAGAACATTTGCCCATATTGTAGCACACCGAACGAAATTGGTAGTAAGGAGTGCAAATTATGCTACTATGATTTGACTGTTTCAGCAAGAGATCAACCAATGGCTAACCCCACAAGCTCGGAGTCTGACATCATGACAACCCTACTTGGTGAGGATGACACTACTGATGAAGAGGAGGATTATGCTGTTGAGGCGGTATTATCTCTAGATGAAGTGACGATTGATATTGACCAATTTGAGACCTAGGGCTCTGATGAGGGAGGCCAGTTTGATTTCATTGCCAGTTCAGGCCCTACTTTGTCTGAAGTGCAAGATTATTCAAAACCTGATGAAGTCGAACTATCTCCCGATGATGCACCAGAGAAAAAATCAGAGTTTATTGTCCCTGAGACTAATCCCCTTGATGAAGTTGCAGAGCCTGTGCACACCGGCCAAGGGTCGCTATTCATGGATTCAGACGATTCTGGTGACGATTTTAGTGATACAGTGGGACCAAATCAATTACGTAATATGGAACCTCAAGTGATTTCAGAGGATACTGAAGAGGTCACTATTTCCCTTGCCAGTGCAGTGTCCCAAGAAGAATCAACTGAAACACCAGAGTTGCCAGATATCCCCGATGATTCTAGTGATATGGCGGTGGATTCAACCCCAGAAATCCCAGATATTCCCGTAGATGTTACAGATGAAGTTCCAGACGAAACTCCTGTAGTCCCTGATATTCCACAGGATGTTAACATTGATTCGCAAACTGATACTCCAGAGTTGCCAGACATTCCACTTGATGACGATGAATTAACGAGAGACATTGGTGCGAACTCAAATGAAATAGCTCCTGCACCAACTCCACAATTTGACGGAAGAATTTGGCCTTGGCCGGCTAAGGAGGCGTGGGACGAAAGGCAAGTTTATCGAGAGGTAGTTTCGATGCTCGAACTGATTAAGACCGGTAAACTTGCCCAAACCGCTCAACAGTTGGATAACTTAGGTCCCCATTTAGATGGTAATCTGGATATGCTGGCTCATATTGGTACTATTATGCGCTATCTTGGCCGAGAGGAACACTTGCAATGGATGTTAAAAATGGCCAAAATGACGTTCCCGAGCGACCCTAATGTTGCAAGAGCAATCACTCACTTATCATGAGGTTTAACCATGACTAAAACTCCACAACTTTCTGTCGATGGCGGTTTTTCTCTAAACCCATTGAGTAAGGTTGCTCTGACGCCTATCTTGAATGCCTTCAATGAGGACCCTGAATCCGCTTACTCTGCTCTACCTTGGTTGGATAAAAACAAAGAAATCCGGCAACAGATTAGAGATATGCTGTTCGATGTTGAATCCCAAGACGAGTCAGATGAAATCCACTTTTGGTCTATTGTCCATGATGAGAGCAAGGAGTTTGTCGGGCTCATCGGTCTTGGTGATGAATTACAATTACTTCATTCAAATTATAATTTAGGATATTGGGTCAGGTCAAAATATCGCCGTCAAGGAATAACCATAGGGTCAGTAAACACAATTCTTCAATGGTTAAATTCGCGCAATGAATTTTTCCGTATTGAAATCACAGTCCACCCACGCAATGCTGCAGGTCTTGCTACTGCTGCGTCGGTGTGCAACGGTTGGGATGGTGAGTTGGTTGAGGAATTCATTGGTATTGAAATTGGCAATCGCACAGTCCCCCACAGAATACACATAATTGATATTAATCGAGGTGGCGATAGTTGAGTCTGACCTGGTTGACTATTGACTGCGACGATTTTAGACACATACCGAAACATCACGGCCATCCAACACGCACCAAATCTCCGATTTCATCGAATGAACTATCGCCAGCATTTAGGTCAGGCATGAAAGGCTTTGTGGAATGGTTGGAAAACCATGACAAGCCTGTAACATTATTTGTTATCGCAGATTCTCTTGAAGATGAAGAATTTAGTGCCTGGTTAGCGGCTATAATCAACAAATTTAGTCATAGAGTAACCATCGGATGCCATGGTTTAGATCACAAATCTTGGTCAGCATGGCCTGAGAACCCTGATTTGTTCAAACAATCAATGGATGAAGCAATTAAGATTATTTCCGATTTTGCAAAAGGCAATTATCGTCCATGGTTTAGGGCTCCAGCAGGCTATATGGCTCCGTGGATGATAAAGCCTTTATCGGAATGCGGGATAATAGTCGACTCCTCGATTAATGATTCAATTTTGACTGGGTCTAAGTCAGGTAGGGGTAATACTTGGCAACAAGTTCGTAATGCTTGTAATGATGTAGGAGTTATCGAACGAGAATGGCTGACAAAATGGAAGTTACCAGTCAATGGGCCAGCCTTGACAAAGTTCCCACTTTCGGTAATTGCTAGATATGCTTGGAAAAGTCTCCCGAGAGTGATAACCCCGGATAATTTACTAAGTGTCATCGAAGATAAAAATCAACCGGTAAGTACGGTATATTGGCATATTTTAGACCATTCAAGGAATCAAGGGAAGTGGCAACCCCCCATTCCTTATTCTATACTGAATCACTAAAAACCGCCAATTCAAGCAACCTATATGTTCAGTGAGTTTAATTGGAACAAACCCCAAACATGGCATCAAGCAGTCTCTTCAGAAGAATCAACGATTCTAGAGAGGGCGATTTCAATATCGTTTTTCGCAGGTTTGACAGCATTGTGTGCCCAAATAGCCTTTTCAGTACCTTGGACACCAGTGCCGTATACATTTCAAACATTTGCCGTGCTTGCTACGGGAGTGTACCTGCGCAGAAATGATGCCTTCATTTCTGGGTGTCTTTATTTGGTAGTTGGGGCCTTTGGTGCTCCGGTTTTTGCTGAGGGAGGCGCCCAATTATTTGATAGTGGCAAACTGATTGCTAGCGGTGGCTATCTAATGGCATTCCCGTTCGCTTCGGCACTTGTTGCAGAAGGGCTTGACAGGTCAAGGTCTGCTGGTGTTGCCGATATCAAAGCACAGCTTATTTGCTGGACATTGGCAATGATTCCAGTTTATGTCATTGGAACTCTTTGGTTAGCGGAATCATACTCAGTTGATTTCGCTCAGGCGTATGAATGGGGCGTTGAACCATTCTTGATTTGGGACTTTGCCAAAATCGTAATTATGGCTTTGGTGACTACTAAGTTTTGGTCTTATTCTCAACCAGAGTGAAATTCTCTAGAGCTAGGTCATTATCTAATTTCACTGCTTTTGACTTTGTCTAAGCCTTGTTCATTAAGTGCCCTAAAACACACCTGCACTTCTCAATGAGATGAGTGCAATAATCCCACAAACTATGTAGATCAGAATTCCAATAGGGCCTCTCTTGAATTTTGATGACGGTTTGAATCCAAGAACCGGTT
>VMHT01178134.1_pt1 | contig 10091 bp, 7 predicted proteins | sample 4693611 | NCBI WGS metagenome assembly VMHT01 (sample SAMN12280063, study PRJNA550983) | marine metagenome | isolation source: seawater sampled from same location over 5 years 0.02-0.2 micron viral filtrate | place: USA: collected off the coast of southern California halfway between the port... ...
CGAAGTTATTGCACCCGCATCAAAAGGTCCGGAAATCGCAGATGTTCTTTCGTCGTAGACCCAGCCTTTATATTTTGACGCTATTGTTTTTCCAGTATAATCAGCACGGGTCGAGCCGTCCGTCCCGCCGTCCGTTCCTCCGTCGGTTCCGCCGTCGGTTCCGCCATCGGTTCCGCCATCGGTTCCGCCATCGGTTCCGCCTCCGTTATCAATAGGATCTTTAGAAACTGTTACTCCATCACCCCAATCTCCCTCCGCCGGACACATAGAGTCTTCATCAGTGATCGAGCTAATAGATGTTTTTAACATCCATCCTACACTAGCACACCACGAAGAATTCGGATCTTCACTTTGAGCTTTAGCTACTTGATAAAAAGGAAATAGAGGGTTTGGATCTTCAGGGTCGTATTCTTCTTCGTCTTCAAAAGGGTTTCTGACAATGTATTGTAACGGCTGACCTATACCGGCGTATCGGTTTACCGCTAGAAGCGAATTGTTATCGGCTACATGTCGTCTACTTGGGGAGTTACCAACATTCCCAACAGATATAACATCACACGCTTTAACAGGACAAAAATGGCTAAGACTTATATCTCCAGTCGTGTACTCGGTATATGTACTGAATTTAGAATAGTTAGCAGTTATGTTAGAAAAGTTTCTAGTTCGAGTAGAATCAAGACCGTTCTGGGTTGCATCTCCAACTATTATGCTCTTCGAAACATAACCCATAGAATGTATATTGTTTATCGCATTGATATGGTGCTCTGAAGTATCCCAAAGTATTTCACCGCTTAAGTCTTGCACACTTGAGTGGTAAATATAAGGGTTCGATAAATTTCTTGAATAAAAATCCGCTACATCAAGACCTTGTTTATGAGCTATTAGGTTTTCGACTTTCCACGCTAGGTATAGCTCAGTATCCCCCATCATCACAACAGAAGGTATTGCTTCGGCAGAGTTGATATCGTAACTTTCAGGGTGTTGCACTCCGGCACCAAAGCCAAAAGAGTTTTCATCATCACCTAGAATCGGAGACCACGCTATGCGGTCATCATCAGTAGTGTTTGGTTCTATGTAGACACCGGCTACAACTCTGTATTTTTCATAAAACGAAAAACCTACCGAGTATACAGCTCCTGGAGGTGGGTCAGCACCGGGCGGAAGAGTTACTTTAAACGCCCATTGGTATGAACCGGTACCAGCATCATATATTTTAGCAATAGTACAAGAAGGGTTATTTTCATTTACCCACTGTTGCGTAGCCTCATCTAAATCATATCGACCATTACAGATGTCATTACTAACAGTCTGTTCGACATAAATAGTTTTACAATCGTCAGGTACAGACATCGTACCAAAATTTTAACGCTTAAAGCGTTTGAGTAGTAGGTGTTGCGCCTGCGCTTTCTCCACCAGCGTTTACCGCGGTTACAGTGTAAGAATGTGCTCCGGCTCCACTGCTTAATGTTGTATCATCATATGTAAGTGTGGAGCTTGAAAGAGAACTTGTTAATACTGTACCAGCTTTCACAGATGACTCATTAGTTACAGTCCCCGATACTCGGTAAACTTTATAATTATCTACAGGGCCGCCTGATGCGGGTGCTTGCCAAGTTAAAGTTACAGTTGCCATGCGTTTATTTTGGTTAAGTTGTTATTATTTATCAATCGGTTGCTTTAGTAGTAAATTGTAAATTCCCGGTTATCAGCGATTGTCGGTGAGTTAAGTATTTCCGCAAAAACATCAGTTGTGTCACTCGCTTCTATCTCCGCTGGTGTGAAAGAGGTTGATACAAAAGCAAACTTACCTGAAGCCGTTGCGTTAACTGTGTTAATCCAATTCCAAACACTAAAAGAAGTGCCTGAAGAATTACCGATAATATAGGCTAGGTTATCAGCACCGTTCGAGTTTTGATACGATACAAACCATGAAGGTTGTTGACCGGAGGGGTTTGAGCTTAATTGTACGGAACCGTTTGAATGGGTAGTTATATCACTTGTGTCCATCAACCCGCTGTAAGTAAGAAAAACTCCAGAAGCATAGTTTGTAGTGACACCGCCCTGAGCGTAATCAACATCCATTTTTAAAGTAGAGCTGTTTCTAAATTGACCGAGAACTATAACCTGAGAAGTTAAGTTTGTAGGCACTCCCGGTGCATCGGGAACCAGAGAAGAGGTTAAATTTGTAGGCACTCCAGGAGCGTCATGAACTAGAGAAGAGGTTAAATTTGTAGGTACTCCAGGAGCATCTACATCAGGAATTAGAGAAGAGGTTAAATTTTGAGGAACACCAGGAGCTTGTATATAAGAAGAGGTTAAATTTGTAGGCACTCCCGGTGCATCAGGGACTAGAGAAGAGGTTAAATTTTGAGGAACACCTGGAATATCATGAACGACTGATGATTGTAAATTTGTTGGTATTCCGGGAGCGTCATGAAGCAGAGACGATTGTAAATTTTCAGGAACTCCAGGTGCATCAGGGATTAATGTAGATTGTAAATTAATTGGATAGCCAGGAGCATCCCCAGAGATTGATTCTGTAAATTCATCTGATCTAGTATACACCCAATACATTCCGCTTTGTGGATCGTAAGTAGCAAACGCATCGGATAGATCTATTGGATGTTCTTTTTCCCAAGTACCTTTGGCTTTCCAATTTGCCTGAGCGGCATCAGCATAACCCTTAAAGTCCTCCGCCCCACGACTTGCGGCCTCATCCTTATATATTTGACCATCGTGTCCCATCCAAAAATGTTGGCTTCCGCTCTCACCAGCAACGACCTGAGAATTAACAGCACCAGAAAAATTAGTAGCGGGTACTTGTTCGACACGGAATCCGGTACTTGCCTGATCTGGCTGAGGAGCGTATAGAAGATGACAACCTTTATCCGTATGGACTACGACCTGATCTCCGCGGGTTGAAAGAGCAGTAATTCTGGACGCATTTGATGATAGTATGTCTACGGTACTCAGGACTCCAGCATGCTCAGCCGTTAACTCTGTTGAGTATGGAGAGTCACTATATGGATCAGTCAGACCGGCTGGTTCTGATATGTAAACTCTAAGTGGTTGGTCAGGATTTCCAGATGCAAAAATTGTTTTCTTTGGTCCTTGAACATAGAACTGACAATTTGGAAATCTAGACCATTCAAGATCGTATAAAACCTGATTTGGGAAGACTTCATGAGTAGGTTTATTAATCGGACCTTTACCAAGATAAGTAGCTTCCGCACTACCGTCTCCGACTGCATACATTCTATTACCAATCGGGGTAATAGACGACTTTCCTGATTTATAAAGATCTGAAGAGACTACTTGATAGCTAGCACCAAGAGAATCGATTTTCGTGTGCTCGGTGCTCATGACCATTAACTCATGAACTTCATCAGTCCTCGCAACAGCGATAACAGAATTCCCGTTACCGTCATCATGGGCTATAACCTTATTTTGATCAGAATCGATTGGGTATCCAACCGTTCCAAGCTGTTCCCAGACTGGGCCCGAACGCAGTCCTCCCGGCCCGTGGGGGACGCAGCCTTCGACTACGCGTAAGCTGCCCCGATCGGCGTCATCGCGGTGCGTTTCGATGCCCGTGAAGGCTGGTATCCGGAAAAACCTCACCCTTTATTCTTATCTTTATCTTTGTACGGGAACAACCGATTGAGTTTTTGCTGTCTTCTCTTGCACGGTTCGCATTGCTTGATTCCGAGAGCGTTAGTTACTTTTTTAACTGTGTCTCCGAGTCCTTTTGATTTTTCTTTGTCTTCGCTCATAATTTCTAAGATATAGTAACAGTCCAACCTGTATTTAAATTAAGACTCCCTGAAGGGGTGTGCAGCACACCGCTTGAAAAACCGTTAGAGTTTGGAGATTGGTAACCCCAAAGTCCGTTTCCTTTTATATCCAAGACACCATTATTTGAAGCGTCTTGGTATACAGTACAGGAACTTGTATCTAATGTTGCTGTATATGTAATAGTGGTATTGCTATTTGTTGGATGTTTTTCGGTTACAGTTATTGAGCTTGGTAGACCTCCGCAAGGACTCGCTTCATTACAACCACAAGGAACTTTTAATTTAGCAGTTACCTCAGGGTTATCGCCTATAGTCTCGTCACCCGAGCCGACTAACAGTCCGCACTTAAAATTTAGAGTAGTCTCTAAAGGTTGAAAAGTAATAGTAATCTCTTGGCAACCGTCCGTACATTCTCCAACTGAGACTTGAGGAGTTCCTAAAGATGTAATTACAGAAACATCTTCAGTAGTTGGGCAGTCTGCGCCTTCTAGTAGCGGTAAAAAAGCTTTTTTATTATCGATGTCTGATAAATTAACCGTTCCTTGAGTGAAATCAGTCGGCAGTGTTAAATTGCCCACAGAAACGGGCGGTATATTTGCTGGATCAACATCCTGAACATCTATTAAATCCGCGTCTTCTATTATAGTCGGACCGGTTTGAGTGAGAGTAGCTAAGCCAAAAACAGTACTTGCAGCACCGCCATCACATCCAGGTGAAGAAGAAAGATTACCGCAACTGTCAGATGATATGGTAGCATCACCAACTGTAAGTGAAGCAGTCATTGATGTGTAATCTTTTGTCACCAACTCTTTCGGTGTTACGACAACCTTTTTTTGTTCAAGAGGTGTGGCATTTATCTTATGTAATTTTTTCTCAATTTCAGTTTTCTTAAGGCTTAGTTTTACACCACATCCATCAGGGCAGATATCATCGGCCGTTACATTATTTTCAAAGGCTAAAAAGCTTTCACCATTTTCAGGAGTTGCGTCACTATCTTCAACAACAGTAAAATCTGATAGCCCTGAATTAAACGTAAACTCATTCGACAATGGATCAGGAGCGGGAACAGGCGTTCTAATCTCCGTCAATTTAATAGGTGGGCCAGAACTGCTATTTGTTGAAGCGGTTGCAGTAGAAATACAAATCGAGCTTGGCGTACCTACGCATCCATCGCCAGCTCCGCCGCCTTCTCCATCACCAGTTCCACATCCACCCCAAACTACAAACTCTTTATACGGTTTGTCATTTTCTAGCTCCGTACCCGCAACATCCATCGGATCTTCTGCCTGAAATCCTACATCACCACCACCAACACCTCGATCAACTTTTGCGCAGATAGCATACCACGGACAGTCTCCTCCGATGACTAAAACATCACCGTGAGAAACTTGATGCTCATTTGGATCTTCCGCCCGTTCTTCAGAAAATTTTATAAACTCGTCCTTAGCATTACCTATTGAGACAACAGAATCTCCATCGACATCTTCTAACCAATGAACAATTACTTGTCGGGATTCTTCACTTCGGTCAAAAAGCTCAATAGTTTCTAAACGATCAATATCACCCCTATTTTCAGCAACCTCAGAACCAAGTTCCTGAATTTGAGTTTCAATCTCACTTAACTTCTCAGCATTTAAATCGCTTGTAAAATCGCTCATGAAATAAACACCGTTTGAATTTTCCAAATTCTTTGATTTCCGTGGGAAAATATTGGTGCTATCGAAGAGCCGCCGGTCGAAGAATAGTTACTTGAACGGTCATAGTAATGTGTCCAATCCATACGGCCAGCGGTTCTCATAATTGGCTGACCTTGATATAGTGGATAGGGTTCATCCTTTTTATGGATATAATTAAATATGTAGGATTTCGCTGTTCCTTCGGCTACCTTGATGTCGCCTTGGTCGGCGATTTCATCAGCTTCCGTATAATTGCCATCACTATTCGGATTAGGATCACCAGCCTTAACACCAGTTCCTGAGCTTGGAAATTTGATACCATCAGTGGTATCAATTGCTTTCCATGTATTTGGCATAGCCTGTCGAAAGCTAGCGGTTCTACTATTTCCATCAATACCAACAAAATGAAAGTCCATAGACACAGCGGAACCAAGTGTAGACCCACCACCATTAAATAGAGATGATAACTCTTCTCCTGGATCTGCACCAACGACAAAAGACACATAGGTTTTGTATACAACCTGAGAAGTTCCACCGCTGGCCTTTTTCCCGAGTCTTAAAAGCTTCACACCATTATGATCAAAATCAAAATATGAAGGTGGTGCGGAAGAACCGCCGTTCGACTTCTTACCTTCTTTACTTGTCCAATAATCAGTAACTGGAGCAGCCCAGCTTACGCTCCAAACATCAATTCCAGGATTTGATGAGTCAACGGTAACGGTGGCACGGAGCCAACTTAAACTTCCTAGACCGCTGGCGACATGGGACAACGCAGAACCTAGAGGTACATGGGGTTCAGAGTGTATGCTTACAATAGGTATGTTACCAAATGAAACCCCGTTAGTCTCAATCATCGGAGGCTTCAACCCAGCCGGTGTGTTTCCCGCGTTCGAAAAAAGACCGTAGCCTGTAGAAGTTGGTTCTGTTGCCTTGATTACTTCGGGAAGATAATCCCACGGGTCGTTTGAAGGAGTAGATGAATTATGTGGGTGGTTAGCCCATTCAGTAGCTCCATATCCAAGAGAATGCTCCGCTCGAATAACAGCATATTTCCTTTGCATTCTTTTTAAATCACCACTTTCGGTAACAGATTCAGAACTCCAAGTATTTCGTATCTCAGTAAATTCACGAACCAGATAAGCTTTATCCATTGAACCTTGAGCCGGTTCAATTTGCTGATTTGTTAAAAGGTGGTTTGTGAACTCTTCATCCGAAGTTCCGACTGGTAAAAACAGAGGATTACTCGGATCAACAATGCCCACTTTACTAGCTCTCGGGCCTTGAATTACATACCTACGAGCTACACGCTGAAACCCAGCCTGATTATCCTTCGATACCTTAGGACGACCTAGTGGCCGAATGGTAAGATCTCTAGCCATTACCAACCGACTCGTTTACCCAATCTTAGCGAGCCTTTATGCTTTTGAGGAGTGACCATTTGACGAAGCCGTTTTCTTGCTTCATCCGCCATACGGGCAACAAATTCTTTATTATCCCCATTGTATCTTGGATCTGAAAGTAACTTCCCCTGAGCTATTGGATACATAATATCCCAAACCAAATCGGATGGAATTCTTGGTTCGTCAGTATCAAGACTTAATTCAGCGGGTACAATGTTTGCATATAATTCAACCGTATAAGCCTTGTCAGGTATTGGATATAAAAAGAATCTAGGAATGACTTTTGTATCACTTCCCGAATTTCTATTATCGATGTAGTACCAAATCGGTCTACCCTTTTCAGGTTCATTATCTTTGTAATGAGGAAAGTTTAAACCACGCCCAGAAGGTGCACGAAAGTCATAGGCAAAGATTGATCGAGCTTTGATCTCAGCCTCTGGCCCAGTCATTGGAGACAAAGGCCCTTCGCCAATGAGTTCAGGTATTTTGTCTACAGATACAACATCAGGTGTCAGGTCTGCACCCGCTTGGTCAGCGGCAAAAGAAAGAGTAAATCCTTTTTGAGCCCACATTGGACGCTTTCCATCAATCGGGGTATAGCATTCACGATATGCCTGATTGATGTATATACCAAGTCTATCTTGATCGATTTGTGGTAGATCGGCAGCTGAATCAGCACCGAGCATCGAAGAAAGCTGATCCTTTAGGGACAGATATGTAATCGCGGCCATGAAGCCATTTTATTCACTCGAAACCGCTTCTGCTACCGGTTGAGTTTTAGCTTTAGGCTTAGATTTTGGGCGAGATTTCGCACCAGCAGATGGAGTCGGTTTTACCTCTTCCGCCTTAGTCTCGTCCATATAAACGGAAAAGTACATTGTGCGATATATCTTACCCTGAGTCCTGAAGATATCATCTACTTCCTTTTGATTTTTTGGTTCATAAGCAAAATGCCTAATCTCCGGATCCCATAAGAAATTATATCTCATTTGAGACATGCCTTTTAGTCTAATATTGGGCGTAGCGCCCATTTGATTACTTTTTCCAATTATTATTATTTTCATGATATAAAAAAGCCTCTCCCCCGCATACGCAGGAGAGAGGCCGAGGGTTTAATGGGTGGGGAAATTCCTAACCATTAGGTTTGGCTTACGCCTGGATCAAAGAAAGACCGGGAACTTGACGAACAACTTCGATAAGTTGAACAGAAGGAACACGTCCACGAGTGTCTTTGCGTGCGCCCATTCCGTAAACGGATTGAACACCAACAGCTGACAAGTGTGCTTCGTTTCCACTGTTTGCGAAATCGTCGTAATGGAAGATTTGCTCACCGTAGATTTTTCCTTTTGCGAAGTACATTGCGTCTTTACCCATAGCCAATGCGTAACCGATAGGAGTACCGATAGCATTTGCTTGAACGAACAACGAACCGGCTGCGAAAACATCGTCAGTCTTAGTAGCTACTAAGGTGTCGGTTTTTTCGGTCAAAGTAATTTGACTGTCGGTTGTGGTTGCTCCTACTGAGTATTCGAACAACTTGTACGCACCAGCGGTATCGATAGCTAAAACATAGCTGTCAGCTGAATCGGCACCGAGGAGATCTCCTCCGCCACCAGGAATACGGATAGATACGCCGCGGAAGTTTGCGGTGTAATCTCCATCAGATCCACCAATTACAAGAGTCGAACCGGACTGAGTCACAGTGTCAAAATTGTAGAAGGTAGGAAGTAAAGGAGAACCTTGACGTCCACGTGCGGTGTCGATGAGAACATTGTGATTAGCAATGATGTTATTATCCCACTTAGCATATGAACCGGAGAACAACTTGTTGTCTGCTCCACGCGCGTCAGCTTGGGTAATAGCTTCTAAGTAATCAGGATCTGAACGTAATGGACGTAAGCATGCGTCAGGAGCAAAGAAAAGATAACCAGGAATTTCTTGGTTAACGTCTCCGCCAGTATTCATTGGCTCAGCACCATTAGCGATAAGAGCTTGTTTTGCTTCTTGGATGATGTCGGTACTTAATCCGTCAACATATTTAAGAGCTCCACTTGCACCAGTTCCATATCCGCTAATAGTGTTAGATGCACCTTTAGTTGAACAGATTTGGCGTAATGCGTATTGGATTTGATCCTGCTCGGTACGGCTCATCCACTCGGACATGACTTCAGCAGAAAGCTGGTCAATGGTTTTTCCGGTGAATCTCATGAGCTTAAGAACTTGTGTCCAAGAAACTGCATGACGAACTAAGTCGACTTCAATGCTGAATGTTCCGAAATCAAGAGTTTCAGTAGCGTTCTTGAGAATTTCTTCCCCACGAACACCTTGTCCTCTGATAGGAGCAACAGTAGTGAATGTTACTTTGTCTGATCCGCCTGCGGATAGATCGCGTTTTTCTGTGATTGGTTGACCACTACCTTCTCCGCCGATGAACTTTGCGAATACGTTTTTTTCCCTAGCGTCGCGAGATACGAGCTCAGACCAAAGACGTGAACGCAAGTCAGAGTTAGGACCATCAAGAAGACCTTGATAGGAAGTAGTGTTGTTTACAAGATCCACATTACCGGCAGCTTGCGCTTCGGCGATGGGGGAGTTTCCTCCGGGAGTTTGTGATGGGATGCCTTTTATAGCCATTTTATTTAATTATTTGAGATTAGGATTGTTGCTCCTACTACCTCAGTGGCTGTGCTCCTCCAGGATTTCCAAGCAGAGCATAGATATCATCTTTGTTCATATTAGGAAGCTGTTGAAGTAAGCCGTCCGGGGTGATCGGGGCGTTTACAGGTTGTGCCGTAGTTCCTGTCGTCAAGACCTTTGCCTGAGTTCCCATCTGTGGTGCCTGCGGCTGCGGGGCTACGGCCTGAGGCTGGGGAGCCTGAGCTGGAGCCGGTGCCGGTGCGGGCGATATAGATGCGAATTCGTTGGCAAGTAATTCTGGCCATTTTGGCGAATCAAAAACTGCGGCGTAGTCGGGGTCGGACTGAGCTTGTGAAACATAATCATCGAACTGCTTACGATAGACCGAAGCCTTATCCTGCAATGCGGGATATCTTTCATAAACTCTGTCTCTACTCTCCATCGCTTTAGTACGATGGGTCTGATAAACTTGCTGGTTCTGAGCCTCTTCCATCTGCTGTTTACGGAGAGTCAAATTTTGCACCTCGAGTTCCTTTTTCATGATCTCACGTTGAAGACGTAATGCTTCGGTGGTCTCAAGATCC
>VMHT01114840.1_pt1 | contig 10089 bp, 9 predicted proteins | sample 4693611 | NCBI WGS metagenome assembly VMHT01 (sample SAMN12280063, study PRJNA550983) | marine metagenome | isolation source: seawater sampled from same location over 5 years 0.02-0.2 micron viral filtrate | place: USA: collected off the coast of southern California halfway between the port... ...
CGGCCACCGGAGATAACGATACCGGCAGAAGCCAGGTCCGGACGATCAGACTGGGCTTTCTCTTCACCAACGAAGGAAGACAGGCCAGCGTCTTTTACTACGTCCAGCTGCTCAACAGAGGCAGAACCACCTTCAGCGGCTACCGGGTCGAAGGCGGTCGGACGAACCGTCACAACCTTGATGCTGTCGCTTGCCTTGACGGTCGCGATGGCGTTACCAGCGTAGATCGGACGCACGAAGGTGTCTTCGGATTCAACGCGGATAATGTCAGAAACCTGGGCAACGTCCAGCAGCGCAGCAACACGCGGCATGAAGTCTTTACCAGTGGTGCCGGCAGAGGTCAGGATGTGGCTGTAGCCCTTGCCTACTTCAGCAACCAGCTCAGACAGGTTTTCTGCCAGGAAGTGACCGTAAGCGGCGTTGTCGGCAACCAGTACCTTGTTCACGCCTTCTGCCTTGGCAGCGGCTTCAGCGACGGCGCCTACGTTCTCACCGGCAACCAGCACGTCGATGTCGCCACCGATGGCCTTGGCAGCCGCTACAACGTTCAGAGTAGCCTGTTTCAGGCTGCTGTTGTCGTGTTCAGCAATTACCAGGATGCTCATTTAGATCACCTTCGCTTCGTTCTTCAGTTTATCCACCAGCTCAGCTACGTCAGCCACCTTGATACCAGCCTGGCGTGCAGCCGGGGCTTCGACTTTCAGGGTGGACAGGCGAGCGGCAACGTCAACGCCCAGGTCAGCCGGAGACATGGAGTCCAGCGGCTTTTTCTTGGCTTTCATGATGTTCGGCAGAGAAGCGTAGCGCGGCTCGTTCAGACGCAGGTCTGTGGTAACAACCGCCGGCAGGTTCAGAGCAACTGTCATCAGACCGCCGTCTACTTCGCGGGTTACGTTAACCTTGTCACCGTCAACAACCACTTCAGAGGCGAAGGTGCCCTGGCCCATGCCAGTCAGAGCAGCCAGCATCTGGCCAGTCTGGTTGTTGTCGGAATCGATGGACTGCTTGCCAAGAATAACCAGCTTGGGCTCTTCTTTCTCAACAACAGCCTTCAGCAGCTTGGCCGCTTCGAGGGACTGAACTTCTTCGTCAGTCTCGATGTGGATACCACGGTCAGCACCCAGAGCCAGGGCAGTACGGATCTGCTCCTGAGAAGCCTTCGGGCCAATGGATACAACAACGATTTCACTGGCAACGCCCTTCTCTTTCAGACGAACCGCTTCTTCAACTGCGATTTCGCAGAACGGGTTCATTGCCATCTTGACGTTGGCGAGATCAACGCCGGTGTTGTCCGGCTTGACGCGCACCTTCACGTTGTAGTCGATAACTCGTTTTACAGCGACCAGAACCTTCATAGATTCCTCGTTCTTCTACGATGGGTTTAATGAGTCTTCACAGTCAAAGGACCGGGTTGACCCGACCTGACAATGAGACGATACTAAAAATCGACTCAAAACACACGATATTTCGGTGTATACGTACAATGCCAAAGGTTAGTGCAGATTTCAAACAAACGTTTGTTTGATTCTTCAAATGCGTTATCCTTTCGGGACAAATAGCCGTTTTGAGCGGTTTTGGGCTGTCGTCTATACGCATTTTTACCGGTATGATGGCGCCCCTGATGAGGCCTGCGGGCAAACAATATCCATTAAAAGCTGTTTGAGGAGACCAACGTGGAACGCGAATCGATGGAATTTGATGTTCTGATCGTCGGCGGCGGCCCTGCGGGCCTGTCGGCAGCCTGCCGCGTCATGCAACTGGCGCAGGAAGCCGGCGAAGAACTAACCGTTTGTGTGGTTGAAAAAGGTTCTGAGATCGGCGCGCACATCCTCGCCGGCACCGTATTCGAGCCCACGGCCCTGAACGAACTCTTCCCGGACTGGAAAGAGAAAGGCGCCCCCCTGAACACCCCGGTTACCCGGGATGACATTTTCCTGCTGAAGAATCAGGAAAAGGCCACCAAAGTACCCAATGCCTTTGTGCCCAAGAACATGCACAACCACGGCAACTACATCATCAGCCTTGGCAACCTGTGCCGCTGGCTGGCTGAGCAGGCCGAACAGCTGGGTGTTGAAGTGTATCCGGGCTTTGCCGCTTCAGAAACCATCGTTGAAGATGGTCAGGTAAAAGGCATTATCACCGGTGATATGGGCGTTGCCCGTGACGGTTCCGAGAAAGACGGCTATATGCCGGGTATGGAACTGCGCGCCAAGTACACACTGTTTACTGAGGGCTGTCGTGGTCATCTGGGCAAACGCCTGATCAATGACTTCAAGCTGGACGAAGGCAAGGATCCGCAACACTACGGCATCGGCATCAAAGAGCTGTGGGACATCGACCCGGCCAAACACGAGCCCGGCCTGGTTGTTCACACCACTGGCTGGCCGCTGAATGAATCCGGCTCTACCGGCGGCTCTTTCCTGTATCACCTGGAAAACGGTCAGGTTTATGTTGGTCTGATCACCGATCTTTCCTACAGCAACCCGCACCTGAGCCCGTTCGAGGAGTTCCAGCGTCTCAAGTACCATCCGGAAATCAAGAAGTATCTGGAAGGCGGCAAGCGTGTTGCCTACGGCGCCCGTGCGATCGCCAAGGGTGGCTACAACGCCCTGCCCAAGATGAGCTTCCCGGGCGGCCTGCTGCTGGGTTGTGATGCCGGCACCCTGAACAGCTCCAAGATCAAAGGTTCCCACACCGCCATGAAATCCGGCCTGTTGGGCGCTGAAGCCGTATTCGAGGCCCTGAAGGAAGGTAAATCCGGTGAGGAAATCACCAGCTTCCAGAAGCGTTTCGAAGACAGCTGGCTGTACAAGGAGCTATACGCCGAGCGTAACTTTGGCCCGGCCATGCACAAGTTCGGCAATATCGTCGGCGGTGCCATCGCATTCTTCGAGCAGAACATTCTGCGCGGCAGCCTGCCGATCACCTTCCACGACACGACTCCGGACTACGCCACCCTGAAGCCGGCGTCTGAGTGCAAGAAGATCGACTATCCGAAGCCGGATAACAAGCTGACGTTTGACCGCCTGTCCTCGGTGTTCATTTCCAACACCAACCATGAGGAAGATCAGCCGGTTCACCTGAAGCTGACCGACCCGGAAATTCCGCTGAAAGAAAACCTGCCAAAGTACGACGAGCCAGCGCAGCGTTACTGCCCGGCCGGCGTATACGAAGTGGTAGAGAAAGACGACGGCAGCGGCAAGAAGTTCCAGATCAACGCCCAGAACTGTGTTCACTGCAAGACCTGTGACATCAAGGATCCTGCCCAGAACATCACCTGGGTAACGCCGGAAGGCGGCGGTGGTCCGAACTACCCGAACATGTGATCCACGATCACTGTTTCAGAAAACCGGGGCTTGCCCCGGTTTTTTTATGCTCGCAGATTATTCCGGCCATAAAAAAACGGCCCCCGAAGGTGCCGTTTTCTGATCAACCATCAGAAGGCATATCAGTGCACGTGGCCGTGCTCTTGCTCTTCGTCGGTTGCTTCGCGGGTTTCTACCACTTCAACGTCGAAGTGCAGAGTCTGGCCCGCCAGCGGGTGGTTGGCATCGATGGTAACGGTTTCGTCGCCAACTTCTACCACGCGAACGACCTGGGGGCCGCCCGGAGTCTGTGCCTGGAACTGCATGCCTGGCTCGATGGTGTCTACGCCCTCGAAAGCAGAGCGCGGAACCGGCTGGATGAGCTCTTCGTTTACTTCACCGTAGCCTTCAGCTGGCTCTACGGAAACTTTAACCTGGTCGCCAGCGTTCTTCTCGGTCAGCGCACTTTCCAGTCCGCCGATGATGTTCTGTGCACCTTCCAGATACGCCAGTGGCTCACGGCCTTCTACGCGGGAGGAATCGAGTTGCTCTCCCTGGTCGTTAGTGAGCGTGTAATGGATGGTGACAACACGAGGTTGGGCCATGTGATCTCCTTGCGTGTCGCAATGACTGTGTATTTAGATTGTAGGCAATCGAAAGTGATCGTGAACAGCCAGACTGCACAGAGGGACTAACGACCACCGGGCCTCGTTAGAGAGCCAGGCTCGATAACAAGAAAGAAACCACAGTTTAACAAGTGACAGACTGCGTTTTCTACCTTATTCATTGGGGTGGTCAGGCGCTTTTCAACCGTCCTGCCCGATTTCCCAGAATTTTCCGTGACTAAGCACCCCGTACACGGTTTTTCCCGCCGCTTCGGTTTCCTCGGCCAGCTCGGCGAGGTCATAGAACGCCGAGGTAACCAGCCGGGCTTCAACGCCGTGGCGCACCTGAATAACTGGCCGAGGTTCGCCAGTCTCAGGGTAAGAGCCAACATGTAATCGGTGTTGCTCGCCAATCTCCAGGGTTTCGCCCATGTTGGTGGCCAGGGTAATAACCTGCTCCGCGCCCTCGCCTTTCACTTCCAGGCCATGGGCCAGCAGTGGTGCGTCCTCAACCCGGATACGCCATTTCTCGACCGGCGTAACCAGGTAGTACTCTCCATCGCTTTCCCGCCTGAGAATGGTAGAGAACAGCTTTACCGTGGCCTCCCGGGCGATGGGCTCACCTTTGAAGATCCACTGGCCATCCCGGGTGATCACCAGATCCATGTCGCCTGAAAGTTCGGGGTGCCATTTATCCAGCGGTGGCAGATCCCTGCTCTTGCCGGCGTCTTCGAGGGATTTGGCAATGTCATCGGGTGTCCGGTTCATCGTTTTCTCCCTGATCAGAGCCCACGCATCCATTCTGCCCGCAGAGGCACAGCGCCAGGCTGGGTAATGGCCATGTTTACCTGCTGCAGCAGGCGGTCTTTATCGCGGCCCAACGTTCCTTTGAGCACGAGGTAATTGGAGGCGTGATCGCTTCGGAAAATGGTGTTGTCCAGTTCCAGGTGCTCCAGAAACACACGAATTTCCTCGAACAGGGCCTGCTGGCCCAGGGGCACGAAATCTGCCCCGAAGCCCTCGCGGAATCGCTCTTCACCCTGCGGGAAGCTGACCACAAGGGTCGACAGGTAATCGGGCTGGGTTTCATTGCAGAGTGCGGCGGTGTTAATGGCATGCTGCCATGACAGAGCTTCACCACCCAGACCATTGAGCACCATCACCGAGCTCACCAGGCCCGCTTCCCGGATCTTCACCAGGGCCGACCGGGTGGATTCCCAGGTTTCACCTTTGTTAACGCGCCGAAGAATCTCGTCGTCGCCGGATTCCATGCCCACATAGAGGATTTTCAGGCCGGCTTCCCGGAGCTGCGCCAACTCTTCAACCGATTTTTTCGCCAGGTTTCGTGGCAGGCAGTAGCTGGAAACGCGTTCCAGGCCGGGAAAAGCTCGCTTCAAGTCAGCGATTATTTCCAGCAAGCGCCGGGTGGGCAGCACCATGGCATCTCCATCGGCCAGGAAAACCCGGCGCACGTCGCCAAATGCCGCTGCTGCTTTCTCGATGTCTGCCCTGATGTCTTCGGGCTTTCGAGCCCGGAATTTCTTCTGGGGCTGAGTATACATCTCACAGAAGGTGCACTGGTTCCAGGAACAGCCATTAGTCACCGGCAGAATCAGCGATTTGGCCTCGCTGGGCGGCCGGAAGACCGGCTCAATGTAATCAATGGGAAAACTGTACATAGGTTCGTTCAGTATCAGAAATGAGTGATGTACTGATGAGATCAGGGCAGAAACTGGGCTTTCAAGTCGGCGCAGCCTGGCCCCACTACAGGCATATCCAGCAGTACAGCCTGAGACGTCATAAAGGGAATGCCCTGCCGATGGCCATCCACCAACAGAGTGGAGAAGCTGCCCACAAATGGCATGTGGGAAACCAGCATCAATGGTGAAACCTGGTTGTCCAGAAGCTCATCCAGACAACGGCCAGGGTCATCATCGGGTGTGATAAAGGCTTTTTCCTGGACCGGGCAATTCAGCACTTCCGCCACAATCGCGGCGGTTTGCCGGGCCCGAACATAGGGACTGGACCAGATCTGGGCGGGACGCCACGGGGAAGAGGCAATTTGCGCCGCCACGGCTGCCACGCCGCGGCGACCCGCCTCGGTCAGCTCACGCTCCTGATCCAGCGAATGCCAGCCGGCCTCACCATGGCGCATAACAATCAGATGCACGTGCCTCTCCTTCCGGATGACAATCCCGGGTCACTGGGTAATGGTGCGCGGCAGAATGAACTCCACATCAGAGTTCTGCACGGCCATCATCAGGCTGTTGATCACCGCATTGATGGAAGCGCTTTCATAGAGAATCTCGTAAAGCCCCCGTACCAAAGGCATGTAGATGCCAATAGCCTCAGATTTTTCGCGTACCAGTTTCAGGGTATAGATACCTTCGGCCACCTGCCCCAACTCCTGCACGGCTTCTTCCAGCTTCTGGCCCTTGCCAATGGCATAACCAACCCGGAAATTCCTGCTTTTACTGGAGGTACAGGTGGCAATCAGGTCGCCAACACCTGCAAGGCCCATAAAGGTCATCGGGTTGGCGCCAAGGCTAACCGCGAAACGGCTCATCTCGGCCAGGCCACGGGTAATCAGCATGGCTTTCGCGTTCTCGCCCATGTTCAGGGCCGATGCCAGGCCGGCAACAATGGCGTAGATATTCTTGAGTGCGCCGGCCAGTTCCACACCGTAGATATCAACATTGGCGTAAACCCGAAAGTATTCGCAGCCCAGCAGTTCCTGCACAGTGCGGCGCACATCCGGGTCTTTTGCGGCGATAACGGTGGCGGTCAGTTCACGGTTGACGATCTCGCCAGCCAGGTTCGGCCCGCTCAGAACACCGGAACGACACCTGGGAAGCTCCTCCAGCAGGATTTCGCTCATCAATTTAAAGCCGTGCTCTTCGATGCCTTTGGTCAGGCTGACGACGATCTGGCCATCGCGGAATTCGCTGCTGTGTTCGCGAATGACCGACCGAAACGCTTTCGATGGGATCGCAACCAGCACAATCTCCGCCTTGCGCACCGCCTCGGCCAGGTCGGTTGTTGGCTGAATGTCACCCTGAAGGGTAACGGCGGGCATATACCGGCGATTAATGCGGGTGCTGCGTATTTCCTCTGCCTGTGCTTCATCGCGCATCCAGAAATGCACAACGTGGCCGTTCTCGCTCAGTACTTTTGCCATGGCAGTACCGAAACTGCCGCCACCAAGTACTGCCACATCGTAGGAATTCGCCCCGTGATTACCGGGCGTCGGGTTATCAGGCATAAACGTTCCGTTCTGTTTCTGTCAGGGCCGGGCCCGGTGCAGGACTGGCTTTTCAGCCAGTTTCCTCGCATTCCAGGGCCCGCACCAGATTCTTGAATTCTTCCCTGTTCCGGCTATTCATGCCCATCAGTACTTTATGGGCATCAAGAACTTTATCGCGAACCTGCTGCTCGCTCGCCTTGAGCACGGGGATTTCTTCGAGTTCTTCAATTCGGGAAGCTGGCTCACGGACAATAATGAAAATCTTGTCGAAGCCCATGGACGTAATAATGCGGGTGATATCGGGGTTGGTGGAAATCAGCGTTGGCAGAAAATGACTTTGTTTCTGCGCCGCCAGCGCAATCTTGGCCAGCAGGCCAAGCGTTGTGCTGTCGATGATTTCCGTCTCGGTGAGATCGATAACCACGGTTTTGAATGCCGGATCACGGGTTATGGACTCAACCAGATTGTCCAGCGTCGAACACAGGTTCAGCCGGATTTCCCCAATAAACTTCAGGACGTATATTCCCTGCTGTTCTGCTTGCAGGATTTTATAACCAGCCATTTTTCACACTGCCACTAAGTCGACGACGTGTTATCTGACCCGTTTATGGTATCAGTTACCGATACTATCGCGATATCGTCAGGCAGCTCCGAGATCTTATCCAGCCCCAGAGCGTCGCTCAGCGATGCGATAGTGTGACTACCTCCTGAAACGAGTTCAAGTAGTCTGTTCTCCTTTTCATCCAGAGATTTGGCCGGGATCACTTCCAACAGGCCATCGGAGAACAACAACAGCCTGAATGGTCGGTCCAGCTTCACCTGGTAAAGTTCCCATTCCGGCGTTTCAAACAGCCCTACCGGCAGCCCGCTGCCTTCCAGAAAACGGGTTTCACCGTCTTCAAAAGACAGAATGGGCATCGGGAAATGCGCCCCAACCGCATAACTCAATGTACGTTCAGTCGTTGAAATGATGCCAACAAACACGGTGACATGCTTGCCAAGCCCTGTATCCAACAGCTCTGAGTTGATGCGCTCCAGGAAACGTTCCGGGTGCAGGATGTCTTCACTGGACTGACGCCGAAGATTCCGCTGCAAACGATTGGTGAGGTTTCGCAGTAACACGGTAACGAACGCGGAACTGGCGCCATGGCCTGAAACGTCGGCGATATAAACGAGGACCTTGTCTTCACTGATGCGAAAATAGTCGAGAAAATCGCCACTGAGATACAGGGACGGCTTGATGAGGTAATCAACGCTGAGCCCGGAAAGCGTGAGCTGATGGTCTGGCAGCATTTTTAGCTGCACCTTGCGACCGGCATTCTGGTCGGCCCTTAGCTCGGCAATACCGTTGCGCAGGTCCCGGTTGGCTTCTTCCAGTTCCTGCCGGTACAACTGGTTCAGGCGGTTTACCCTGACCCGGTCAAACAACTTGCCGATAACGTCGTCCAGTGCATTGCGGTCGTCATTGCAGGGTTTGAGCACGACATCGGCGGCTCCGGCCCGCATGGCCTGGACCACATCGGCGCTGGACTGGCTGCTGGTGCAGGCCACTATCGGCGTGAAACTTTCTGTTTCATCAAGGCGCCGGGACAGGTCTCTGATCGCCTCTGGAGGGAGATCTGCAAAGATCACATCCGGGATATTGTCGTCGAACAATCCTCGGGCAGCGTTTACCCCCGCTGCACCAGTTACGTAAAACCCCCGCGCCTCCAGGTAACGGGACAGATCGGCTCGGGCCTGTTCATCGGCGTCAATTATCAGAATGCGCTCGGTGCGCGAGGTCATGTTGGCTGCCCTAAACTACCAGCGGTAAAGAAAAAAGGCTTTATATGGCCTATTCTGGCATGCCCCTGTGATATAACAAGGCCGCAATCATCATTTTGGGAGAATTGTAACCATGAGACGTGCCGTTAACGATCTGCTCGGAGCCTATGACAAACTGATCATGGACCCGGTGCATGGCGGTATCCCGCTCTACCGGCACGAAATCCAGGTGATTGACCATCCTCTGTTTCAGCGCTTGCGAAACATCTGCCAGAACGACATTCTGAGCCTGGTTTTCCCCGGCGCCACCCATTCCCGTTTCCTGCACAGCATCGGGGTGATGCATGTGGGCACACGGATGTTCCGGGCCATGATCGATGCATACCTTCGGGAACGGCAGCTGAGTGAGCAGACCGATCTCAGCCTGAGCCAGCTCGATGCCATTGATTACCTGGCCAAGACCATCCGGCTTGGCTGCTTGCTGCACGACAGCGGTCACTCCAGTTTCTCCCATCAGTTCACCCAGGCCCGGAAGATTCGCGACCTGATGTCTCGCCCTGAACGGTTCCGGGATTTGTGGGAAGGCGTTGACTATTCGGCCTACCACGCCAGTGAACCGGAAGAGCTGGAGCATGAACACTACTCTGTTCGAGTCGCCCATGACGTACTCTCGTCTGTGGATCTGGAGAGCGCCGGGCTGGCTGCTATCGATGTCATCGGCATTATGGAAACCACCGATGTTACGCCCAGCGAAACCTTCTGCCGCCACGCCCAGACCTTCTGGGAATTTATTGCTGGTGATGATGCCATTGCCGGCACTATCCCGCCCCGGGATGTACCGCAGCTGGTGATGGGCCTGCTGTCATCCATTGTTTCGGGGGAAATTGATGCCGACCGGGCCGATTATATGTTGCGGGACGGCTTCCACAGCTCGGTCACCATCGGCGGTTTCAATCTCGATCATCTGCTGAGCAACCTGCGGTTCGGCTGGGACGTTTCTGAACCCTGGATGGGGCTTGCGATTACCCAGAAAGGCCTGGGCGCCCTGGAGGACTTCGTGTACAGCCGCCACCAGATGTACCGCAAGGTATATGCGCACAAGACCGCTCTGGGCTTCGACTGGTTGCTGCGGGAGGCCATTAACGAAGTGCTGGAGGACCCGGAAAGCTTC
>VMHT01013980.1_pt1 | contig 10088 bp, 11 predicted proteins | sample 4693611 | NCBI WGS metagenome assembly VMHT01 (sample SAMN12280063, study PRJNA550983) | marine metagenome | isolation source: seawater sampled from same location over 5 years 0.02-0.2 micron viral filtrate | place: USA: collected off the coast of southern California halfway between the port... ...
ACAACAAAGCGCTATTTCAAGATGATTATTTTGAGCCAAAAAATATAGTTTCAAGGTCCTTGCAGTATAGCGGTGGCGGAAGCGGCGTAGGGAGAATGTTAAAAAAACCAAGCACCTTTAAAATGAAAGGTTACGGTAGTAAAAGTAAAAAATAAATTATGGCCTACTTACAACCAGAAAGTGACGCAGTAGTAAAAAAGCTTCGTAAAACAACGAAAGGTAAAGGCCGGCATTTTTTAACAGCCAAGGAAGGCGCAGGTATGACAGCAGCCGGCAGGGCCGCGTACAACAAAGAAACCGGTGGAAACCTTAAGGCACCTCAACCAGGAGGAGGGTCTAGGCGAACTTCTTATTGCGCTAGATCAAAAGGGCAAATGAAAATGCACAAAATTAATTGCAAAAAAACACCTAAGAAAAGAATTTGCGCGGCAAGACGCAGATGGAAATGTTAATAAAATGAAATCAAAAGGACTAGGCGATTCTATAGAAAAATTTACAAAAGCAACAGGAATTAAAAAAGCTGTTGAAGCTACAGCAAATGCAATGGGGAAAGATTGTGGTTGCAACAAAAGAAAAAATAAATTAAATAAAATGTTTCCTTATAAATGAAAAAATTATGGCAATGGCTAACCGGTAATGTAATTAAAGAAGTTGGTGGGGTTATAGATAGTTTAACAACTACAAAAGAAGAAAAACTGGAAGCGCAAAGACTAATAACAGAAATATTAGAAAAAGCAGACAGTGAAGCCCAAGAGCAGGTTAGTGCGAGATGGGCGGCCGATATGGCATCAGACAGTAAATTATCTAAAAATATAAGACCAATGGTGCTTATATATTTAACAGTTATATTTACTGCTTGTGCTTTTTTTGACGGTAACATAGGTCAATTTAAAATAGCCGAAGAATATATACCAATATTCCAAACATTACTGGTAACAGTATATGGTGCGTATTTTGTGGGTCGCAGTTGGGAAAAAACAAAATCAATTAAAAACAATCAAATTAAATAAAATGGCAAAAATAAAAAAAGAACAGTTAGAGAAATTACAAAAGCTTGTTGGGGCATTTAATCAGCTTCAAGTTAAAATAGGCGAAATTGAAATTGATAAACATCAAATACTTCACCAGGTATCTAGCGTACAGGGAGAGCTTCAGACATTTCAAAATGAATTAAAAACTGAATACGGGGATGTAAGCGTTGATATTAATGACGGATCAATTAAAGAAAATGAGCCTAGTAAGAAAGATTAGTATTGGTAAAGACTATAAAAATGATGCCATGCACTACGCAGTTGGGCAAGAGGTGTACGGTGGTCATATTATAGATAATATAATTGAAGAAGAAGATAAGTATTCAATATATATAAAAAAGAACAACGAGGTATTGCCGTGGAAAGACTTTAATAAAAACATGGCCATTTCCGTAGAGTATAATTTAGACTACTAATGAATGCTTTGTTTGATTTTATTGTAGAGCCTTTCGGCTCTGCATCTACGTCAAAAAAAAATATAAACGAAAAAAGTTTTATATTAAATACAGAAATGCAAAACCACAACTATGTAAATAGGATTGGTATTGTAAAGTGCCTGCCGCTTATAAATAAAACAAATATAAAAGTTGGTGATAAAATTATAGTTCACCATAATGTATTTAGAGAATATTATGATGTGCGCGGCAACCAAAAGCGCAGCCGGTCTTTTTTTAAAGAAAACCTTTATTTAGTTAGTGAAGATCAGATATTTGCTTATAAAAATGAAAAATGGAAATGTCTACCCGGTTTTTGTTTTTTAAAACCAATTAAAGAAACAAAAATGTTTTCTGTAGATTTCGAAAAACCCGGCATAGGTATTGTAAAATATACAGACGGTAGTATAGAAAAAAATTCTTTAGTAGGTTTTAAATTAGGCTTTGAGTATGATTTTTATATAGAAAACCAAAAATTATATAGAGTTCCTACAAATCAAATTACAATTAAATATGAATATAAAGGAAACGAAGAAGAATATAATCCAAGCTGGGCATAAAGCCGTAGAAGAACTAATTAAAGTTGCAAAAGAAAGAATAGTTGAATCAGATGATGATTTAGCTGCAGATAGATTAAAAAACGCAGCAGCTACAAAAAAGTTAGCAATATTTGATGCTTTTGAAATTTTAAATAGAATACAAGAAGAGGAAAATTTACTATTAGACAAACCAAAAGAAGACGTAAAAAAACAAGCTTTTGGGGGGTTTGCAGAAAGGCGGTCTAAATAATGTATAAGCAAAATTTATATAGTATTATAACGCCTGTAAAAACTAATACAATTAGTAGATTAAACAAATCTAAAAAATGGCAGTATGGTTATAATAAAGAGCATGACATTATTATTATAAGCAAGACTGGTAGAATAGGTGAAATATATAATATACAGGGATTAAAAATAGCCTTACCAAAAGAGCCCGCTAAAATATGCAAAGCAAATAATAGATGGACTATTGAGGAGTACCCTAAAGAATTAAAAAAAATAAAGTCCGTATTTGATTGGGAGGAGTACCCAGCGGAGTTTAAAGAAAAATGGTATGATTACATCGATCAAGAATTTACTCGAAGAGAAGACGGCTTTTGGTTCTATAATAAGAATGTGGCTACTTACATTACTGGTACTCACTATATGTACTTGCAGTGGAGTAAAATTGATGTCGGTAAACCTGACTTCCGCGAATCAAACCGATTATTCTATATATTCTGGGAAGCTTGTAAGGCCGATTATAGATCCTATGGTATGTGCTACCTCAAGAATCGACGGTCTGGATTTTCATTTATGGCATCAGGAGAAGTTGTTAATATGGCGACCATATCAACAGATTCTAGGTTTGGGATATTATCAAAATCTGGCCCTGACGCCAAGAAGATGTTCACTGATAAGGTGGTACCAATATCCGTTAATTACCCGTTCTTTTTCAAACCGATACAGGACGGTATGGACAGACCAAAGACAGAACTTGCGTACAGAGTACCAGCAAGTAAATTTACCCGCAAGAAACTTGAGACCAACGAGACGCTACGTGAACTCGACGGTCTTGACACCACGATCGACTGGAAGAACACAGGCGACAACTCGTATGACGGCGAGAAGCTCAAGCTACTTGTCCACGACGAGAGCGGCAAGTGGGAGCGCCCGACGAACATCCTCAACAACTGGCGCGTTACGAAAACAACGCTAAGGTTAGGTAGCAGAATTATAGGCAAGTGTATGATGGGTTCAACTAGCAACTCATTAGACAAGGGTGGCGATAATTTTAAAAAAATATACAATGACTCCGACGTTACAAAAAGAAATAGAAATGGGCAAACTAAGTCAGGATTATATTCTTTGTTCATACCTATGGAATGGAATTACGAAGGATTCATTGATTCTTACGGAATGCCTGTATTCGAAACCCCACTTAAAAGCTGTGAAGGCCCTCACGGGGATGTTATTGATGTCGGGGTTATTGAGCACTGGAATAACGAAGTTGAAGGTTTAAAGAAAGATCAGGACGCTTTAAACGAATTTTACAGACAGTTTCCCAGAACAGAGGAACATGCGTTTAGAGACGAAACTAAAAATAGCATATTTAATTTAGTAAAAATATACGAGCAAATAGATTATAACGAAAATTTGTTTAATTCAAACGTTGTAAACACTGGTAGCTTTTCTTGGGAAAATGGAATAAAAGATACTAAAGTAAGATTTACACCAAACCCCAATGGTAGATTTAAAATAAGCTGGGTGCCTTCAATTAATTTGCAAAATAATCAAATAATTAAAAATGGCGTTAAATACCCAGGCAATGAACACATTGGGGCTTTAGGTTGTGACAGTTACGATATATCTGGAACTGTTGGCGGGCAAGGATCCAAAGGCGCACTTCACGGGCTAACTAAGTTTTCAATGGAAGACGCACCTCCAAATCACTTTTTTTTAGAATATATAGCTAGGCCTCAAACTGCAGAAATGTTTTTTGAAGATGTACTTATGGCATTAGTGTTTTATGGGATGCCAATTCTTGCAGAAAACAACAAACCAAGACTTTTATATTATTTAAAAAGAAGAGGCTATAGGGGCTATTCAATGAACAGGCCCGATAAAGTTTGGAATAAACTATCTGTTGCGGAAAAAGAAATAGGCGGTATACCAAATTCAAGCGAAGACATAAAACAGGCACACGCCGCGGCAATAGAAAGCTATATTGATAAATATGTAGGCGTTACAAGCGAAGGCGAATATGGTAATATGTATTTTAATACGACCTTAAATGATTGGGCTAAGTTTGATATAAATAAAAGAACAAAATTTGACGCTGCAATAAGTAGCGGACTTGCGGTAATGGCTTGCAATAAAAATTTATATAGGCCAGTTCCTTTAATGCAAAAACAAAAACTAAATTTAAAAATTGCTAAATATCACAATAGCGGTAATTTATCAAAAATAATAAAATAAGTATGGCTGAATCAGTTGTAAAAAGTTCATTTCCTAGTCAAGTTGCTAGCGACGCAGAAAAAATAACTGCGGAGTACGGGTTGAAAGTTGCTAGGGCTATCCAGGACGAATGGTTTAACACCAGCTCTATGTCTAATAGGTTTGTTACAAATAGAAATCATTTTCATAGGCTAAGACTATATGCAAGAGGTGAGCAGCCTATACAGAAATATAAGGATGAATTATCTATAAATGGGGATTTATCTTATTTAAATTTAGACTGGAAACCGGTTCCTATTATACCAAAGTTTGTAGACATAGTTGTAAATGGTATGTCAGAAAGAACATTTGATATAAAAGCTTATTCGCAAGATCCTTATGGAGTAGGGAAAAGAACGCAGTATATGGAGGATGTTCTTAGAGATATGCACGCAAAAGACTTATCGGAATTTGTGGCAAATAATTTTGGGATATCTATATTTAAAACAGATGTTCAAGATCTTCCTGAGACAAAAGAAGAGCTTGAAGTTCACATGCAATTAACTTACAAGCAAAGCGTGGAAATTGCCGAAGAGCAAGCTATAAATACTTTACTAGAAGGTAATAACTACGATTTAACAAAAAGAAGAATTTATTACGACTTAACCGTACTAGGCATGGGTGCTGTTAAAAACAGATTTACTTTATCTGAAGGCGTTATTGTCGATTATGTTGATCCCGCTAATTTAGTTTATTCTTATACAGAATCACCTTATTTTGATGATGTATATTATATTGGAGAAGTTAAAGACGTTGCCATAAACGAGTTAAAGAAACAATTCCCTAACTTAACCAACGACGATTTAGAAAAAATATCTAAAACTTCCTACCAAAGTAATTCTTTTTACAATAGACCTATTAATGGGTCAGCCGCCCCTGATGTTAATACGGTGCAGGTGTTATATTTTAACTTTAAAACTTATATGAATGAAGTATACAAGGTTAAAGAAACTGCATCAGGTGCTTCAAGAATTGTATTAAGAGATGACCAGTTTGATCCGCCTATAGAAATGTTAGAACAGCAATTTGGTAAACTTTCAAGATCTTTGGAGGTTTTATATGAAGGGGTTTTAATATTAGGTACTGACTATTTGCTTAAATGGGAAATGGCTAAAAATATGATGCGCCCTAAAAGTGACTATACTAAGGTTTTGATGAATTATAGCATTGTAGCGCCAAGAATGTATAAGGGCAAAATTGAATCTTTAGTTAGTAGAATAACAGGGTTTGCTGATATGATACAGCTAACGCATTTAAAACTGCAGCAAGTTATGTCGCGACTTGTTCCTGACGGTGTTTATTTAGATGCAGATGGTTTAGCTGAAATAGATTTGGGCAATGGCACAAACTATAATCCGCAAGAGGCGCTTAACATGTTTTTTCAAACAGGTTCTGTGATTGGCAGATCATTTACACAGGAGGGAGATATGAATCCCGGTAAAGTACCTATTCAAGAAATAACAAGCGGTAGCGGCGGAAATAAAATGGCTGCCCTTATAAATACTTATAATTATTACCTTCAAATGATTCGCGACACGACGGGTCTTAACGAGGCTAGAGACGGCAGCACTCCGGACGCAAGAGCATTAGTTGGTATTCAAAAAATTGTAGCTGCAAATAGCAATACTGCAACAAGACACATATTAAATGCGGGATTATTTTTAACAGCGCAATTAGCAGAAGGATTATCACTTAGAATATCTGATATATTAGAATTTTCAGAAACAAAAGAAGCATTTATACAAAAAATAGGTGGCCACAACGTAGGAACATTAGAAGAAATGGGCGATCTTCATTTATATGATTTTGGTATATTTATAGAGCTAATGCCTGACGAAGAAGAAAAACAACAGCTTGAAAATAATATACAAACCGCTCTTTCCGCTGGCCTTATAGATTTATCCGATGCTATTGATATAAGAGAAATTAAAAATATAAAGCTTGCGAATCAAGTTTTAAAACTTAGAAGAAAGAAAAAGCAACAAAGAGATCAGCAAATACAGCAGCAAAATATTCAAGCACAGGCACAGGCAAATGCCCAGGCCCAGCAGGTTGCAGCACAAGCTGAGATACAAAAAAATCAAGCAATTAAAGCTCAAGAGCTAGAATTAAAGCAAATGGAAGCTCAGCTTGAAGAAAGAAAAATGCAAGTTGAAGTGCAGTCTAAAATGCAATTAATGAATTTAGAATTCCAATATAATGTAAAATTAAGAGAAATGGATTCTATGCAAAAAGACACGATCGCGGCTTCTAAAGAAGACAGGAAAGACGATAGAATTAAAATGCAAGGCACTCAGCAAAGTGAATTAATAGATCAAAGAAAAAACAATACACCCCCTAAAAACTTTGAATCTAGCGGAAATGACATATTAGGCGGTGGATTTGACTTAGGTTCTTTTGAGCCCAAGTAATAATAATAGTAGTAATTTTATAATATTTTATCATGGAAAACCAAGAAGAAAAAGAAATTCTTAAAACTGAAGAAACCAAAATAGATACCGGAGCCTCTATTGCAGATGACGGTACAATAAAATTAGATTTAAATAAATTAAATAAACCTAAGGAAGATGCCATTCAAGAACAAGAAGCAGTACCAAGCAATGATACTGTCGGACAACCCGAAAACGAGACAAGTAGCGAAGAAGTGGTTGAAGAAGTACGGGATGCCGAAAGCGATGGGAAAAATGCTGAGCCCGTTCAAAATGAAGAGCAACCCATTCTTGAAGAAATAATAGAGGAGGAAATTCAGGAGCAAACGGAAAACCTTGAAGAAGAGGTAACCGACGCAATACAAGAACAAAAAGAAACTGGCGTAGAGTTGCCAGAAAATATTCAAAAAGTTGTAGACTTTATGAATGACACCGGCGGCTCACTTGAAGATTATGTTCGATTAAATACAGATTATTCACAATTAAATGAAGATCAACTTTTAAAAGAATATTATCAATCAACAAAACCACATTTAGACGCAGAGGAAGTAAGTTTTTTAATGGAAGATAATTTTAAGTTTGACGAAGAGTTAGACGAAGAAAGAGACATTAGAAAAAAGAAAATAGCGCGAAAAGAAGAGCTTGCAAAAGCTAAAAAACATTTAGACGGATTGAAGTCTAAATATTATGAAGAAATTAAATCGGGTATAAATTTAAACCCGGAACAGCAAAAAGCGATTGACTTTTTTAATCGCTATAACAAACAAGAAGAGGAAGTAAGTAAACAAAAAGACGTATTTTTAAATCGTACAAATCAAGTTTTCAATAAAAATTTCAAAGGTTTTGACTATGAAGTTGGAGACAAAAAATATAGATTTAACGTTAAAAATGCCTCAGAGATTAAAACAGCTCAAAGCGACATTAATAATTTTATCAAGAAGTTCTTAGATGAAAAAAATCAAATGTCAGATGCTAAAGGCTACCATAAATCTCTTTTTACTGCTATGAACCCAGATGCAGTTGCAAAACACTTTTATGAGCAGGGCAAAGCCGATGCAATGAGAGAGAGCATGGCCAGAACAAAGAACGTAAACATGGATCCGAGAGGGGTGCATGAATCAACTACGCTTCAAAACGGCTGGTCTGTTAGATCTGTAAATGGTGTTGATACTTCTAAACTTAAAGTAAAAATTAGAAAATAACAACTAAAAATATAAAATTATGAGTTTTAATGGAACAGGTGCAGAACTTAATCATGTAACACCACGTCCAACAAAAGGATTGTTTGCAAATAACTATCTTTCTTTGACCGACATGGCTTTTACACAACAATTCTTGCCAGAAGTATATGAAAAAGAAGTAGAGCGATATGGAAATCGTACTATTTCTGGATTTTTACGAATGGTAGGAGCTGAAATGCCTATGGCATCAGATCAAGTAGTTTGGTCTGAGCAAGGGCGACTACATATTGCTTTCGACGATTGTAAAATAACAACTAGCCACGCGGCAGCTAATGAAGTGCATTTTGAAAATGACGGCGCTACTGTAGCAGGATCTCAAACTGCAGCTGAAAAAGCAGCATTAATTAACGCTGGACAAACAGTTATTATTGCAAAAGACGGTATCGTAATTAAAGCAAGAGTAAAAACTGGAGGCACAGGTACGAGTACAAACATTGAAGTAGAACCTTACGGCGCTACCACATTAAACGCTATTGTAGCAAGTGGTAATGTAACCGGAGTTGCTGTATTTGTTTACGGATCTGAATACAAGAAAGGCAGTAGCGGCGTTGAGGCTCAGCCAGATGCTAAATTTACTCAATTCAACAACAAACCAATTATACTAAGAGAAAAGTATAGTGTTAATGGTTCTGATGTTGCACAGATTGGGTGGGTTGAAGTAACTACTGAAGCTGGAACTGGAGGCTACCTTTGGTATTTAAAATCTGAGCATGAAGCTAGACTTCGTTTTGAAGATTATTTAGAAATGTCTATGATTGAGGCAGTAAAAGATGTAGCAGCAACAGGAGCTGGATCTGCAGGAGCCGCTGGCTTTACAGGTTCAGAAGGTATGTTTGCCGCTATTGAAGACAGAGGGTTAATATTTAACGATCCGGATTTTGGAAACGCTACGCCAGCAACTGGCATTGGCGAATTTGATACAATTTTAGGTGAGTTGGATAAGCAAGGTGCTATCGAAGAAAACATGCTTTTCTTAGACCGCGCAACCTCTTTAGATATTGATATTATGTTGGCTGGACAAAATGGCTATGGAGCAAATGGCACGTCTTATGGTGTTTTTGAAAACAGCGAAGATATGGCCCTTAACTTAGGCTTTAGTGGTTTCCGTAGAGGATCTTATGATTTCTACAAAACAGACTGGAAATATTTAAATGATTCAACAACCAGAGGACTTGTTGGCGATGTACTAGGAGTAATAGTGCCAGCCGGAACTTCAACTGTTTACGATCAAATTTTAGGACAGAACATTCAAAGACCGTTTTTACACGTGCGCTACAGAGCTTCTGAAGCTGACGATAGAAAAATGAAGTCTTGGATTACTGGATCAGTCGGCGGAAACTTTACAAGTGACGTTGACGAAATGAATGTTAATATGCTTTCAGAAAGAGCACTATGTGTTCAGGCAGCTAATAACTTCGTACTTCTTAAGAAAACTACAGGATTCTAATAAGGAGTAATTAAAAAAACTCTGGGGTCACAAAGTGAGAGTGGCCCCCGGGTTTTTATTATTAACTATTTAATTATATTATATCATGGCTAAAAAAGCTAAAGCAGAAGAAGCTGTTGAGGTTGCACCTCAGCCACAGGTTTTGCAAAAACCACAAAAAGTAAAAAGTACAAAACCCGAATGGGAAATTAAAGATAGATTATATTATTTAACGGAAAACTTCGGTAGTCCAATATTATATTCTTTGGCGTCAAAACATAGCACAAAATTTCCTCTTCTTTATTTTGACGAAAGCATACAAGGGCAAAGAGAGCTTAGGTATGCTACAAATCAAAATTCACCATTTGTAGACGAGCAAAAAGGGCAAGTAACTTTAGGTAGAATAAATTTCAGAGATGGAAGGTTATTTGTGCCAAGAGAACAGCAATCGCTACAAAAATTACTTTCTTTATATCATCCATTGAATGGAAAAGTATTTAAAGAAAACAA
>VMHT01196275.1_pt1 | contig 10088 bp, 14 predicted proteins | sample 4693611 | NCBI WGS metagenome assembly VMHT01 (sample SAMN12280063, study PRJNA550983) | marine metagenome | isolation source: seawater sampled from same location over 5 years 0.02-0.2 micron viral filtrate | place: USA: collected off the coast of southern California halfway between the port... ...
ACAGGTAGTTATGAGGTTGATCCTAACTGTGACCGTAGACGAGACGCTAAGTTATTATCAGACTTAGGGATGAAGGTAGCGGCAGTAGCTAGGATGTGCGAGTCAGTTGCAGTATGGAGAAGTATGTTTTTGTCAGGTACTCCTTGTCCTATACTTAGCGATGGTAAGCTTATAGTTGGTAAACGTGCGGTGTTAGCTATGAAGAGACAACCAGAAACATATATACCTGACTACAATAAAGATACTAAGGATTGGTACAATACTATACTCAACATTGGAGGAGAACCTGTAGATGAAGAAGATGATATTATCTCTGTTAGTGCTAAGTTCCGTAGCACAAAGCAGTGAGTTAGATAACCTTATTAATACCTCTAGTGCTATTGTTGACCAGATAGATAAAGGTATTAAGTTAGTAGGTGCGGCACAGGAGTATTCACATCATGGTGATGCTTTGTCTGACGGTAGTATGTCTAGCACAGCCTACGTTACTTCTGAGCAACTACAGGCGTACAACAGTGCTTTGTCAGGTATGTCAAGCTATCAAGCCTTTGGAGATTTAAGGACTGTTTTAAATGACAAGGCTAACACAGAATTAGTTTTAATGGACGAAGCTATCGACACGTTTACAGAAGTAGTTGTTGATATGATTGCTGTACAACAAGTAGCAGAGATGGCAGAGACAGCCGCTAGTCCGCAAGAAGAAGCAGACGTACAGACGTTTGTAGAGTTAAATCAAGAAGTATTAACCATAACTCAAGAAGAGGTTGATACGTATAACACAAGCATGGACGATATCGAAACACACGCTAACAATGCTAGTGCTTACATAGCCGTAGCTAATAACGATCAAGCAGTAGAGTTTCTAGAGCAAGGGATTGAGAACGCAAACACAACAGCAGAGCAGACTACTATATTCTACGATGCTAATCAACAGTGGGTTGCGATGGGATATAATACTACTAGAAACCTAACAGCAGTATATCTTAACGGTAATGATAACTTTGGGCTAGACCTATACATATCAGAAGCCGATGTACTACTAGCAGGGAGTGAGTCAGAGTATTATCTAACTGGCCCTACAGGTTCGGGCTATAACTGTTTTATGTTTGGTACGGAGTGTGAACTGTGAGTTTAGATACAACAGAATTAAAGATTGGTAAGACTACGTTTAAAGGTGCTTGGATTGCAGTAGTGTTTGCATTAGCATCAACTATTGGTGGTGGTGTATGGACAGCTTCAAGTCTGTATTCTAGATTAGAGATTGTAGAAAAGAAATCTTCTAATGTCAAGCCTCTTGTAGAGAAGGTAACATTAATAGAGCAAAGATTAGAAGACAACGATGTGAGCCAATTAAAGGGCAAATTAGCCACTTTAGGCACACGCCTAGAGACACTACTAGGTCAGCAGAAAAACCTCTTAGAATTGAAGGACGAGGTTGCTACGCTATCTAAGGACATTGAGAGCATCAGAGGTATAGTCACAGCGGCTGAAGTTCTTACTAAAGACTTAGGCGATACTCAGAAGCAGTTGAAAAGTATTAACAAAGAAATAGACGATGTATGGGAAGGTATGGATTACCTATCCAATCCATTAAAGTAGGAGATAACATGCCAACTAGAAAGCCTAGAAAAGGTAAAGCTAAAGTAAAGATTACATCTTCAGGTAAGAAGGTAAGCTACGGTCAAGCAGGTAAAGCAAAAGGTGGTGGCCCTAGAGTTAGAGCAGGTACTAAGAAAGGTGATAGCTACTGTGCTAGAAGTTTAGGGATTAAAAAGAGACTACCTAAAAAGAAACAAAATGATCCTAACACACCTAACAATCTATCACGTAAGCGTTGGAAATGTTCAGGTGCTAAATCGAGGAAATAAGTTATGGCTATTAAACCTTGTGGTTGTAAAAGTAAAAAGAAGAAAGCTACTAAAAAGAAAGGTAAGAAACGTGGCTACTAAAAGAAAACCTGCTAAGAAGAAGTCTACAGTAAACTCAGCAGGTAACTACACCAAGCCTACTATGCGTAAGAACTTGTTTAACAAGATTAAGTCTGGCAGTAAAGGCGGTAGATCAGGTCAATGGTCAGCGCGTAAGGCACAGATGCTAGCTAAAGAGTACAAGGCTAAAGGTGGAGGATATCGGTAATGCCTCTAAAGAAATCACAGAAAAGTTTAAAGAAGTGGACAAAAGAAAAGTGGGGTACTAAGTCAGGTAAGAATAGTACTCAAGGTAAGAAAGCTACAGGTGAGCGTTACTTACCAAAGAAAGCTAGAGAATCTTTATCCAAAAAGGAATATGCCGCTACCTCTCGTAAGAAGAAAGCAGATACTAAGAAAGGTAAACAGCATAGCAAACAACCCAAGAAGATAGCTAAGAAAACAGCTAGATATAGAAGAGGTAAGTAATGGGACTTGAAACAGTTGGTAATGGTAGAATAAGTGAGTTAGTCGATACTAATCCTGTAGCGTCTGATAAGGTTAATAAAGGTGACGATCACATTCGTAATATTAAGAAAGTACTTAAAGATACTTTTTCTGGTATTAATGCTGAGAATGGCGTAGGTGATAATCTTTTGTCTGAGCCTGTTACAGCTAACAGTCGTGAATTAAATATCTTAGATGGCGCTACTCTTACTACGGATGAGTTAAACATTCTTGATGATGCTACTGTCACTACAGCAGAGTTAAATGTATTAAGCGGAATCTCCGCAGATTTAGAAGCGGCTGATCTTAATATCTTAGACGGCGTTACCGCTACTACAGACGAGCTTAACTATGTAGATGGTGTTACTTCTGCTATTCAAGATCAGATTGACTCTAAGCAAGATGACTTAACAGCAGGTAACAATATTACTATTGATGCCGTTACAGAAAACGATGTCACCACTACTACTATTACAGCTAGTGGTACTCCTTTTGTCGTTGCGGGAGATACTACAGGGTACAAGCAAGGAACTTCTAGTGGTGTGATAACTCAGGGACAGTGGAATAGCTTGCCAATAGAGACGATAGTATATCCTAGTAATACTATGAGCGGATCACCTGCTATCCCTACAGGCGTTAGTCTTAACAGTAGCGGGGATACTCTTACACTACCTGAAGGTAGTTATTATTTTGAAGCTTGGGCAGACCTGCAAAATCAGAGCTATGAGGCTACTGTAAATAGCGTAAAACTTCAGCTATGGAGAGATGGAACTAAGGTAGGATATAGTCACAGCAGTCCTCTAAGAGAGCATGATACTTTTAGTTTTCCTATTTCAGGTATGTTTACTGTAGCCGCAGGAGGTCAAGATATTAGACTTAGAGTATATAGATCGGACGAGGCTAATAATAAAGGTGAATTACGATATGGTGAAGGCACTAATAACGATGGCAATCTATTCTCCCTTGTTAAAGTTTGGAAATTATAATTATGCCTTTTAAGAAGATAGAAGTAACCCGACCTAGAGGGATTAATACAGACCTATCTCCTTACGAAATGCCTAATGAGTTATGGAGTAGTGGTAATAATGTTGACTTTAAGGGTGCTAGGGTTAATGTAGCTTTAGGATATCAAAGAATGATGTCTTCATCTCCTTTAAATGCAATACCTAAACATGCTGTTGCTTTTAAAGATGGTTCTACAGACTATTGGTATTATGCAGGTGATACTAAGATTTATAGAACTGATGGTACTAACCATGATAACGTAACTCGTAATGATGGAGCAGTACCCCCTATAGATGAAGACTACACTCCTGAGTTTAATAGTGGTACAGAAGCTAGGCAACATAGCGGTTGGACTTCAGATGTATTTAATGGTGCTTTATTGCTAAACAATGGTTATGACTTGCCTCAAGTTTATAGTACTTCTACAAGCACAATGGTAGACTTGACTGATTGGCCTGAAGCGGATAGATGCGGCGTACTGCGTCCTTTTAAGAACTATCTAGTTGCTTTAGATATTACTGACAGTACAGGCAGAAAACCTACAATGGTTAGGTGGAGTGATACCGCTCCTTTAGGCGGAGTACCTACATCATGGACGGCAGTAGATGCTTCGTCACAAGCAGGTTACAATATTCTTCCAGATACTCAAGGTCAGGTTTTAGAAGGTAAGGCGTTAGGAGATACATTCTTTATTTACAAGAATGACGCAGTATGGGCTATGCAGTTTATTGGAGGTAACTTTGTATTCTCGTTTAGAAAAGTATTTAATGATGCAGGTATATTGGCTAAAGACTGCGTTGCTGAATATGACAATAAACATTTTGTTGTTGGTGTTGATGATGTTTATGTTCACGATGGTACAACTAAGAAGTCTGTTATATCAAATAAAATGCAAGAGTTCTTCTATAATGACATCGATACAGACCATGTTTCTAAAGTAAGATGTGTTGCCAATAACGCTAGAAAAGAAATGATAATTTATTATCCTAACTTTAGTAGTGAAGACGGTATAGCTAATACAGCTATTACATGGAACTGGGAGTCAGACTCTTGGAGTAAACGAGACATTGGAAACATTAGCCACATCACTACAGGTATTGTATCTTTAGAGGGTACAGATACTCGTAGTTGGGGAGACGATACAGATACGCCTACTTGGGAAGGTAGTACAGGTGTGTGGGATAGCCAGACATATAACCCTGCTGTAGACTCCCTAGTATATATTACTCAAGGTGACCTTGCTGCTTCTTCTAACTTTAACTTAGGAAACACTGGACTTATTATGAAATTAGGAGGTGCTGAAACCTCTTATGAGTCCTTTGTAGAAAGAGAAGGTATAGACTTTGGAGACGATAAAGGCTACAAGTATGTACATGCTATCTATCCTCACATGGTTGGAGAAGGAACTGTAAAGATATATGTAGGTACTGAAGAGGTTCAAGGTGGTGGTATATCATGGTCTGCTCCTCAAGAGTTTGTTGTTGGTCAGGACTACAAGGTTAACTTTAGAAAGAGTGGTAGATATATTGCTGTTAGGTTTGAGAGTGATGGTGGTACTTTGTGGGGATTGACAGGGTACTCTATGGAATACAGCCTTGAGGGTAGACAGTGAGAATAGAATACGTTCCAATGCCACCTCCGCAGGATCTTGAAGGTATTCCTGTATACTTACAGAACGAGCTACAGCGTATTTCTAGATTCTTAGGTGGTATCAGTGAGATACATGACTCAGGTATGTTCTTAGCTACGTCAGGAGCTACAATGGCTCTTACAGACGCACCTGCTACTATTACAGCTTACGATACTATTAGAGCAGATGAAGAAGGCTTGGAGTCTAACAAAGATAACGGTACGTTTACTTTCTTATCTGAAAGCAGATATCGTTTAAACTTTAGTGCTAACGTAAGTGCAGGTAGTACCTCTACACTAGTTATAGGTGTTTACATAAATGACACTTTAGTCAGCGGTACGCAACATACTTTAAATACTAGTGGAAGTCATTACCTTCCTATATCTTTTAGTACTAAAGGAATAGCTAGCGCAGGTGATGTTGTTAAAGTAAAAACAGCCCTATCTACAGGTACAGGTACTTTAACATTTGACATTCTAGATGTAGACATTGAAGGTAAGTCCATAGATGTATAGGTTTAGCAGAGTAACAGACGTAGCTGAGATTCACAAGAACCAAGATGTAATTATAGAGTATTTGTTAAAGGTTATTAACAAGACTCCTGAAGTTACCTTGAAGCATGTTATGGAAGCTATAGAGAAAGGTAACAGTCAGCTATGGCTTTCGTACAAAGGTAAGGAAGTATTAGGAGCAGTAGTTACAAAGGGTGTTACATATCCTGCAAGGTTTAGATTGTTAATACATCTATGTGGTGGTAAGGATATTGAAGAATGGGTAGACTCAGCTATAAGTAATATAGAGAAGTTTGCTAAAGAGAAAGGCTTAGATGGCGTAGAAATATATGGAAGAAAAGGTTGGACAAAGTTAATACCTTCTTATTCTTCTGACATTGTATACATGGTAAAGGAGTTTTAAATGAGCAAGGGCGGAAGTTCAGAAACTACAGACAGCACAACTAGGCTTAGCGGTGCGCTAAGAGGTAGTTCTTTATCTGCATTGCAAGATGCAGAAAATCTATATAACTTAGGTACTGAAGGTATCTATAAAGGGTCTAGGCTTGCTGAAGAAGACCCACTAATTGCTCAGTCTCAAGAAGAAAGGCTAGCACAGTTTGGAGAAGATGGTAGGCTGTCAGGTTTAATTGACTCTGGTCTTAGTAACTTCCAGAACTATCTAAACGCAGGTGACTTAGCTAATAACCCTGTATTCCAACAGCAAATGGAAAGCATACTAGGAGACGCTAGTACTCAGTTCTCTAGAGGTGCTGTACCTCTAATGCAACAAGCATCAGCGGCAGGGCAGTATGGCGGCAGTGAAGGTATGGAAGGTCTAGGTCTTCTTGGCGGCGAGATAGATAGAAACACTCAAAGAGCTTTAGTGCAGTCTGCTCTAGGCCAACAACAGTTAGGACTACAGGCTCAAGGTATGCTTCCTCAAGTGTTACGTACAGGTATGATGGGTCAAGACGTTGCTGAGGACATCGGTAAGTACAGAAGCTTACGTGGTCAAGCTGAGTTGATGGACGAGATTCAAATGTCTGAAGCAGATAGAAATGCAAGCCTTCGTAACTTGTCTGAGTTCTATCAGTTCTTACAAGGTAGTCCTCTTGTTGCGGAAGCTAATCAGAAGAGTACAGTTACTCAAGAGTCAGCTAGCGATCCATTCAGTGCTATCTTAGGTACTGCTATGACTGTAATGGGATTACCTACAGCAGGTGGGGGTAGTCTTGGTGGTGATTGGATTGGTGGTTTATTTGGCGGCGGTGAAACAGTAGGAGCTAATCTTTCTCCTTCTACAATGTCATTAGGCGGAGGTGCAGAAGACGTTGTAGCTCGTGACTTTAGTTGGAACTAAGGAGGCTAAAATGGATCCAGCAACTATTATAGCAGGTATCTCAGCAGTTAGCGGTTTGATGAATGCCGCTAAGCCACAGCAAAGTCAGAACAACTCTGCTGATTTATTGTTGCAACAGTTTCTAGCACAACAACAAGCAAAGAAACAGGAGATAATGAACGCACAGCCTGTACAGATTCCACAAGCTATGCCTCCGATGTTTCAACCACAGCAACAGTTTATGATTCCCAATCAAGTAACAGGCGAAGTAATGCCGATATTCGGAAATAAGGTGATAATGTAATGTTAGGTATATTTCAAGGACTAGGGGCAAAGAACCCTTTAGGTGGTATATTAGGTTTGTTAGGCGGAGGTGCAGGTGTTACAGGTATGCTTGACAATGCTTTGTATACTCAAATGGCTAAGTCGCAAGGTAAAGGTAACTTACTAGGTCAACTATTATCAGGTAACGGTACAGGTGTACAATCATTAATGCCTATATTTGGACAACCTACAGGTATTATTCCTAAAAGTTCTTCAGGACTTGCCCAAGACATGTTAATGCCTAATGGTGATGTTGTACCTGTATATAATCAAGGAACAATGCTATGACAAAAGACGATGCAGTCTTACGATTCTTAATACAGGAAGAAGGGTTTAAGCCTAGAACTTATATCCCTAAGAAAGACGGCAAAGCTATTGGTAACTCTGGACTAACCTTTGGTGTTGGTATTGACATTGGTCAAATGAATACTAAAGAGTTCTTGAACATGGGGTTACCTAAAGAGTTTGAAGAATCTTTACTACCTTATGTAGGTAAGAAAGGTGCAGAAGCTTTAGCTGTTGAGAAGGAACTAGGACACTACACTCTTCCTACTGACGTTGCTATGAACATTAGCCGACAGAAGATTAATAAGTCTAAAGACAGAATGAGAAGCAAGTACAAGAACTACGATGACCTACCGTATCAGCAACAAGCTGTAGGGTTATCCTTGCTACACAACTTTGGAGATAGCTCACTAGACTTTGGAACTATGAAGTCTGTTATGGGTGGTGATCTGAAGAGTGGTATATCTAGACTAAGAAACGCAGACGAGTGGAAGAATCCAGAATTGTTTGCTAGACGAAATAGAGAAGCTGATTTATTGCAATCGCTTATTCAGCCTCAACAACAGCAAAGAGGTTTAATGCAATGAAGAATCAAGATTTAATAGCACTTTTCGGAGAGTTAGGTGGAGATCAATCTGACTTTTCTAATCCTTACAGTACGAAGGGTATTGTTGACAGCTTCTCGAATACTCCTATATACACAGGGCAAGTTCTTTCACCTCTAGATACTAAGCCTACTCCTTACGAGATAGGGCAAGAAAAGAGACGCTTTGAAAGACAAGGAAGAGTAGGCAGTGTTTACGATGACTTTATGCGTACCTTTGGCCCTAGTACTTATGAAGCTAGGAAGGAATTAGAGTTTAAGAAAGAAGACGAAGCCGCTAAAGACATGACTGTTGAAGATTTACAAAAGCAAAGACTGCAACAACAGCTTGAAAAGAATAAGCAAATGGGTGGTGGCTCTGTAAATAGACCTGATCTTTCTACAGAAGTGGTGCAAGAACAGTTAGATATTACACCTACTACAGACCTTAAAGAGTTGAGAAAAGAAGAAGACGAATTAAAGGACGAGATAGGTACTACAGGTGGAGACACTGAGGACAACACTAACTGGTTTGATAGGTTAAATCAAAAGGTAGACTTGATGGCTATGGGTGCGGCTATGCTTGCAGGTTCTAGCAGTGGTAAAGGTACTGCGGCTAACATAGGTCAAGCGTTGCAGGTTGGTATTGCTTCTAGAAATAAAGAACAGTTACAAGAAGAAGCTAAGAAAAGAGCAGATGCTCAGTTGGCTATTCAGTTATTAGCCGCTCAGAATAAAGGTGGTCTGTATAGTAACTATGGCTCTAAGGTTCAGGGCTTGTCTTCTGAGTTGCAAGGTGCAGGTGTTGATGGTGAAAAGTCAGAGCTAGATTCCTTAGCTAGACTAATATATGGCGTAGACCCTCGAATCATTAATGCTCCTGAAGCCGCTAGAAATAAAGTATTTAAATATATGGCTAAAGAGCTAGGCGATGATTGGTTTGGCGATGGTGGAGAAATATCTATTGACGAAGCCAGAGAAGGATATAAAGAGGCTATTAAACAGCTTAACGCAGGAAACTTATAATGACTCAATCTATAGCAGATGTTGATTTCAACTCTCTATGGGACATGGCTGATGCTCAATACGATGAAAGAGTAGCCCGCAAGCCTGACGGAATAGGCGATCAAATAGGAGCAGGTGTCGATCTAGGACAGGCTCTCTTGTACCGTGGAGGTCAATCCTTAGCAGAAGCTTTCGGCTTTGCTGACAGTGCGTTTGGTCAGGCAATGGTTGAAGGTAAAGAAGAGAACATGAGCGATGTACAGAAAGTTACAGCGCATCCTTTGTATGATGAAGAGGGTGAGTTCTCTTTTAGAGGCTTAGCAGATCAAGTAGCTAGAGGTGCAGGTACTGTAGGTGTAGCCTTGCCTTCGTTGTTAGCCGCTCCTGCGGCAGTAGCTGTTGGGGCTAAAGGCTCAGTAGGTGCTTTGGTTGCAGGTGGTGTTACCTCTGGTATTATGAACGTAGGTGACATTGGTCTTAAAGCTGAAGACATGGACGAAGCTTACACAGCATCGATGGCAGATATTGGTGCAGGTCTTGCGTTAGGTGCGTTAGAGCCTCTAGCGGCGGCTAAGTTTGTCAAAGCTATGACACCTGCTATTAAGCAAATGTCTCCTGAAGTTCTTAAATCACTTGAAGCAGGTAAAACAGACTTAGCAGTTAAGTATCTTAGAGAAGGTGCAGGTAGAGGTGCAGGTCTTGGACGTAATGTAGGTACTGCTATGGTAACGTCTGGTCTTACTGAAGCTGTGCAGGATTTCAGTACAACTCTAGCCGCTAGTAATGCTACTAGTTATTGGGATGAGCTTGACGTTCAAGAGGCTATGAAAGAGTCTGCTATTGAAGGTCTTGTCGGTGGTATCTTAGGCTTACCTTTTGGGGTAGGCGGTAGCATTATGACTAAGGCACAGAACAATGCTGACTTAGCTGTAGCAAAGCAACTTGAAGAAGGTATCTTAGAATACAACCCTGACGCATCTGATAAGTGGGTTAAGAATTACGAAAAGAT
>VMHT01032115.1_pt1 | contig 10087 bp, 17 predicted proteins | sample 4693611 | NCBI WGS metagenome assembly VMHT01 (sample SAMN12280063, study PRJNA550983) | marine metagenome | isolation source: seawater sampled from same location over 5 years 0.02-0.2 micron viral filtrate | place: USA: collected off the coast of southern California halfway between the port... ...
AAAGAACAAAGAACAAGATATCGTGCCCGTCATAAAAAAGATTTAAATACAAATGACCCTAAAAGAGCAGGATATTTATCTTATTATATCCTCTGGGGAGAAAGTAAATCATTAAGAGAAAATATTAGGAGCTATAAAAGAAGATTTAATTTTCAGTAGATAATTTCTTTTTTACTTCTTCTATTATTTCTTCTACATTAGGTTTAGGACGTTCTGGCTCAGGCTGAGGAGCATGTTCCTTTTCTTTTAACAACTGACTTAAAACACTCAATAATTCTTGTTTATTCATATTTTTGTAATTAGGATCCATTTTTTATAATTGTAAATATTTTAAATATTCTACAAATTTATCATCGTTATCATCATTTTTATATTTATCATCAATCATACATCTCATAGTCCATAATTTTCTTAAAGCTTCTTGTTTATCGCAATCAAAACGAAATTTTGTCCTTTTTAATTTACGATTAAAGCTATTGATACATATTCTACAAGGTAATCTATTTACAAAATCTAAAATAAAATCTTCATCATTATCTTTTAATAAAATAAATAATGTGTCCCAAAAAGAACCACCGAACTTTTTCATCTGATCCATATATATTTATTAATAAATTATTCTAGTTGTAGAGTAATACTTATATCGCAAACATCAGAAAAAGCATCTGTAGTGCCTGACATCAAAGTCCAAGCTTTAATTAATCCGTCAGTCTGAACATCCCGAAAATATAATTTAAAAGTTAGAACTTTATCTTTCGCCCAAGTCTGCGGACGATTATTAATTAAATGATAAGGATAAGAATGAGATATTGTTGATGAATCTGAAACAGCTGTATCATTTTGTTTCCCAGCATATCCGAAGGGTATCAATCCTGTTATATTCGCAGCAGTCAAGCCCCCTGACATATCAGGGGCATCAGTATATCCATAAGTGACGCAATCTTTACTATCTAAAAAATCCATTTGTATAGCTAAAGCAGATGTAATTGTAGTATCCTGACCAAGTCCAGTATTAGAAGTCATACCTCCTACTTTTTCTTCTAGTTTTTCATTTTTAATATTATATTTAATATCCTTCAAGAATAGATTTTTAAATTTATATTCTTGAGTTAAAGCGAAAGTTATATCTCCAGTAGTGGATTCTCCTGTATAACTGAAATTAAGTAAAACCATTTATATAAAATAATATTATTTTTTTACAATTAATTATTTGTATTTATTCAGTAATAGTCTTAAAAATTTTTTATTCGCCGATCGATTTAAATGTGATAGCTCCTGTGCTACTTGTATTGTAGCTTGAGACAGTAAGCATCTCAGCGATGAAATGAACGTTATGATTATTTGTAGAAGCAGATGTAGCAAATTTAAGTTCAGCCTCAATATTATTCATCTGTGCGAAAGATACGCAACCATCAGCAGAACTATAATCATCAGGAGAGTAAGCGAAGTTAATGACGTGGACTCTTGTAATGTCTGCAGAACCACCGCCAACCTCGCCTACGACAAGATTCGAGGCTACATCGCTTTCTCCTGTGATAGCCATAGGGAGATTATTTCTTAACATTTCTACAAAGCCATCAGTCTTGTAGCCGTTAGAAGTAGTCTTATTTTCTTCATCAAAAATACAGATTTCATTAGCTTCGTGGATTACTTGATTATTAGCCAAGAGTTTAACACTTGCGAGTCTCTGCGGGACAAAATATTTCTTAGCAGTTTCATCAGTTTCTAAATTAGCAAATACATATAGACGTCTTACAAGTCCAGAGATACTATTAAGTTTAATTTTATTTCCTGCGGTAGAAGAACCTGTGACGAGAACTGGAGTAGTTATGACTTCGCTAAAATGAGTAGTTGTGAAACCAAGTTGAGAAGCAACACTTCCTGGGACATAGTTCCTTGCTTGATAAGCAGAAAGCGATTCAGGAGCAAGTTCAGCCAAGTAGCAAACAAGCTCGCAGCCGTCATAATTACACGCCATAGCTGCGTCATCAATTTCTTCGTGAACACCTGCGTTACTACGATAATCTACTTCTAAATGAACTTTACTATTTAATGAATATAAATCAAAAGCACGTCCTAGAGAATCGCTCCAAAAAGCAGGTAGAGGCGAATGAAGCTCAATACCACCAGTAGAAGAAGATACAAGACGGCGACCAGTTCTAGCAGTAAGAGTACCATTTTCAGCACCGAGAATACCACCACCTAAAACCATATCAAGCTGGGTTGCCTTTTCTTTAGTAGCACGAGTATATTGCGAACACATAATCCACTCAGGAGACCACTCAAAAATAGTTGTTCCCTGAAATACAAGGCGACAAGCAGTCCAAGCAAAAGCACCAGCAAATTCAGATAAAGCAATACCTTTACTGCCGTCAGCGATATTCTGACCATCTGTTCCAGAGGTAAATTTAGTTTTTAAATACATGCTCTCTAAAAGTCCGTAGTTAGGGAGTTCGAACTTAATCGTTTGCTGATTAGTAGCAGACATAGTTGTAGTAGAGGCTACAACAACTTTACTTCTTGCGACTTCGCAAATATTTTTTTCTCCTGATACATTGTAATCATAAACTTCTTGTTTAGAGTTTCTTGCTTTAATTGTTTGATACAACGAAGAGTTTTGATTAGCCCGATGAATTACTTGAGGATTTGACATTTTATTTAATAAATATATTTTTTTTATAAAAATTTTACTTTAATTAATCCGAATAACTTTCTCCTACTGGATTATTTTTCTTAGATTTACTGCCTCCGGTGCCGACACCTACGCCCTGAATAAATTGACCCGCAAGATATACACCTCCTACAAGTAATAAAACTTTTAAAAATTCTTTTTCTATAAAATTAACTACACGATTACCTAGATCAAGAGGTATTTCTCCAACAGGTCTTACATCATTACTTACAGGCTCAGGGGCTACACCAATCCTACTTAATTCTCTCTGTTTTTGCGTCTTAGCAGATACCTCATCAACATCAACAAGAGGAGTTTGTAAAAAAGAAACAAATCTAGAACCTAAATCATTAGAACTTTTTAATTTCTCAACATCTTTAACATCTTTTTCGATAGCTTCTCCTTTTCTTTCTTCTTTAGAATAAGGATCTTTAATGTTTTCTGTTAATCTATTTTGTCGTTGAGCTTCATTTGTAAGTGGGACATTTGTAGCAGGGTCAGGTGCGGGAGCAGGTTTCTTTAATAAATCAGCTGAACCAGAACCTTTAGGCTTTAATTCTCCGTAGAATTGTTTATCTCCTTTTAATAACAACATCGGGGGCATTTATATTAATTTATAAAAAAAAATAAATATTTTATTAAATAAATAATGGGTGATAACTTAGATGAACTCGGACTTGTTCGCCATGAGCAATCAGGCAATCATACAATAGGACAAGTTTCAGTAATTAATCAAAGAGAAGTAGGAGAACAAGCTGGCGCACTAGAAACTACCCTAGAAAGATATTATTCAGGCGAAACAAATTTTAACGAAGTATTTGCTGAAATACAAGCATTAGGATATAGTTCTGATAGAACAAGACAAATCAGAAGCTACGCTCAAACTGAAAGAACTCTTAGGCACAGCATAGGACATCCTTCAGATTTAGCTCCGAATCAATTAGCTTTCTTATCAACAAGACATAGCACAATATTAAATCAACAATTTCAGATCCATCAAGATACATCAACAAATCCACCGAGGCAATATGTAGATGATGCTAGAGTTCGTGAGCCTGACGGCACACCAGCAAGATTATATTTACCAGCAAGAGAAGCATATAATCCTCTTACACAAAGGCAACAAATAGAACAAGAAAGAAGAATAGATGAAGCTTTACCAGACTTTCTTCAAGATGTTCCTCCATTTGTTTTACCACCTTTACCAGGAGGTCAAGAAAGAACAGAAGAATTTAGTAATGCTGATTTAGCTACAATTGATAATTTATCAGGAGCTTATTTAGCGAGTACTGATCCGAATTCTTTAGCAAATCTTAGAGAAAATATTGATTTATTTATATTAAGTCCAGGTGAACGAGGCTATAATGTTCGTAATGCTGATGAAATAATAAATCAATATTTAATTGATATCCAATATGAAAAAAACTTTAGAGAAAATAATGATGGGAGACCTTCAGTATTATCGCAAGAACAATATGATTTATTAAGATCTCATCCAGAATATCAGTGGGGAGGGGGTCTCATATATGAAAATCAAAATGGAGAATTATATTATCAAGATGAGAGAAGAGGTAATAGAGTTGCTGTTCCAAATATAGATCCTGAAACTGGAGAAATAACACAAGGCATCTTAGCTAGTAATATCAGATTACCTCAATCAATTACAATTTTTACTTTACAAGAAGATTATGATCCTACATTTAATATTAGACCTAGCAGATCAGCATTATCGCAAGCTGATCAAGAACGCTTACAAATGGATATGGCTGATGCTATTAGCGGACGAAAGGGCTACGATGCATTTTTAGGATATTTACAAAATAATTATAATTTAAGTAATCAACAATTTATCGATGTAAGTAATGCTGTCTCAAGGCAGAACGGAGGCTTTACATATCAACAAGTTATTCAGACACAAGTATATACAGATCAAACTTTATATTTTTATCAAGAAGGAGATGCTGGAGGTTATACATTTACAACTTCCCCTGAAACATATCAAGCAGTTCAGCAAAGAGCAGGTGTTTCTGATGATATTATAAATCAACAAATACAAAATTTTCAGACAGATTTCCAAGTGACTCATACAGCAATAAAAACATCATTGACTATTACTCCTACAATAAATCCTGAATTAAATATTTTAGAACAAGTAAGAGCTGGCACACAAACACAAGAACAAATAGACGAAAGATTTTTAGAAAGACCAAGACCATTTTTACCGCCGCTACCACCTACGCCTACGCCACCACTAGAACCCTATACAAGACCGCCGAGACCAGGAGGACCAGTAATAGGTGATATTTTACAAGAACTATCTGAAGGTGAATTATCAGCAGAAACGATGGCTCCTGATATTTTTCAGCCAGGTTCAGCAGATCCTCCAATTGTTCCTGGCCAAACAATACCAAATGTAGGCGGAGAAGATCAGCCAGTCCCTTTACCAGCAGAACAAGTAGAAAGATACAGAGAATTTTTTAATTCTCAACAAAATCAATTTACACCTTTTAGGAGCATGTTCCGAGATATTCTTCCTGTTTTTACAGGAGCGGCTGGAGGTTATTTCGCTTTTTCATTAGCAAGAAGTAGAGAAAGAGGGACTATACAAGAAATTATAAATCAAGAAAGACAATTCTTAGATGCTTTAGAAGCAAGAGTAGAAATAAGTTTAGATAGATTAGATAATATTAGAAATTTAAATTTACAAGCAGAAACTCAAAGACAAACTGGATATGATTTATTAGAAAGATTAAATATCGCAAGAGGTAATTTAGCTGGTATGGGTGATAACCCTGATATACCTGAAGCAGACCTATTAAGACAAGTTGATTTAACATCTCAACAATTAACACAATCAAATCAAGTTTTAAGAAATATTCTTGATGAACTAAATCAAGCAACAGATAATCTTGATGAACTACAAGAAGAATTTAATGATGTAGCTACGAGTAGATTAGAAGTAAATAACAGATTAGAAAGAATTTTAGAATTTAATAGAGAAATCTTAAATGATATAAACAGATATAATCCTCAAATATTATTCGGTTTCAGTATAGGACAAACTTTAGGTTTAGCATTATCAGGATATTTCTTTCCTACTTATATTGATATTGATGATGATAAACAATTTCTAAAAGCTGATAATATTAATTATAATCCTGATTTTATTAAAAAACAAAAAGAAGATAGAGAAAAACATAAATCAAGAAAACCTAGACCATTAAAAGATTTACAAGCAGGTAAAATTGTCGCTGGCGAACATCTACCAGAAATATCTAGAAGAGTACAAGCTCCTATTAGAACATTTATCCCTATAAGAGGATCATTTGCTTCTCAAGCTGGGAGACCTCTTTCATATGAACAAATACAAGATTATAAATCTACTTTATCTAAAAGTGAATTAAGTAAATTACAGGGTAAGATGTTAATCTTCGGAGAAAATAAAAAAGTTTATAAAGAGAAGAATATTTGTAAATCAGTTCAGGGGACAAATATTATTAACAAAATCCCCATAAAAATATAATATTATTATTTACAAATGCCTAGATTGATTAAATACACTACATCCGGTATCGTTGATGATGTCCCTGATATGGCTCTTGCCGTTATAGAACATACAGCTTTATTTGCTATTATTGACAGGAGATTTAAAGGTAATCAAAAACTTATGGCTTTCGCTGCTGCGGGAGCTGCTTATGAATTTATGATCGCACAGCTCAAAGCTCAGGATGCTGATTCTGATCGTAAAATGTAATTAAGTTCTCCTTCTAAATCTCTTATCTTTTGTTTTAACATTTTATTTTCATTTTTGACAGAATGATATAAATTATATATCATTTCTAAAAAATCATTTAACTTTTCTTCAGAAACTTTCATAATATTATTATTAAGAAAGATTTTTTAAATCGTTTAATTTCTATAAAAATAATATCTATCTTATAATAAATGACTGAAATAAGTATTTACAAGATATGGGATTTAACAACTCAAGAATGTTATATAGGTTCTACAAAACAAAAATATATCGCTGATAGGATTGCGAGACATAGGAGTTATATGAAAAATGATGGAGAATATTGTTCTTCATCAAAGATTTTAAAAAATAATAATTATGATTATATTTGTATTGAAGAATGTTCGCAAGAAAATAGAAAAGAAAGAGAAAGATATCATATTAATAATACGCCTTTATGCGTAAATGATAGAAAACTTAATTTTACAAAAAAAGGATGGGAACAAAAGATGATAACTTGTGAATGTGGGAGCATGCTCCGAAGAAGTTCATTTACAAGACATTGTAAATCTAATAAACATATTAACTCAATGAATCTTGATAATCCCGTCCCAGCTTAAATTTTTTAGGTATAATATCAGCAGTATAAGTAAAACAATAATCCTCAAAGTTGTTGCTTGTTTCGGTGTTGGAGATAACGAGACACTGATATCCCACGGCATTTTTATTTAAGAGTTCGTATCCGGCATTTTTATTATCAGAGGTATTTAGGTATTGTAATACTAGAGCTTCTTTATTATTATAATTATTCTGCTGAAAACAAAAGATTACATCAACATTATCTCGCTGAATAGGTGTAAAATCCTGCTTAATATATTGATAGCAAACTATTAATGATATCCTAAAATGACGGGCACAAATAAAAAGTTTGTTAAGGATCTTTTGCTGGCGTGCATCGTTGCTAGAAATGATATCATCGATACAAATTAGTATCCTGTGCTTTTTAGGATTATTTCTTGTAGCTTTAATTAAATATTCTTGTCTTTTCATAATCATCTCAATTACATCAACATTTAAAGTGTTGTATCTATATTCATAAGGGACATAATCAATCTGATTTATTGCTATTTCAGAAGTCGGGCTAAAAAGAAAGCAAGTATCTACCTTCGCTCTGAAGTAGTTAAAAGCGAGGTCCTTAGTGAGAACTCCCTTACCTGAGCGTCTTTTACCACATAATACAATACTGGGATTCTCGGGGAGATCATTTAAATCATATTCTAACAAATCCATTTATAATAAGTAGATACTTAAAAATTTGATTTTATTTTTTGTAATATAGAAATGCCGTTTGATAAGAAACAATACGCAAAAGATTACAGAGCAAAAAATAAAGAAAAATTTAAGCAATACAATCAATCTGAAAAAACTAAAAAATGTATGAGAATTAGTAAATGGAGAAGTAGAGGTGTAATCTCTGATGATTATGATAAATTATATGATTATTATTTATCAGTAAAATTTTGTGAAAGATGTAAAATAGAATTAGATAAGGATTACAAAACTCAAAAATGTTTAGACCACGACCATGCGTCGGGGTCATTTAGAAATATTCTTTGTAGAGCTTGTAATGTTGTTATAGACTTAACAAGATGTGAAATTACAGGTCAAATTACTTCCCATTAGGCAACTTTACAGCATCAGGGAGAACCTGATTTACGACTGGGCGAGCAACCGAATAGACTACATTCGCACCAGCGAGACGGAGACCGAAATTTACTGTCCCCATTGATAGAACTGGCTTGCCTTCTACAAGCCCACGATAAACAGCTCCGACAGCTACACCTCTTAATACTTCATCAACAATCATATTTACGTTAACACCAGACATTTTTATTATTTAAAACATTTATATTTTTTGATATATTTTGATAGAATATCCTAAAGATATCATTTAGTACTCGTATTAGTCAAAAGAAACTAAAACATCCTTTTTTTCTTTTTTGACAGAAAAAGGTTTTTCTTTTATTTTTTTCTCAAAGTGATTACATAACTTTTCTTTATCTATTTCTTGCGATTTTAAATTAAGAATCATTTGTATTAAATCTATTTTAGGTAATTTAATTAATTTACTAGTATCCTCTAAATTTATATTGTTTGATGAAACTGAATAATGTAATAATCTACATAACTCCGAACAGAACAATTTATTTTTAGAAGGCACAGCTTCTCGATAAGAACAATAAATACATAATGATTTATTCTTCTTCGCATACGACATATCGCAGAAATCTTTTTTTTCCATTTATAATTAAATATATTATATTTATGGATTATTAGGCTCTTCAGGAGAAGGTTCTAGATTTAAATGTTTTTGAGATAATCTAGGAGTTTCTCCTGTATGTCCTGTAGCCTCAAGTCTTTCTTCAGCTATAACAGCATCAACATCTCTCTCAATACATCCCCAACAACATTTCTTACATTTACTTTTCTGTGTAGCGAATAAAATACCACTTAAAACTGTCCCACATATCCCTACGAAAGTCCCCAGTTCTGCGAGATTATAATGGTCTAAACTACCCATTTATTTATAAAACCAATAATTATTTTTAGGTTCTTCTATTTTTTGATTATTGTAAACGATCATCTGTTCAAGAAGTTTTTTCATTTCATTCATTTCTATTTTCATATCAAAAATAGTATCTTTCATTATTTTAATATCATTATTAATTATACAAATTTTATGTAAAACCATCCTATTATCTTTTTCATTTATTTCTTCGCGATTCATTTATATTATTCTAGGCAATATATTTAAATCAAATCTTAATTCTTGACAATTACTTACATTTCTTCTAAAATCAGTAAAATCATTATCCCAAAACTCAAAATCAATAATATAATATTTATTTAATTGTTTATTATACAGGATATTTTTAGCCCTGTAATCATTATGATAAATACCATCAAGGATAAGTTCGTCATGAAGACGCTGAACTTCTTGTAAATCCATATCTTCTTTTTTAATATTTTCTCCGACATACTGAAAAGTTAATACCATCTTCTCATCATTAAAATCCAATAGATCAGGGATAAAATCATAATTATAATTATATGTTAAGTAAAATAGTTTTTCGTTTTCATATCCTTTTTTACAAGAAAACTTTTTAAACACTTTATCATTATCAATTCCAACACCTATAAAAACTTCATTTTTCATTTAGTTTAATATATAAAAAAAAAAAGATCTTAATAATTATATGGGTAAAAGAGGTCCTCAGCCTTCATATAAAAAACCTGATAAAGAAATAAAAGAAATTACAAAAAAAAGAGCTTATATAAAATTAAATTTTGATTTTAATTATGATACATTCAGCTATTCTCCATCGGATTCTGACGACACTTCTTCATCTGTGCTTTCTTTTTCAGAATTACTTTCATCAGACAAATCTAAATCAGGATCCTCCCCGTCTTTCTGGCGTTGTTCTTCAGCCAGTTCTAGAACCTCGTGAAGATAATATAACGGGACATCAATAAGAATTTTATAAATATCTGATGCGAAAGAATTTATTTCGCTTTGTGTTAATTTAATTTTCGGCATTTTTGTTTTTAAGTATTTTTATTTTTGTAAATCAAATTTTTATAAGATATTTTTAAATTATTATAAGCCATCTGCCAGTAAGTAT
>VMHT01077643.1_pt1 | contig 10087 bp, 17 predicted proteins | sample 4693611 | NCBI WGS metagenome assembly VMHT01 (sample SAMN12280063, study PRJNA550983) | marine metagenome | isolation source: seawater sampled from same location over 5 years 0.02-0.2 micron viral filtrate | place: USA: collected off the coast of southern California halfway between the port... ...
AGTAGAACTGTTACCAGCTGATTGTGTTGGCGCAGTTGGGTTGTTGGTTAAAGCAGCTCCAGAGAACATTGTAGCTTTGCTTTCATTTGTTACATTTCCTAAACCAACGTTACTAGCTGTTGTGCCAGATCTAATTGTAGATGTTGAGTCTTGGTTTGCAGTTGCACCAGCAGCAGCACCAGCAGTTACCGTAGCTACAGCAACACTGTTTATTGTACCTGTTAAATTACCACCTAATATAGTAGCTCTACTTTCGTTAGCAACATTGTTAAGTGATAACATTGTTTTAACGTTAGCTGGAGTAATTTCTTCCACATTACCAGCGCCTGAAGAATCTCTACCTAATATTCTGTTTGTTGCAGATACATTTTGCATTTTAGCATAAGTAACTTTGTCGTTACCTATTGTAGTAGCTCTATTAGAAGATGTTACGTCACCAGTAAGATTACCAATAGATGATACAGTACCAGCAGATCCAGATGTATTACCAGTTACATTACCTGTTATGTTACCTGAGAAAGTACCTGTAACTGTGCCAAACTTGGCGTTCATTAATGTTCCAGAAAATACTTCACTAGTGTTTGTTGCAGCTCCGTAAGCTACGAAAGAGTTTAAACTGTCATCATAACCAAAGAAACCAACTCTATTGTTTTCACCATCATGGTATTTAAATTCAATACCTCTGTCTTTAGAGTCGTTAACAGCTGTACCATCACCACCTATTGTAAATACAGGATCATCAATTGTTACTGTAGTTGAGTTAACCGTTGTTGTTGTACCGTTAACTGTTAAGTTACCAGCAACACTTAAAGCTCCTGATATAGTTGTTGTAACATCAGTAGCATCACCAATAGTAAAGTTAGATGATATTAATGCTAACTTTGATCTAAGGGTTGACTCTGTCATTTGAGCACCAGTAGTGGTGTTAGTGTTTACAGTATATGAAGGTAATCCAAATGTACCATCGTGCTTTAAGAAATGTCCTGACGTTCCTGTAGCTGGTACTAATTTACCGTTACCAGTTCCAATTGCAGTTTTTATTTCAGATGTTGTTTGGTTTACATCTGCACTAGTTTCAATACCATCTAGCTTATCAAACATTGCTTTTGTCATAACACCCGCAGCAGATGCTGAAGCAGCACCTAATGCAATGTTACTACCAGTAGATGAATTTACTGTAACATTTGTTTGTGTTGTAGTTTTACTTAAGTTTGTTGCAACGTTAGCTTGAGCAGAACTAGTAAGAGCACCTGTACTGTTATCATAAGATAATACACCACTTGCTGAAATTAACCCTCTAATTGTAGAATCACTTTTTTGAGCAGAAGCTATAGTTAAGTTTGTACCAGAAGGTGTTAAAGTAATATTATCACCAGCTACAAACGTTAAGTCTTGTGTTCCAGAAGCAGCACCAGACTTTGTAAGTCTTAAGCTTACATTTGCATCACTATCAACAAAAGATGATACGTATGAGTTTTGAGTGTTTGTATCTGTTGAATTTATAGTTACAATACCACCACTCTCAGCTAATGTTACAGCATTACCTCCAATTAATTGAAGCGCCTCACTAGTACTAAGAGTAGCGTTAGCAGTACCATTGTTAGTTGTATCAACTTTAACTTGTCTTATAGTATCAGCTATAGTTGTATTATCTAATACACTTTTAAACTCAGTTCCATCGTGAAACTTAAGTACGTTTTGTCCAGTATTACTGTCAAGCCATATAGTACCTTTACCAGAGTTTGTTGGTTGAGCTGTTCCAACATGAACTCTAGCGTTTAATAATTGATTTTGATTTAAATCAATATTATTTAAAAATTTTATTGCCATTTTTTATTTTTTTTAATTCATATAAGCAGTACCTGAATTGTCACCACTAAATGTTATTGTTAAATTATTTTTATTATTATGTGTTACATCCGCTATAACCTGTTGCCCATCGGCAAGTGTTACTGTTACTGATGGGAATTTATTTAAGTTATGCGTAACATTCCAAGTAGTTGCCGCAGAACTCTGTGAAAATGTGAAGTCTTTATCTTGAGCTCCTGAATATAATAAAATTGAATAAAAATTGTCATTAACAAACGAACCGTTACCGCTTCTGTATACTAATGTTAAATCATAAAGTCCGGTGTTGACGTTGTCAGCCGCAACAGCTGTTACAGTGTAAACTCCGTACTTGTTTAAATCTGTTGAATCTATAATAACTATATCCTTGTTAGTAAACTCACTAAAAAAGTTAGCTATACTAGATGCTAGCCCATTTGCTTTTTCATGAAGTTTTATTGTTGATATAGATGAGAAGGAAGGTGCCGTGCCTGTGTTGGTAGACATATAACCTACTGAGTCGTTTGTATTAGAAGCAAACTTGTAGTTAAGTTCGTCAGAAGCACCAGCAGAACTATCTTGATTAAAATATTCACGCACACCATCAATAGTAAAGTTTCTTGTAGTGCCATCATCGTTGGACCCAAGGAGCTTGTCTGTCTTTTGTAATGTAGTATCTACTGTATACGTGCTTATTCTAGGCATTTATTATTTTTTTACTTTTTCTAGTGATCTACCACCAAAGTAAGCACCTATCACTGTTATTAATACTAATTGTAATAAGTCTGTCCATTTATCTTGTACTTTAAAGCTTATAACACCAGCATCGATAAATATCAATAATACTGTTGCTGCAACTAAAAATACTAAGACTAATGGTCTTATGTTTTTACTTAACCATGAATCAGAGTTCATGTCCATTTTCCATCTTTCTGTTACTTGCTTTTGCATCTCAGCTTCATAACCCATAATCATATCTTTGATCTTAAGTTCAGCTGCTAGCTTTTCTTCTTTTGAAGTGTGCAAGTTGTCTATAACACCACCAACGTTCTTTATAAGATCAGCGGCACCACCAGATAATATTTTACCTATCATGATATTTTGTTTGTTTTACCTGTTACTAGGTTTTTAACCTTTTTACTTTTTTTCTTTGGATCTTTTACGGTTTGTCTTTTCTTTTTGTTGTATTTGTAAACCATTTCGTCTTTTTCACTAACATTAGTTTTAGAATTATATTCTGGTGATTTAACGTTTTTTAATTTACTTGGAACTCTAATACTTTTTTTTCTAATTTTTTTAGTTTTTATTTTACTAGGGTTATAATTAGAGTCAACTAGATTTCCTTTTTTATATCTATTAGTTATAGTAGATTTATCTTCTTGTTTTATAGTTTGAGCTTGAACATCGTTTCCTAAATTTTTAACTGGTTTAATTCTAACTTTTTGATCAGAAAGACTAACTATTTGATCTTTTCTATAAGGACTATAGCCTTTCATTTTAAAGGGTGTGTATGCCATGTTATTCTGCGTTTTCTGCTCTTTTCTCCCAAGGAAGGTTTTTACTACCCTCTCGAGACCAGTTGCCGTTATATTTTATTTTACCTTCTTTTCTTGGGTAAGTTTTACCTTTATACTTTATCCAGTCATCACCATAAGACAACAATCCACTATTCATGTCTTTAATGTGTTGACCTTCGTGGTTTTTAACTTTATTGTACAATTTACTACCCTCTGGTATTGAAGAATCTATATCTATAGTGTTATCGTTATTAGCAAATCCTAACACCCCATCTGGTAACTGTTTTCTATTTATTTTAACAGTATCAGAGTTTTTAAAGTTTCTTTTTTCACCTCCTAGTTTAAATGCCATTATGCTTTTGTACAGCTACCTTTTGCACAAGGTTTGGTTCCAGGTACTCTTTTGTAACCATCCCAACAATTGCATTTTTTAGCTAATGGTGGTTTTGATTTTGATTTTGCTTCAATTTTATTTTTTATTGATTTTTCCCAACCCTCTAGCTTACCGTTTTTATTTCTATCACCAAGCATTGGAAAACCTTTCATTACAAATCCCATAGTTATTTTTTTTATTTATTAACAATTCCAGCGTCTACGCGCCGCTTTACCTCTTGGACCAGTCCAACTTTTTGATCTAGCACAAAATGACTTTCTACGCCCAGCATCTTTGCTACCTTTTTTTAATTTTGAAGGTGGTGTTGTTACTGCTGTTTGTAATTTACTACCAGGGTTTTTAGCTTTGTAAGAGTCTACACCTTTCTGTGTCATACCTCCTCCAGCGTCAGCACCTGTACCTGTTGGTTTTGCTTTGTTAAAGTTTTTACCAGGACCAATAGTTTTTCTCACATCAGGCTTTGCAAGTGGTGAACACAACTCCTGTACTGATGATCTCATTTTATATGCCATTTTATCTGCTCTTGTCTTTAATCATATCATCTATAGCTTTGTTGTAAACTTTATCTGTATATGACTTATTATTATAGAATACACTTCTATCTGATGTAGGCATATCTTCTTCGCCTAATAGTATTCTGTATATTCTGTTGATTAGTTGTTTGCACCGGTACGATGTCTTGTATACACTATATTTAATAGTAGTACGATTTCTATGTCTCCAAGTATCTATCCAGCCATCTTGCCTAAGCCTATCCCATCTTGCTTTGTCCCAAGAAAACGTATAAACACCGTCTATGAAATCTTTTCGTGTGAATCTTCCTTCACAATCTAAATAAAATAATAATTCTAAGTCTGCATCTAAAATACCGTAAGTTTTACAAGCCCACTTTCGTGTGAGCCTGTAATACTTAAGGATATTCATTTCACGCAGATCCTGCGCGGTTAGTCTCAATTATGCAAATGCAACTGTTATGATCTCAGTACCAGAAGCTCCTGGAGATGCGTAGTTCATTTCTAAACCAGCGTCAGCAGTTACACCAGCTAAACTTAAAGTTTTACCGAAACCTAAAGCATTGTGTCCAGTTGTCATTAAGTAGTCTCTAACCAACTGAGCGCTTTTTAATTTGTCAGCAGCAGCAGCACCAGCAAATGTCCAAGTTACAGTTTTTTCAGTTACACCGTGCATATAAGTTATTTGACACTTATCTACAGCGTTTACAGAAACTTGTATAATGTTTTTTGGGTCAATGTCTATAGCAGTACCATTTTCAGCACTAGAAGCAACACCCATGATTCTTTGAGAAAGAACCTTGTTTAATTTTGTCATACTATTTAAATCCATGATTTTTTTGTTTTTTTATTAATAATTAGTTTTTGTTGTTTTAGTATTTGGATTTGGTGTGTGGTGTTGGTTTATTCTACCACTATAACATCTCTATCAGTTATTACGTGGTAAAGCTTTTCTTTCCAAGATATACCGTGTCCAGCAAATTTATCATAATGTATGATGTTACCTTCTTGCAAACCTTGGATTAAATTTCCTACTGATATTATTTCTGCTCTTGCATATCTATTATCAGCATCTGTTTTTTCTGTTAATATAAGACCACCAACCTTTTTTTCTTGATCTTTTATTTTATCTATGACTATATAGTTATTTATTGCTCTCATCGCCTCTCATGTTTGAAATTACACAATCTGCAGAGATTATTGTTGATACAACACTTACTGCATTTTTAAGTGCTGACTTGGTAACTAACACTGGATCTATAATTCCAGCTTCAACCATATTTATTCTTTTACCGCTAACAACATCAATACCATAACCCGGTAAATCAACATCTCCATCACATATAGGACATGGAATACCAGCATTGTTTAATATCATTTTAAAAGGTGCTACTATAGCGTCTAGCAATATATCTTCTTCGTCAGTACCTTTTATTTCTTGCGCAGCGTTTAGTAGTGCAACTCCACCACCAGCAACAATACCTTCTTGCAAAGCAGCTTTGGTGGCATATATCGCATCTTCCACCCTATCTTTCTTTTCTTTTAGCTCTACTTTAGAATCTGCACCAACTTTAACTATTCCTACACAACCATCTAGCATTGCTAGTCTTTGCTTTATGTATTTAGCTATAAATTGATTTTTTTCTTTATTAAGCTTTTTCTTTATACTTTTTATTCTGTTTGGTAAATCTTCAGGTGTTTCTAATAAAGTTAAAACAGTATGTTTGCTGTCTGTCACTGATAATTCAACTTCACCTAAATGCTCTGGTTTTATAAGATCTAAATCATCACCTAGAGTTTCATCAATAACTGTTGCACCTGTTAAAAATGCTAAGTCATCTAAAGTATCAGCTTTAGTAGGACCAAAGCCTGGTAAATCCACAATATTTACTTTTATATTGCCTTTAACTTTATTCATTAAAAGTGCAGACTTAACCTGCATGTCAACTTGAGCAACAATAAGTAAAGATCGTTTGTTTTTTATAACATACTCTAGTATACTTTGTATTTTTCTTATGTTTGGTATTTCGCTAGCAACTATTAATATTAAAGGGTTTTCTAGCTCACATCTATTTTTGTCTATATCTGTTACTAAATGTTGATCTGTCAAACCAACTTCCATTTGAACACCATCAACAAAGTCTACATAAGTTTGGTTTGTTTCAGACGTTTCCATTAAAACAACACCGTCTTTACCTACTTTAGTATAAGCTTCCGCTATAATCTCACCTAGTTCTTCATCATTGTTACAACTAATTGAACTAACAGATTTCAGCATATCGCCTTCGATTTTTACAGAAGCATTGTCAAGGTAATCTACAACCTTGTTATAAGCTGAATTTATACCTTCTTTTACTTTTCTTGTTTTTATATGATTTCTTTCGTTAGCTTCTAACAGCAGTGCGTGAGCAAGGACAGTAGCTGTTGTAGTACCGTCACCTGCTTCCTTCACTGTGTTTCTAGCTGCTTCTTTAATTAAAGTAGCACCTATGTTTTCAACCGGGTCATATAAGACTACAGATTCTGCGACTGTAACTCCGTCTTTTGTTATCACCGGTTTACCTCTTTGATCCTCGTATATTACGCATTTTCCAGATGCACCGAGGGTTGAACTAACGGCGTGTGATAATTTACGCACACCTTCACCTATTCTTGATTTAGCGTCTTCACCAAAGTTTAACTCTTTGATAAGCTCGCTGGGATTATTATATTCCATTTAATTTAATTTAATTTATTGAGTTTATTTGAATGTTTTAATTACCTTTGGACCTTTAGTGGCTTCTAGCTTTTTAGCGTAATGATCGATGCTTCCATCAATAGCTGCTTCAGCGCCTTCTACAGTCTCACGCCTAGTAACATCATGCCACTGTTCGCTTTCTGGGTTAACACATTCAGTTTGGTAAAAACCATTAGATAGTTGAGTTATTCTCCAGTTTTTCTTATCTGCGAGATGTTCCCACTCTTTAATGTTTTTTTCACTCGGTTTTTGGTTGCTAGCATATGTACTAGTCTTGTAATATAAGTATGTCATTGGTTTTATTTTAGGTTATACTTAGGTATAGGGTCTTTCCCTATTTTTTTCTTTTTTTGTATTCTGCAGAGTTTTCAAAATCTTTTCTTCTTTTGTCAACCCTTGCTTGTTCAGCAGCAAGTTCTTTTGGAGACATAGCCGCTACTTCTTTTTTTCTTTTTTCATTTGCTTTTTGAGCATCAGACTTGACAGCATTTCGAGAACTAAACTTTTTAGTTGTTCTCATTACCTTTTTATTGCTACCACTACCTAATCCTTTAGCGTCTTCTTTAGCTTCTTGACTAGGTTCTACAGGACCTTTGCCTTTTTTCTTAGTTAAATCAGTTAGTTTAGGAAAAGGTGGGTTGTTTAATTTAAAACTCATGTTAGTCTCTCTTAGTAGATCCTGACTTCATTCTTTTCTCGTACTCTTTTTTGCTTATGTCAGCGCCTGGATAAGCAGGTACAAAATCACCTTGGTTAGTCTTAGGTGTTCTTGCTTTTTTCTTTTTGAAATTTTTAACTGTTTTAGCTTCCGATGCTTTTATAACTTCTGGTGGTGCACCAGCTTTTTTTAATCTTTCAGTAGCAACGCTACTTACTTTTCCAGTTCTGCTATTTACCACTGTATCATCTTTCTTTTTCTTAGAGTCATTTTCTTGATCAGATCCAGAGGTTGTTTTTTGGTAAGGAGAAGATATTGATCTTCCGTCTTTTAAATTTTGTGCAGGTCTTTGCTTTATACCAGGTAAAGAGTGACCTTTCATTACGTATCCCATAATTTTTGTTTTAATTTTTAATAATTTGAAGGTTTTTTACCTTTCTTAAATAATCCTAAGCCTCCTGCTACAGCACCCATTGGTCCTAATGCTAATCTACCAACGTCTCCAACACCAAACTTACCATCTTTTCCTTTTAACATACCTCCAGCAAACTTTTTAGCTTTGTTCATCAAACCACCTAAAAAAGGAGTTGCACTTACAGCACCGTTTTGTATCATATGATACGCATCTTTTTGAGTATGACCTTCTTTCATCAATTTATCCATTTTTTCAGCTAAAGTCAGTCCTTTTGGAGGAGTAGGTTTTTTATTTGTTTTACTTTTCTTCTTATTAGCATCGAAAATCTTTTTACCTGCTTCGTCAAGGTCTTCACGCCTAACAACATCTTCGTTTTGCTCTTTTAAACGGTCAACATCTGCTTGTGTATAACCTTCTGGGTATGTTTTACCGTCAATAACTACATCTTTATGTATAGGCGACCTGTATAAAGCCGGTCCTTTCATTTGATATGGTGTATATGCCATTGTTTCTTTGTTTTATATTTATATTATCACTTATCTTTTGATAAAATTACCTACTTTTCCAATAACACTGTTAGCTTGAAATATTTTTTTAGCATTACCAAGTAAAGCACCACCTCCAATCATTGTTATTGCTTCAACTCCAGTCTTAGGAGTTATAGTATCTACAATTTTATCAGCAATGCTACCTTTCTTAGGCATTAGATTTGCTATTGTTTCTTTAGATCTAGGCTTTGGAGTTATAGAACCACCACTTGCTTTGAAATTATAGTGTAGTGGAGCTCTACCTACTACAGTAGAAGCAGATCCTCTTCTTTTTCGCCTAGCCATTAGTATTTTTTACAACCTTTTTTCTGCAATGCAGGTTTTTTGAAGCCGTGATACTTCTTATCGCTTCTATTTGCTCTAGGTCCCATGCCTTGTGGATCTTTGTAAGGTGCGTTTACAAAACCTTTATTACCTTTGTAATCTGTGTCGGCAACGTTTATTGAATTTTTAGATAATTTTTTCTTACTTAATATCTTTTTGTCCTGCTCATACTCATAAGCTGCGTCATTCATCTGTCCATGTGCTGATTTAGTAGACTTTTTAGCTTTTAACTCACCACTAGGTAGAGCAGATGATATAGCTTGTTGATGCTCAGGTGTAAGTTTAGATTTTTGTTTTGCTGTTAATGCCTTAGCCATTGCTGACTTTGGGTACATTTTAAAAGGAGAATATGACATGTCTATGTTTTTAGTTACTTTATCTATAAAGTATTATTACACGCTTATATAGAAATTTAAAAGTGGACAATAGGGTGTTACTAGATAACTATAATAGGCTAATGTCCATAAAAAAGTTATCGTAAATATTGGGGTGTAGTGTTGCTCCCACCTATATAGTCACTGCTGCCACTACTAAAGTCAACTATTTAGCACTACCCCCGCTGATTTCTATAGTTATTATCACAATTTACTCGTTTTTGCTTTGTACAATACTAATACGATTTATAAATGATAATATTAATGTAAAAAGAAACACACAAAATGAATAAAAGAATTTACACAAACAGAAACGCAGAGCAATACTACTCAACAATAAATAATAAATAAATAATAGTATTACTTTTACAATGTAAATACGTAACTCAATAGATAATAATAATAGATAATAAATAAATAAATAAATATGAATATAGAATCAAAAAGATTTGTAATAAGAAAGTCCTTAGTAGGTAAGAATGCAGTAATAACAGTCAACTTCAAAAATGGTAAGTCGGCAAAGTATAATCACGATAGTGTGTACGAAGTAATGAAAGATAAGTTAGCAGAAATGCCATGTTTCATCAAGTACAAATCATATACTGCAAGTAATAACGTACCAGTAGTAGCAAGAGAATCACTCTTAGCATAGTACAACAAAGTCGAGTTAGTTCACTATTCCCTCGTATAATCAAATATGAATAGTAATGTAGTTATGGTAGGCAGGTGAGTTCGATTCTCACACTACAACAATGTAAATACGATAGTGTATTGATAATAT
>VMHT01201952.1_pt1 | contig 10087 bp, 18 predicted proteins | sample 4693611 | NCBI WGS metagenome assembly VMHT01 (sample SAMN12280063, study PRJNA550983) | marine metagenome | isolation source: seawater sampled from same location over 5 years 0.02-0.2 micron viral filtrate | place: USA: collected off the coast of southern California halfway between the port... ...
ATTTTCAAGATAGTCAAATAGGATTAGCTTTCTTAAATGGCGGTGATACTCCTTTTAATGGTTATCTACAAGAGATAATGAGAATAGTTCCTAAATCAGAATACGATAATACTACAACCTCTAATTGGAAAACACAAGCAAATAAATCACCATCAACAAATTTTACCTTTAGTATTATAGATACGATACAAACCTTAGAATATAAAGTTTCATTTTTAGGTGATGTAAACCTTTCACATTCAGCACCACAAACAACAAGTTCAAATAGTGTACAATCAACATCAGCTAGAAAATCATCTTCTCAAAAATCAAATGGATTGGAGGTATTGTTAGATATCAGTAAGATAGAAGATAAAATAGTGGTAACGTTAGATGTGCCACAAAATAATCATAACATTGTAGGTTCTGAATTTAGAATAGGATATGATAATAGTAGAGTAGAGTTTTATAAGATAGAAAATAGTTCTAACTTACAATCATTTTCAGCGGAAAGAACAAACTACATAAAGTTAGGTTCTATATCTACTGATGGTTCTCAAAATTTAAATGGTGGTGTACGATATAAGATTTACTTTTCACCACAACAAACTTTCGATTCTATATTAGGATTACTATCAGTTACAAAATCAGAATTAGTAAAACAAAATGGGAGTGAAATAAATCACATAATAAAATGAGAAAGTATATAGCATTAATATTGTTCGTTATATTATCTTGTCAACCAGAAGAGTTGATGATTGTAGAACCACTGCCACAATACGAAATGATATTTGAAGAAACTGAATCTTCAGTAACAGATGGACAAGAATTTTCTTTTGAAATAATATCAGAAGAAGAACATCATTTAGTGATATCAAAAGATGGTTCTGTTATTGCAAAAGAATCATTTTTACCTACACTTGAATTAAATACAAGAAAGATTTATACTAAATCACTTCCTACTGATTTGTTACAATTGGAACTAATTAATTCCAATGGTGTTATAAAAAGTACCTTTATACAAATATATTAATATTTATATATAAAATGGAAAACCTCATACTTCTAGTCAAGGTAATCGGAATCTTTGTTGCATTCTGGTTCATAATGAATAGATTTTTTAAGTGGTTAGATAAATAAGATGTCAGCAAAATTGAAACCAAGTTCTAAAGAATATATTAGAGTCAATAATAAATTGACCAATAAATTTGTAATTAAACACTATACTCCTTCAAATACATCAACTGATGAATTAATAAAGATGTATGAGGGAAATTCATATAAAAAGAAAAAAGGAATTATTAAGAAAGAATTACAGAGAAGAGGAAAATGGGAAAACTTAAAGAAAAAATAATCGAAAAGGGAAGTGGTTTAGTTGTTAAATCAAAAACAAAAAAACAACTAGAAAAAATCTTACCAAAACCTTTAGCCAAACAAATCTCAAAAAAAGTTGGTAAAGGAGTAGAATCAATTACATCTAAAGCGATTGATTTGTGGAATAAATTTAGTAAATAAACACAACTATATATTTATAGTAGTATGTTCATATTCACAGAAGAAAATATTGGAAATATTAAGAATGCCGTCTATACCAAAGATGATATAAAAGATAAACACGCTAAGAAAATTGAAGGAATCAAAGATGGTTTGTTTAAAGATTTCAATTATTCTAAATATAAAGTAAAAAATCCTCCAAAAAATACTTCCATGGTAGTTTATAATGAACTACAATTCTTAAAAGATTTGCCAGAAGATGATGTATATGTTGAAGAACATGATGATATTGAAAAAGTATTTGAGCAAGTTTGTAAAGAAAACAACGTAGAATATCCAAAGGAACTGGTAGAGAGTTTAATCAAATCAGCCGCTGGTATTATATTAGATTTAAAATATCACTATAATAGACCAAGGCCATTTCAACTTTCTAACCATTATAATATTAAATTAGGTGAAAAAGTATTGGAATCAATGAAAACACCATCATATCCATCAGGACATTCAGCACAAGGTATTTTAGTAGGGAAGGTACTACAAACTAAATTACCAATTAATACAGATGCTTTCTTAGAAGCAGGAAAACGAATATCATATAGTAGAAATATAGGAAGAGCACATTATCCATCTGATTCACGATTGGGTGAAGATATTGGTAATGCTATGTTTAATCACATAAAACATAAAATTTAAATATCTATTTACAGATATTTTTATACTTATATAGGTATGGGGTGGAGTAACAACTATAAAAAAAGTATTAATTGTAGTAATCCCAAAGGGTTTTCACAAAAAGCTCATTGTGCAGGAAAGAAAAAAAGAAACGAAAATAGAATGAAATTATCAGAATTTAAAGAAGCTATAAGAAACGTACTACGAGAGAGAAGTATAAACGCTATTTCAAAATTACAACAAAAAAATGTTGAAAATATTGCTAAAGCGTTAGAATTTTATAAAAAGAATAAACACACAGATAAAAAAGAACCATTTATTAAATTACTTAAAAAACTTGGTAAAGAAAAAGAGGCCTTGGCAAAAGAACTTGATTTGAAAGTAAGTGGTATGTATAAAAACGCTGAATACAAAGGAGAATAAAGTGATTAAACTAACAGATATATTATCAAAAACTAAATTGGAAGGTAAACCAGTAGAACTTGGTAAAGTTTATTCCAATCCTTATGCAACCGCATTTAAACCACAAGAAACTACAAAAAAAGAATCAATAAATGAAATGGCAATGGGATTTGATTCTATGACTGGGTTATTTTACCTCCAAGGAGTTCCCTTTACAAGAGAAAGAGTGAAAGAAGTAATACGGTTTTTCATGAAATCTCAAGCTAAAAGTGATGTAAATCAATTTGAATATACTCCTTCACTTATAGTAAAAGATAAAGTTGGTAGACATGAAGTAACAATTGACCCTAAGAATTTAAAAACATTAGTTGATTTTTGGAAAAAGAATAGTGCTAGATTAGCATCTGATAAAGATTTTAAAGGAAAAGTAAAATGATTAAACTTACAAACTTACTAAACGAAATATCTGCTGAAGGGGGATTAAAAAGAGTTATAAAAGGACAAACTTCTGAAGTAGAGGGAATAAAGTTATCTAAAGAAATGGCACAAGCTATGTTAGATTGGTTCAACTCTTCACCTTATGGTAGAAAATACCCAAAGGCCAAAAAAGCTAGATTACATCTATCTCTTGGTATAATGGGTTCGTTTGGATTAGATAGATATGCTAAACACAAAGGTTCTAAAGAAGAATTAAAATATATTAAGGATTTGGCCAAGGCCTATAAATCTTAAGGAGTACTTATTAATTTAACTGAATATTACAAATGGAACTAATAGGAGCATTTTTAACTGGAGTTGTAGGACCCGTTCTCTATCTTATCATAAGTAAACACTTACAAAGAGAAAAAGATAAGAAAAGAGATATTGTAAAGGAAAACATATCTAGTGTTTCCCTAATTTCAAATGAATTAGAAGAAATTAGAGAAGAGTTCAAAGGAGATAGAGTTTGGATTGCTCAGTTTCATAATGGTGGTAACTTCTATCCCACAGGTAAATCAATACAAAAATTCTCAATATTTTATGAAGTAACAAAAGTAGGAGTTTCTTCAGTATCTCATACATTTAATAATATACCTTGTTCACTTTATCCAAAAGCATTTGAACATATGATGGAAGGAAAGGGAATCTTTATACCAAACTTCCAAGACCCTAAAATCGCAACCTATGGATTAAAGGGAGCAGCAGAATCAGTTGGTACAAAATCTTCATTCTTAGTACCAATGTTTACTTTAGATGATAAATACATTGGAAACATAGGAATTGACTATGTTGGTAAGAGAAAGAAAATGACCAAAGATGATTGGGAACACTTCCAAATCAAAGCTGGTAGAATCGCAGGGTACATCTCAACTCACCTATCTAGTAACTAAATAACCTTATTTATACTCAATATAAACTAGTAAAATAATTCACTTTTTGCTTGGATTTCTCGTATTTTTTTCGTACATTTACTATGTAAATGATTAAAACTTAAAAGATATGACAATTAAACAATTTTACTTAGAAACGTACCCAACTGATGATATGGGTAAAGATATTAAAGATGATGCTACCTTTGTTGGTTTCGTTACCGAACTATTTGGTGATGGTGATGTTTATGAATACATTGGAGTTTCCGATAGTTTAGTACGAGAACGATTGTTTGAGGAACTAGCAAAACAACTAAACAAACCTTATGATTTTGTTTATGAATTATGGCTAAAATAATTGAAAAAAAGTACGAAAAAATTTGGATTTCTCATTTATTTTTCGTATATTTACTATGTAAATAATTAATAACACTTAAAACTTAAAACATGAATTATTCAGAATTAAAAAACCTTTCCATTGAAGAACTAAGAGAGTTGAACTCTAAAGTAGTTGAAGTAATCAAAATCAAACGAAGTGAAGTAGCTTGGGATGTAAAGAATGAACTTTATATCGGAGCTAATGTTAATGTTAATCATCCTAAGTTGAATGGTAAACAATGTAGAGTTAAGAAAATCAACAGAACTAAAGCTGTTATCGAAGTTCTAAACGGAGCTTCTTATGGTAGAGTTAATGAGTACAATGTTCCATTATCAATGTTATCCTTAAACCAATAAAATTATGAACGTAGTAGATTTAGTAAAAAAATTAAATGATTTAGAATATCTAACCAAGAAACAACATTCTTGGTTAGCTAGTAACGATTCTAACTTCGATAGGTTGGATTTCAGTTACATCGGAGATTATAGTAAATTAGGTGATTACTTAAATTTACAAGTTTATACTGAATACCTCCATCATGAGTATGTTCGTAGAATGGAATGTGGTCTTTAGTTAATACTTATATACTAATAGGAGAACATTATGATAACATTAAAATCAATATTAGAAGATGCTAAAATCAATACAAAGATTGATGAAGCAAATGATACTTACTTTAAATCATTTACACAAGCAGTAGAATTCGCTAGAAAAGCTACTGAAAAAAGAGGATTCACAATCGATGCAGATGATTGGCAAACTCAAATTGCTTTTGGTGGTAAGTATTCTCGTTCAAGGCCTTCTAAAGGTAAAACGAATTCATTTACAGTAGGATTGCTTAAGAATGGTAAACCACAAAGAAAATCATTACAAATATCCGTATTTGGTATGCCAAGTGGTTCTTATGAATTAACACACTACATCAACTAATGATTAAATTAAAAGATATGATATCAAGAAACTTATTTGTAGAATCAAAGAAACTCAGAGTTTTTGACTTTGATGATACTTTGGTTAAAACAACTTCGTTTATTTATATTACTAATGGTGATAAGAAAAGAAAACTTACACCAGGTCAGTACGCAGTTTACAATGAAAAACCAGGTGATGAATTTGATTTCTCAGATTTCCAAAAAGTACAAGACCCAAACGAAATTAAAAAGATAACGAAAGTACTTCGTAGAATAGTACAAAGTAGTGGTGGTGATGGAGTTCATATCCTAACTGCCAGAGCAGCACATAAACCGATTAGACAATACTTAAAAGATATCGGTATCAATATGAGTAAGATATATGTAACTGCATTAGCATCTAACAATCCAAAAGATAAAGCAGATTGGATTGAAGATAAGATTGATAATGAAGGTTACGATGATGTATATTTTGCTGATGATTCTAAAAAGAACGTAGATGCCACTAAGAAAATGTTAAGAGGTAAGGATGTTCGTTGGAGAGTTCAACACATAAAACATTAACATAGATGAAAAAACAGGTTATAGTATCTATCCTAACAAATCCCCTAGCTAGTAAAAAAAAATTAGAGTATCTTATAAAAAATGTAAATAATGGATTATCTCATTATCATGATGACTATGAGATAACCTTGGAGTTTATAACTTGGTGGGCTACCAAGATTGAAGATGATTTACTATATGATAGTCTTCAGAAGTTAGATGAGAATTATATAAACGAAATTACAAAATTTAGAAATTTTATTGATACTAGTGTTCAGCCAAAATTACAAGATAGAATAAATGATAACCGAAAGGTTTTCGATGATATAAATTGTACATCTTATAAAAATATAAATAATATAGAATGTAACCACTCCTTTGAGGATAAATACAATTTTAAGGGATATGGAGCTGTTCATCAATTTGAACTATTAACTGAACATATTAGACAGAATTCAAATTGTTCTTTTTATATTTTTATTTCTTCTAATTATTGTATTCATGAAAAATCTTTATTTTCTTTTTATATAAAACGATTAGAAAAACATAAAATTCCATTTATTACTCATATTCCAATTGTGGAAACAGAGCCTCATGAAAATATGGAAATTAAATTTCCTTTTGTTAGGTTAAGACATGGTAATTTAAACTCATTTGCATGTAAACCTACTCAGTTAATTGATTTTTTAGATAACAAAATTAAAAAAGTATTTGACAACGAAGAATACGAAAGAAGAGGAGAAAAAGTAACTTTAGGTAGTAGTTTTGGTAATTGGGAGGGTAGGTGTATAAAAAACTATAAACATGCTATATCGGATGATTATTTAATTCATAAGGAAGATTTGGTTGATACTACTATATTTCCGTTTGATGATGGAGTATGGGAACCTGCTGTACAATTTCCATTGTTTTTATTACAATATTGTATTCGTTATCCTGATACATATGATACTCCGTTGGTGCCATGTAAAATTATGAATCATAGGGGAGAATTATCTATGGAAATTAATTTACCTTATTATTCGTTTGAATCATCTTTTATGTTTAGTAAATTTAACAAATCTCAAGTTGAATATATGAGGTATAAATTCTTATATGAGCCATATTTTAATCAAGAAGTAATACTTGATATTCTTGATAATATAGACAAAAATCTAAAACCTGAAATTGATGTATCGGTTGCTAAAAAAGTTGAAGAAGCTTTAGATAAATTAATAGATTATTTTGATAATTTAACTTATTCTGATAATAGAAAAGAAGTTTATCTTTTCCCTAAACTTTTGAGAGAAACTGAACTTTATAAAACTTTAAATAACGAAACAATTTATGATAAATTTAACTTATCATCCAAATCGTTTTCAAAGATTGTAATCGAGTATTTTAAATAATTCATATTTATAGACATGAGATACTACCTACTAATTTTATTTACATTTTTATTAACATCATGTGGTGTACAATGGAAATACACTACATTAAACACAGCAGCACAATATGATGCTATCTATGGAGTTACTGATTCAGGTGATACTCTTAAGGTAGATGTAATAGATAATAGGTTTGATTTAGATAGAAAGTTCAGATTCGATAACAAGTTCAGATGGAACTATTCTATGTATGCTATGAATCAAGATTATATCTGGCATCAAGATTTCTTTTGGAGAAATAGAATGTTCAGAAATGGTTATGGATTCTCATCTTGGGATTTCTATTGGAACAGACACGATTTTTGGTGGAACTGGTCAGCAGGATATCCATTCAACTATGGTTGGAGTTCTTGGAATAATTGGGGATGGCACAGAGACCCATTCTATCATAGACCAGGTTGGAACTATGGATATGGATTTAACAATTGGGGTTGGAGAAATAGAATGAACGATTATGCTTGGGAACATAGAGATAGAAGAAATGTTGTTTATGTAAATGGTAGGAGAGGTTCTAATAACGTTGTAACTTCTAATGGAAATCGTAGAGGAAATACAAATAATGTACTTTTAAATCCCAATATACGAATCAATAGAGGTAGACCAAGTACTCCTCCTACACTAGATAATGAAGATTTGGTAATCAAAGATAAACCAAATTTAATTGATAGACTTGTAAGGAAGATTGAAAACTCATCTGGTATAAGAGTTAGAACATATGAAAACCCAAACAATGTTCCTAACAATAATAATAGAATCAGAAACTATAATAGAGTTGAAAATGTTAATAGAAATAATAACAACAATATAAGAAATTATAATGTACCTCGTAATAACTCAAATCCTTCAAGGGTTTCCCCTCCAAGAAGTTCTTCACCACCACCTGTAATTAGAAGTAATAGTAGCAGGAGTAGTGGTAATGTTTCAGTTAGTAGAGGTTCAAATCGTAAGATTAATAATTAATCTTTATTTCTTTATATTTATATAGGTAAGGAAAACGATATATGTCAAGAATCAAAAAACAAATCCTAAACAAACTCAAAGAATACGCTAACAAAATGGGTAGAGACCATTTAGGTGGTGATGACTACACATCTAAGAAAAAAGGTGGATTAAGAGATTTTGATGGATACGATAACGTAGATTATAATAAGGATATGCCAATGGATGAGGATTCACCAGAAAGTGCACATCCACAAGGTAGTAAAAAACTAACTAATCGTACAACTGTAATGGATATGTTAGATGTAATCTCACACAAAGAATTTGGACCCGATTACCATAAACTTTCTACTAAACAGAAAAAAGAAGTTCATAAGTTGGCAATCAAAGGTAAACTTATTAAACAATCCCCATTCAAGGAATCAGTAAACGAAGCATGTTGGAAGGGATATAAAGCAGTTGGTGGTAAAGTGAAGAATGGTAAACAAGTTCCTAATTGTGTACCAGAATCAATTGAAGAGAGTATGTTCTCAGCAATAGACCAAATCAGACAAGATTCAAAAAATGTAAGAGATTTCGTAAAGAATGTATTCAAAGATAGAGATTTTAAGAAGATGAGTAATGATAAAGAATTCATCAAATATCTTAAATCTATTTACGAAGGAATCAATGAAGCAATACCACAAAACTTTCATCAAGGTAGAACTTCAGATTACCATACAGCATTAAGAGGAAAGAACAGAGATTATAGTGGTGGTACTAACTTTAAGAAAAAGAATCATGGCCAACCTGATGTAGAAGAAGATGATGAAGACCAAGAAACAAATCACCTTAGTAACAAACAAACTCATATTAAATCAGATAAATTAAAGGTATCTGAAGAGATGGGTAACTTATCTTCATCCGAAAGAATTGAGTTATATAAACTTTACTCAAAGGCAATGAAGGCAATGCCTGGTTCACCAAATCAAAAAAAATTAAAAGTATTAATCAACAAACTTAGGAAAAAGGCTAATTTAACACCACTACCTGAGTATGGACAAAGATTGGATTTATCTTTCATTGAAGATGATGAAGCTAGATTAGATGGAACTCCAAAACCTAAAGATGCTATTGATACTGATATTGATGAAACTGCAAAGAGAGATTACAAAGATGAGTACAAGAAATTTCAATCATCAAAAAAATCAAAGAAATACAGAGCAGAACTAAATAAGTACAATAGAGATAAAGGTACTTATGGTAATGGTGATGGTAAGGATGCTTCACACAAGGGTGGGAAGATAGTAGGTTTTGAATCTGCATCTAAGAATAGAGGTAGAAAAGAAAAGAGTAGGTTAAAGAAAAAATGAAAGAAGAAATGAACATAAATAAGTTTTTATCAAATAATTGGTCACTTATAGTTGGATTATTAGCAGCTATATTTACAGCTGGAACTTTATTTTCTGAATTCACTGCTTTAAAAAACGAATTACAAACAGTTCATGAAAGATTGGATAAGAAAATTAAAGTAATCAACGAACTCGAAGATAGATTAGTTGATATAGAAAAAGAACTTCAGTACGAAAAAGGGTACTTAGAAGGAAAAGAAAACTAATAAATGAAAGGATGAGTTATGAAGAAGAAAGTTATAGTATTACTATTAGCTTCTGTACTTTCTACTAATTGTGGATTGGCTAAACCAAATAATACCAATTACAACACAACAAAAGAAGTACAAGTTAGTGGTGAACATGACCCTTTAATGAAATTGTTATTATCAGGATTGATAATACTTTCATTAAATTTATTACTAACAAAATAGAAAGTTAAATTATGGCAAAGTACACAAGAGAACAAATCGAAGAAACCCTAAGAAGTAAGGGTTACAAATACTTCACGAGTGATAAAGGATTTGATGTTAATATCGTTGGAATTAGAAATTCAAGTACCAAGGATAGAGTAACAAATGCATTTGATGATTTAGTAACCATATCATATAAAACACCAGAG
>VMHT01058803.1_pt1 | contig 10085 bp, 11 predicted proteins | sample 4693611 | NCBI WGS metagenome assembly VMHT01 (sample SAMN12280063, study PRJNA550983) | marine metagenome | isolation source: seawater sampled from same location over 5 years 0.02-0.2 micron viral filtrate | place: USA: collected off the coast of southern California halfway between the port... ...
ATTTCTTGTAAGTATGTCTATCATATTCCATTTGTTCAACTTCTGTCAGTGATCCACCATCATCATTTGCTGCACCATCAGAGACAACAACCACATTCAAGTTCTGAATGTTGTTACTCTTACGATACTTTGGAACCAATGAAGATAGGGTTGCGATGGCTCCATTCAAAGGAGTTCCGCCCAAGGAAAAATGACTTGGATAACGTGTCATACTGTAATAAAATTCATGACCACGGGCATCCATGTAATCACTCAATGCATGAGAACCATCATAATGATTGTAATCACATCCATTCATTTGCAGAGTCATGGAAGCAACATAATGAGACATTCTCTTGAGTTCCATCTTGGACATTCTATCTGAGAAGAAATTCAGAAGAACATGATCAGAAACAGCGATATCACCAAGTTTGTAGTTCCAGAAAGGATTATCCTTGTAATTACCATATTCTCTGAAACTTTCATCAAACCAATGACTCATACCATGATCACAGAAGGCATAGACTTCAAACTTTATTCCGGCCCTCTTACAAAACCACACAATCTGCATGACTTGCTTGAATGCATCATGAATTATTCTACTCATTGAACCAGACCAATCGATCAGAATAATCAAACCATGATTCTTTCCATCAGGCATAACAGTGATCTTTTTGAAAAGATCTTCATTATACTTGTAGGAGTGAACCTTGGTCATATCCAGTTGACCAGTTTTAGCAACTGAAGCTCTGACATAAGAATCGGCAGATTTTTTCATCTCAAATTCTTTCAACATATAGTTGATTGTCTTTTGGGAATCTTTCTCAAACTTGTTGAGATATTTGTAAGTTGCAGCCATAAACTTCTGATTATTATCAGCGTTATGTTCAGAGTAATACTCAACCAAATCGTCAAGAATAGACTTGTAAGAAACAATGTTCTCAAGGGTAGACTCAGGAATATTACCATACCAGTACTCTCTTCCATTTTCTACATTGAGATCACGTTTGCGATCTTCCCACTCAATGACAGTTGAAGCCTGCATTGGATTGGTAACATCACCCATACCAAATCCACCAGTTCGACTTTGCTCCTTTGCTACCTCAGCATCACTTTCAGTCTCTTCTTTGGATTCTTCAGAATCACCTTTACCAGATTCTTGATCCATCTTGAGATCACTCTGATCTACAAACTCTTCTTTAGATTCATCAGCAGGAGAATTTTCAGACTCCTCATCTTCACCTTCAGCTGATGAACCAGACTTAGATTCTTCAGATTCAGATTCCTCACCTTCCATTTCAACAGGAGAATCACCTTCCATTTCCATGTCATCTGGTTCGTCACCTTCATCAAATAAGAAGTTGCCAAAACTATGATCATCGTCAAACTCAGAATCTTCATTTCCTTCAACATCCTTACAGTATGCATACAGGGCACGAGCTGCACCAATTGCATCACTGAAAGTGACTGCACTCCTACAGAGTTCATAGATCTCTAATTCATCTTCAGTAAACTCCAAACCAGTGATATCACCGATCTTGGAATGAAGATTGATCCTATCTGCAAGATTGGACTCTTGAATGTCTCTACCAGAAGTTCCAAAGAAATCATCTTTGTACAATTTCTCATATCCAGATCTGAAAGCACGACGGCCGCCTGGATACTTGTCTTTGATCTTGCGTTCAATACGAACATCTTCAGTGACATTGATAAATGACTTTGGAAGATCATCGTCATTATCAGAACAGACGATTTCTTCCCACTCTTCAGCACTAGTCCAGAGTGCATGGCCAACCTCATGAAGTGTCATGAGATCATAAATGTCACCAGACATATTCTTGAGTATAGGTAAACCCAACTCACGATTCTTGGTATCGAAATATGCAGTCGGCATATTCTTGTGAACTACTGAGATATCTTCTGTTGCAAGAAGTTTTGCAAGCAGGGTTTTGACATCTTTATTGATTTCAGACATTTATTGCTCCGAAAAGGTTTCTCTCAATCATTTAGTTATATTTTACGATATCCAATCTCAACTGTCAAGTCTTTTTTTGAATCCTCTCACACGACTCAAGAATGACTTACGAGATTTGACATCTTGACGATGGGCTTTCCCATCTTTTCTGATTCTCATAGGTTCTTTCCAAAACGAATCAAGGTAATCAAATCCCCAATCGACTCTCAACTCATCTTTTCCATACCTCTTAGGAAAATGGGAATCTGGAACTTTCGCTAGTTGCCTAGCGAACCTTTCTCCATGTTCCTCATAAGCCTCTTCCATAATGGAAGAATAACTTTCCAGTTCAATATCATCATAATACCACAACTCTGGATCAGATGAATATCTCATTCTTTCTACATAATCAATTTTTTCCATATCGATCTCCTTATTTTACGTGTGGAAAATATTTCTTTGCTTGTGGATACTTCTCAAAGTAATGTGCAGAAAAAAGGGAACTAGGAAGTGACTCCCTTGACTTCGGTTTCCAATCTTTACTCCAAGCTGCACTTTTCAGAAACACATGAAAATGTTTTTTTATTGAATCTTTTCTCATCATGTATATACTATAACACAAGTTTTCCGATTTGTCAAGTATTATTTTTGGAGTGATGGGGTGGAATCGAACCACCATAAATGGTTTTGCAGACCATCGCCTCACCACTCGGCCACCATCACAGACATTTTTGGCAGACCATAGAGGGATCGAACCCCTGCTTTTAGATTTGGAGTCTAACGTGCTACCGCTAACACTAATGGCCTGTGGTAGGGATGACAGGGCTCGAACCTGCGACCTCATGCTCCCAAAGCACGTGCGCTACCAACTGCGCTACATCCCTAGTAGTTTATTTAATTATCCAAAAACTCATTATGAATTTCAAGTAACTCTTCATCATCTACATAACAATCGTTATATACACAAGAATAGTCACTTTCCATTCCTTCTTTTTTCAAAAGAAGTTTTTCTATTTCTTTATCCAATTTTTCTATTTCTTTATCCAATTTATCTATTTCCTTTTCACCCATGATAAGAAACTTTTCCCAAGCTTCTTGAGTTTTGACACCACGTTTGTATTCCATAACCAATCTCCAAAGGAGGTTCACATTCAAGGGAGCTTTTCTCCCTCACTCATTCAACAGTATCTATTATCGCTAATTTGGAGGGCAATGTCAAGTCTTTTTTTAATAATTTATCGGGTACTCAAAGTTGTTGGACTTGATATTCTCTGCAATCAGTTCTGCACCATTACTCAGGTGAAACTTCATTGCCATATCAGTTTTGGGGCTTAGCGTTACCAATCTCTTGAAACGCCAAGATTCTTGGATCATGTCTCTAGTTCTGAATATGATCTCTCTACCCATACCTTTTTGGAGTGACCATACTGTATATGCAACTGCAACTGGGCCACAGTTCGCATTTAGAAGACAATCTTCATCGGGGGGAACACGATCCATATAGATCAAACAGATATATGCCTTATGATCCAGATGAAAAATGTCCCTTGCAGGAGCCAATCTGGTTTCGGCATTTATATGTGGTCTAACAGGATCGCCTGTTATTACTTGACTAACTAGCTCGTGCGAGCATATCTTTTCCATGAGCTCTCTTGAGTTTTAGTTTTCCTCTTTTGAGTTTTCTCTTTGCAATGTCGAGATGTATTTTCTTTGCTCGACTTGTAAAGTCAATTCCATCCATGTGATCCATCTCATGTTGAAATACTCTACACATCAGACCTTCCAGATCATCTTTGTGAAGTTCTCCAAACTCATCTTCAAACTCTACAGAGATTCTATCTGGTCTGTATACCCTTACAAACAAGCCTGGATATGTCAGACATCCCTCATCAATGGGAACTAGAGTATCAGACTCAACTGTAATTTTTGGATTGTAACAAGCCATATAGTTTTTACCATCTCCCATTACAAACATTCTGTAAGGAAATCCAACTTGGTTTGCAGACAATCCAATACCACCCCATTCCTTCATAGACTCAGCCATGTCCTTTGAGAACTCAACTCTGTCTTCGGGTTGTTTTGCATATTCCATCTTCATGTGTATCATGGGATGGTCTTTATCTAATAGATTATATATCATGTCCACCATTTGGGTTGATTTGTGTAATTCCATTTTGCGAAACCAGCCTTCTCTTGAAGGTAGTAGTTGCGATATGCATCTACAGTGTCAGGTTTCTTACAGTAGTCGGGCATACATTGAGGTGGATTAGTCCACCCATTGTCCTTGATATTCTTAGGAAGATTCTCAAGGATCTTACCTAGTTTGTTCCATGTAGTGTGAACCTTGAAAGCCTCTTTACTGTATCGTATAGAATACTCTGCACTCACCATTCTGAACAAACGAAACAACCAATCATAATGTTGACTAGATGATCTAGTCCAGATAGTACTTGGATGGTTCTTATGAGCCACCTTGTACAGATCTGGATGGGCATCATCACCATCAAGAACTCTATGAGCCGTAGACAATAGTTGACCATATTCAATGATCATTTTGACTACGTGTTTATCACAGTGCATTTCTGCAGCTGTGTCTGGTCTAGGATCTAGATAAAATATATTCACGCATCTACCATTTTGCTGAAGTTATTCTGCTTCTCAAATTTCATTATACTATAAAACTTATCGAACAGAACATCGCCTTTGTGTGAAATCACAAAGATATTTTGACTCTCAAGTTCATTGAGAATCTTTAGAAAATCATCAGTACCAGAAGCATCAAGACTAGAATCAAATACCTCATCCATAATTAACAGATTGGTATTTGTAGAGTTCTTGAGTCTTGCAACTTCTCTCCATGTGAACATCAGAGCCAAATCAATTCTCATCTTCTCACCTTCAGAGAATGAAGCATACGAAAAGTCATCACGATACCTTGACTTGATCGTTTCCTCAAACTGTTCGTTGAGATGAAAGTTCACATAAAAGTCTAGGATGCCCAGATACTTCTGAATAGTCTGGTTCATCACAGGAAGATACTGTTTGATGATTTTTGATTTGATTCCTGTATCATGCAACAAATTTTTGCAAATGTCAAGATAAAAAATATCTTCCTTGAGTTCCTTCATTCTCTCATCGACTTCTTTGAGATTTTGTTTCAAGCCTTCTATATGCTCTTTCAGCTCATCTGTCTTCTCTTTATCTTTGGTTAGTTGATCCAGATCTTTCTGACATTTTTCAATCATACTTACTAATGCTTTCACATCTGCACTATTTTGTTGCAATTCAAATGCAAGCATATTTAATTCTGACAGATCTGTATTCAATCTACTGAGTTCTGTTTCCATCTCACTAATTGCAGACTCATACTTTTTAGACTGATCTAGAAGTTGAGAGTTTCTTGTTTTCTTAAAACTTGCATTGATGGGTTGTTCACATACTGGACAATCATCATTCTTAACAAAGAAGTTTCTTTGTTTATCCACTTCAGACTTCTTGGTTTTTACTTGAGTTCTAAGTGTTTTTAATTTACTGTTGTTATCTTCCACTGAGGTTTTGTTTACTAGTGCAGCTTGAATCTCTTGACTCCTTGTTATCTTTTTTTGTTTGTCTAGATTATACTTGTCTTTCTCTTTTGTTAGTACCTGAATTCTTTTCTCTGCATCCTGTTCCACTTTTTTCAGATGAGTTTCTTCCATATCCTTTGTACTTCTGTACAAACCCTCTTCAATTTCTAGTTCGCCCATTTCACTAGTAATTGATTTGTAGTTTTGTTTCAGGAGCATATTCATGGTTGAGAAAATCTTGATATCAAGAATATCTTCAACTATCTCTCTACGATGATTCGTAGATAGCTGCATGAACGGAATGAAACAAGACGAACCTAGAATCACAACTTGAGTGAACGATTTGTAATTCAGTTTCAAAATTGACTCTTCAAGGATCTTCTGAAAATCTCTTGAGTGAGCCTCTTGATCCAAAGGCTCTCCATTCTTTATTATCTGAAAGTCATTTGGTTTGATGGATCGAACCACCTTGAATTTGTTCTTACCAATCTCAAACTCTACCTCAACTACTGCACCACTTGTATTGATGGAATTGATAAGTTGATTTTTCTTGATGGGTCTATAGGCTTTTCCGAATAGTCCAAAACAAAGAGCATCGAGCATGGTTGATTTACCAGAACCATTTTCACCGATTATCAATGTTGTTGGGGATCTATCCAGAAGCACTTCTGTAAATTGGTTCCCTGTTGAAAGAAAATTCTTCCAACGAACCTTTTTGAAATGTATCATGCTTCTAAATCACTTGATTCAATATATAAAGATTTTAGTTTTGTTTTAATTCTATTCTTGTCCAATTTGGTATCAATCTCCTCAACATACCTATCCAGTAAGGAAAGAGTATCTTGGGCTCCTTCTACCACATCATCATGAACAAGATCAGCACTCAAATCTGAAAAGTCTTCAACTACCTTCAGATCTGCAACTGAGATCTCTTTGTACATACGATCCATAAACTTATCAAAAGCATAGTAGTCATTACGATGTTCTACAAAGACTTTGATGAACTTACCCTCAAAGTGTGATAAGTCCATTCCCAAGTAATCTGTATCTGTTCGATCATCATACCTGAGCTTATGAAACATAGAACGAGTATTGGGTATAAATTCCAGTTCTCTTGTTTTTATATCAAAAGTATGGAATCCTTTAGGATCTCCTGAGTCAGACCAATTCATCTCATAAGGGCATCCTAGATACGATATATGACCATCAGACGAACGCTTATGAAAATGTCCACTCATTACCATGTCAAAGTTGTTGAAAAGAGTTTTCTCTATTCCATGATCCGATACAATACCTGAATGCATCTCAAATCCCTTAATTTCAAGATGACCCATTGCCACCTGAGATCCAGAGTTTTTGATGAAGTTCATAGTATCTGCATAAGTCTCAGCAGTGATCCAAGGTATCATTGCAATATCATACCCCTGAAAACTTGCAAGACTCGGCTTATCATGAACGTACCATCCATTGTCTTCGCCTGGTATTCTCAACTCTTTATAGCAGTTTACCTCTAAAGTATTCTTGTAGTAAATATCATGATTACCCACTATAAAATGCACAGGCAACCATGTATCCATAAGGCCACCTATAAACTTCTCACGAAAGTCTTTTGCAATCTTATAGTTGACAAACTTTCTACGATCTAGACAATCTCCCAGATGTACAATTCCACATATATCATCTATATTCTCAATGATATATGGAAAGAATTGGTTCTTGTAGAAATCGTAAAAAAACTCATTGAATATGAGACTGTCATTACGAGCTCCAAAATGTGTATCAGTTACGCAAACTATTTTGGTATTCCTCATTTACCTCTATTGACAATATCATCTACAAAATCCTCAAGCCATATTTTTCCACACCCTGCATCAGATTCCTCAATTGATTCGTGAATCTTTCCAAGATCATCACCACTTAGGCCTTTGGTATAGTCGATCACCAATTGTTCGACTTTAGTAACGTACTCTTCAAATGTCATAGTAAATCCTCTTCTATGAAGTGTTCAACCCCTTTCTTGGGCTTCTTTTTCTTTGGGACTTCTTCTCTGGGAAGATTGTCTCTTAGAAAATCAACAAAAGTATTATCATATATCGCATCATCAAAGTCATGAGTCTCATGAGTTTTGAGAGTGTCATTATCAATCATCTTTTGCTTGATTGATTGTTGCTTCTTCTCTTTGGTTATCCTACGGAGAAAAGCGTAGTATATGATTTGTGTGAAATAAGCAAATGGATTTTTTGATTTCTCTGGATTGAAGTTTTTTGCATACTGAATACAATTCTCAATTCCATCCCCAATCATCTCTTCACGATAAGTGTAGTTGATGAAGTTGGGCCGATAAGATAAATGCGTTGCTATCTTATAGAAACATTCTCCAATATATTCTGGTATGGGTGGGATGATTTCACCTTCAGCCTCCGCCTCGTTGACTTCATCTTTCCATTCCATCATTGCAGCTAAGAATACCTTATTATCAACATAATGAGGTTTCTTCGCTTTTTCTTTTTTCACTTCTTTAGTCATAGTATAGTCTCCTTAATTGAAAATGTCAAGTTATTTATTTTTGTCTTGACATTTGGGTTTAAAACTTGTATCCTAAGTATGTTAGGGTTCAAGTTACATTTGTACCTTATGTATCTCATAGTCAAATTCCTCTTGGCTGTATATATTAATACGTTCTACAAAATGTTTGATTGTATGGTTTCTGTTGTCAAAATCATCAGCAATGTCATATAATTTTGCATTTACCTTACTATCGTGCAGTCTCAATCCTCTACCTATTGATTGCAAATTTCTTATACGAGACTTATAAGGACTAGCGAAAATGATGTTATGAAGATTCCTAATATTGACGCCAGTACTGAATACACCAAAACTGGCGATAATAACGATCCCTGTTTCTTTTTCAGCAAGTCTTCTAATATCTTCTCTAGTCTCTGTATCTGTGGCTCCGTATACCAAATAACATCCATGTTTACCCCCATTGATCAGTTTATACAGTTCTTTTCCATGCTTGATGAGTGAAAAAAGAACGAGTGTGTTTCCTTTCAGATCTTGGCTTAGATTCTTAATCAAATTATTTCTCTTTGAATGTTCAGTTATATACTTTATTTCATCTTGATATTTCCTTATTATACACTCTTCTTTTGGATAAGTCAAGACAATTCCATGTACTTTTAGATCAGAAAGTTGTTTGTTATCAATAAGTTGACGAGTTGTTGTGACCTGTTTTACGGGCCCAAATAACCCTTCAAGTACCAATCTATGACACTCAGAACCATCAAGTGTGCCAGTCAAACCATACTTGACTCCACAATCGGTGGTCTTGTGCATAATCTTTTTGAGTGATTCTGCCTTGAATGTATGGGCTTCATCACCAAAGATTACCTTAAATCTATCAAAGTATCTCTTGGGTTGTTTATAAAGAGATTGCCATGTTGAGATGTATACGAACTTTTCAGATTCTTTATCTTTACCCTCGTAGATACGATGACAATAATGAGTAGGATTCCAACCATAATCTTTAAAATCAGAATACATTTGTTCTACTAAAGATGTGGTAGGAACTAGTAGTAGTATATTTTGGTAGCCTGGATCGTATAATATCTTTTGATAGTATCGAATCAGTAAATAAATTATTAGAGACTTGCCTGATGCAGTAGGACTAACAAGGACGCTCCTACCAGATCGTATGGCATGATGCACTGCATCCACTTGATAATCTCTTGGTTCAATGGGTAGCTGTAATGTTTGGATAAAGGACTTGACATTTTCTTTGTGTGTTGATAGTGATGACCACCCTCCACCTTCTACTGAATAACTACGCTTATCGGCAAATTCTCTGATATAGTTAGACAGTCCAAGATAGATCTGGTTTGTTCTAGAATCAAACAGACGAATTTTTCCATCCCAAAACCTGTTCTTGTATGCAGGCATATATTTTGCAGATGGAACATCGTATGAGAAAAACTCATTCAGTTCCCTTGCGATACTTCTTTCACACTCCACTTGAAGATAGACTTCATTTTTTTTGTGAAGAATTATATCACCCATGATCTCCTATGAACCAGCATACTAAAGAATGTCTAACTCCACTTGTAATTAAGGTTACACGATGCCATTTATAAGAAGGAAACCAAATAATATTTCCTAGCTCTGGAGAAATATTATAAATTCTATCTTGAGAATTAGGAGAACCATGTTCCATTTGTAATAATCCTCCTTCATAATTATCATTCATTAACATTGTAAATGATAATTTTCTTACTCCCAGAGGATTTCTTTTTTTACCCACATCTGTATGCCAATTATAGTAATCTCCCTTTTCATAAACTGTGTATTGGAGATTTTCTACATTTGTAAGTTTTAACTCCCATCCACCTAACTCATTTGCATTATTTGCTAATCTGAATAATTCTTTTTTTATTTCTGCATTTGGGGTTAGAAAAGATACTTTACTGTTTCTTTTTTCTGATATTTTTCCAGCTGCAGTCCCTAGTCTAAACTCTTTGTAAGACTGTTTTGCCCAATTGTATAATAAACTATTATCTAAAGGAATAGATAGATAATCATATCCTAACATC
>VMHT01185396.1_pt1 | contig 10085 bp, 2 predicted proteins | sample 4693611 | NCBI WGS metagenome assembly VMHT01 (sample SAMN12280063, study PRJNA550983) | marine metagenome | isolation source: seawater sampled from same location over 5 years 0.02-0.2 micron viral filtrate | place: USA: collected off the coast of southern California halfway between the port... ...
AAATCCCTCAACACCAGTTATGCCAAACAAAATATAAGTCCAATCTATTCCCTTGCTGGCAATGGGATATTTTGTAATGCATCGACTGATGAGAGGAAGAGTTAAACATGACTGGTAAAACTAGTGAAATAAGCCAGTTTTAACTATTTATATTTCTACATCAAATCCTACATGATTTTATACTGTGCAACCAAGCGTGCAAAAACCGTTAAGAAAAACTCTGCGCAAAACGGTTGCATACTGAACTTCAACCTACGAGGTCTCTCATGAGCTATACAGGTGATAAACTCATGAGATAATAATAATAAACTCAATGATTAGTAGATTATAATTCTACTGCCTGCTGGCTTTTACTCCGCTAGTGTATCCTCTCGGACTATACGGTCCATCAGACAATGAATACTTACTGTAAACTTGTCCATGGCAATTAATTTCCATTGATATTGTATTGATCTTATTCCTGCTGACTGAGTGTTGTTTTTTAACCTGTGTTTCATTCTTTATGATAATATCTTAGTTTTCCATTAACCAATTTCTATATGCACCTTTGTGCATAAATTCATCCTCCTCTAAATTTGTTTCATCATACCTCTTACGTAACTCTCTTATTTTTTCCAACCATTGTTTTTGTTCTCGGAGTCCTAATTTATAAATTTTTTCTTTATCATCCTCTATTTCTATATTTGTATTCTTGTATAACTCTTCAACCCCTATCTCTATTTCATGTTGTATTGCTTTGTGTAATAATTCTTTTCCTTCTTCATCTTTAATTTCATAATCAATTCCTATCCATCTTTGCAGAGATTTTGATTTTGATATTTCATCTTCTATCAAATTATCTGGATCAAGTAATATTCTACCTTGCCTCACTATTTGCATCCAATTTAATTGTTGTTCTACTGTGGCTTGAAGTATCCTATCTGATCTAGATCCAAATTGTCTGCTAAATTCTGTTGCTGGTAGCCGTCCTATTCCAATTGCTAGTTCTCTTTTTATTGAGTCTATTAAGTGTGGTAGTCCTTGTAGATCTTGTATGATTTGTGTGTCATGTATCTTCTTATTCCTTTCCTTCCATATATAATGTATTCCCATCCACGTGTATTTTACTAATTTGCTTGCCCACTTAACTGCACTTTTCTTAGTATTAGACTGGACATAGTATTGTTTCATATATTCCGTCCACTTTCTGGATATTAATCCTTCCAAAAAATTCTTCCATCCTAGTTGTCGTTGTTCCTCTATCGCTTCTTGTAATAATAATGGATACTTACTCAATGCATCATGTTTTTTGTCTCTTTTCCAATTATTTAATTCTTTTTTGATAGCCATCATTACCAGCCAGCATGTATCTGCTTTTTGTAACTGTACTAACATATTATCTATCATTTCCTTCCAGATTTGAATTGATTCCTCTGATTTGCATTTTAGGATGTGGTTTGTGTCTTCTTTATCATGGTTACAGAAAGGACATTTTGAATTAAACCTTTGGTTCCAGCGTGTCATATTTTTTCCTGTAGCTAGAGTTTCACAGCTCCATTTTGATGCAAAACGCTGTATGTTGGATGTCATCGATTTCATAGCTTTTCCCAAAACTTCTTTATCATATAGTTGGGTATGAGTTTCTTTTATTCTTCCCTTTTCTATCCAGTATTTTTCTATTTTTTTTGTCATTATCTTGTTGTACAATGTTGTTTTTAATGTGGACGTAATAACTTCTCCATTTATCTCGCATTGTTTGAAAGAGTACTTGTGTTCGAAGCTGTATATTCTTTCTTTTTTATTATGTATTGCAGCCAATGCTGTTGCTTTTGCTGCTTTATCCATTTTTATATTTAGCTTTTCCAGTTGAGTTAATTTATTTTTACTTTTCTTCTCTTCTTGGTGTGCTTTAACATGTGTCATCTTTATTGTGAGTGGAATATTATTACGTAGTTTCAGTAGTAAACTAAGTATATCTGCATTATCTTGATTTGGATTCATCCTTTCAATTGTCCAATCTTCCATTATGGTAACTACTGATTTACAATCACACGCAATTACCATTTTTCCTTCATGTATTTGTTTGTGTTTACAAATATTATTTACCCAATTTAAGATTGATGTTACTCCTACCGCTTCACTTCGAAAGGCATTTATTTGTGAATCTATACCTGGTGTGTGACATCGTCCCTCTACCTTTACTGTTTCTTCGTTGTTAGTTATTATCCACGCTGCAGTGCCTATTTTATGATTATCCATATAACTCCCATCTGTGACCGCAATTATCTCTCCCTTTTGAAATGATTGTATTATCTGTTCTATATTTTCAGGTTCTTTGACGCATCCTTCTAACCATTTGTTCTGTTGCATCACTATTGTATCTACTATGTGCGTTTTGGTTTGATTTATGATTGATGATCCTTCAATATAATAATACCCGTAGGCTAATCTTACTGATGTTAGTCTTAGATTGTTTTCAACTTTTCTTATGTTGTATCCTTCTGTTGAATATCTTCTTCTTCGCGGAGTACCTCCTATTTTTTTATGTATTCTCCATTGTTCTCCTTTATTATAATATAGGTTATCATTTAAATCTATATACCAGTTCCAATATGTTGGAGCGTGTGTCCAATTTCCTAATGGTTTTTCTAGCATCTGTACTTGAAATGGGCACAAAATTTCTTTTAGAACTTTTCTCCATGTTGTCCAAGATTGTAAAGTAGGACGTTCCCATGTTGGCCATTGTAGTCTCCTGACATTATCCGTTTGTCTTCTTCCATGCCATGTCTTATTTGTAATTCTTTTTCCGTCTGCGGTGCATATGTCCGAGATTGTGAAAACCTGTAAATACATTCTGCATCTATTAAAAGTATGCTTTTCTAAATTTGTTAATTTGTTCGTTGCCAATACCAAATCCATTAATGGAATATCTCCTTCTCGATCTACTGCTATAATGGCTGTACCATCTTTCAGCTTTATTCCATTATTTGACATAAATTGCCATGTACTTTGTATCCAACTTTTTGTCAATATAATATCTTTATAATAGTCATAGTTTGATTCTAAGATACTACAATTGACTCCTATTTCCATTCGTAAGTGTTCTAATGTTGATTTGATAAAATGTCCCGTTGTTGTCTCTTGCCAAAGATGTGCTATAATCTCACAGACATGACTGATACCTTGTGTAAGGTACAAGTTGTTGAGCCCAAAGCCTTGTATCTCTATTGGGCTATATAAAACGTCCCTTTTTATATGCCGATTGATTCCTGATCTTGGAAGAAATTGCTTCAATGCATTCCACATAATTTTGTCGCACTCCTGTTCTGTCAAAGAGATAGCCGGAAGTGGGTATTCCAGTGCTTTCATTGTCATATGAGTCAAACCTATCCATACCTCATGTCTCTGTAAGTATCCTGCCCTTACCATTTCTCCATATTCTACTGCTTTATCAGTCATCTTTTTTATTTGAGCATCATTGTTACCATCTGGGGCAATAAAGACGCCCAACATCTCTTCGGCACTGTTTACTTCCAAGTATTGTAGTTTTTGTTCTACATCATTTTTATCTTTTGTTTTAAGTTCAAAATCTGCTATATCTTCCTTATTACAATACGTCCATAGTCCTTTATCCCATTTAAAACTTACTAGATACCACCAACTCTTCAATGGTTCTAGTGCTCCCCCTGTAACCTTTGCCGCCTGTTCCCATGTATCGATGAGTTTTTGTAGTGTGTTTAATGTTTCCTTCACATTATTATCCATATTGATTGTAAATAAATCCGTATCATCTACATATGCGAAACCTATAATATTAATTACCGTTCCTGTGATTGGGCAAGTAATTTTGTTTCCAAATCCTTGCGCCTTCATCATTTCGAACATCTTACTACTCACAATAACCCAAATTTGTGGTGCACATCCGTTTCCTTGTCCTGTGCCTTGTGGTCTTGACGTGTATCCTTTTTTCTTTCCTCCAAATGTTGATTTAGAAAGTCCATATGCAGTTCTCGTATAAAATTGAGTATTTTGTATACTCTCAAACATGGAAATTAAGGGTTCCTTTGGCACTCCAACACTTTGTAGAGCTAACATTACTGGGGTATGTACTATCCTATCGTAACATGACTTTAAGTCACATGATGTCATTGCTACTGTACATTTTTGATATCGGATTTTATCAAATAGAAGTGTCCTATTAAGTACCTGATGTATACTTCTCTTTCCTGGGATGCTATATGTTTCAATACTAACTTTGCTGTTATCAAGAGCTGTTGACATCGTTTCTTTTCCAAGAAATTTATTATTATGATTAAAATCAGCTTGAAAAAGGCACAAAGTCCTCAGTTTTTCTAAATTGTATAATCCTGATTTTTTTAGTATCATGACGTTTGTTGCTGTCTTCCATCTACTTGGTGAATAACCTGTGATGAATGGCAATTCTGCCATTACATAGTGTAGTAATATATTCTTAGTATTCTTGCATGCTGCCTTAAAATGACCAAAATGTAAGTCGTGACTTGATGTTTTTTCTTTCATTTTTTTCCAGCTTTGCTTAAACTTCTGAGGTGTTCTTGTAAATGCATCTTTTTCAACTCTTATTTCGTTGTCTTTTTTACAACAATCTATGAAAGTCTGGGTGAGTGGATTGTTATTGTTTTTACATATATACTTACCTTCTAAGACTTGTTGTGTGGCCTTTCCTTCACCATACTCTCCAAAGTCCTTTTTCATAGTTTTACTCAAAAATGGGCACGTTGTTTCACATTGATGATATTTTTTTTCATTTTCTTTTATTATTGCTCTTTCAATCTCCTTTTTTGATGTAATATCCTCTGTTCTTCCGTCCTCGTGTGTAATTGTGACTCCTGTTGTACTTAGATTTTCTCCGTATTTGGATTTAAGTGTGGCTAGTCTCTTCCATTGTTTCTTTGATTGTTCTCTATGTATTAAGTTTTCTATTATTTTTTTCTTCTTACCATTACCTTCTTCTTCTAATGCCTTTGCAATATTCTCCAGATACGTGAGTCGTAATGTTTTATCTATTTTCTTCTGCTTTGTATATACCTTGTATGTTTCTGTTAGTTTCTTTTCTATCTCATGAATTTTTTGATATTCGCAACTATATCCAACCTTTTTGGATAACCGTAATAAATATCGTGCGCCTACTTTTCTTCCCTTTTTTCTTCTTATACTTAGATTCAAATATAAAATTTTGTCTCTTAAAAGCTGTATTGTAGGTGACCATTGCACATTTCCTGTATATAATTTCCTACATTTTTTTTCTGCCTTTTTCATAGCTCTTTCTCTCATCCGATCTAATGCATCATACTCTATGCATTCTTCTTTTGTCATTGGGGAATGATGATTTTTATATAGACAAAGCGCTTTCTCATAAACCTTATTCTTTTCTAATTCTCTTTGTAAAAAATAATTGTATTTATTAACTATTTTTGGGTCTCCTGTTTTTAACCTCCTTGCTTTTATAGTTGTTATCTTTGGTGGTCTCATCCCTATTGCGCTTTCCTTTGTGATCTCTACCCATATGGGTCTGTGATCGCTGTTGTTTATTCCATGCTCTAAGTATCCACTTGATGTAATGTTTAATGTTTGTGAGACATAAATCTCATCAATTGGAACTGATCCACCATTATACGTCTCTGGAGCATTCTGATGACGTGACGTTATTGCTGGGATCATATTTCTTCCTTTGAATTCTTTGCTTAAGTCTCCATTGATTTTGATATTCTGATTCCAATCTCCACATACTATTAGTTGTTCCCCTTGCGTTAACCATTGATCAATCTCCTGCCAAAAGTCATTCCAAAATGTGGGTATTACTCCTCTTGTACATTTTTGCTTTAATAATGATGCTTGCTGTTGTGCATACACCGTTTTTGCTCCTTCTGACCTACTGCTTTGTGGGACATATATTGTAACCAATCTTATTTTTATATTATTTTTCCCTCGTATTAAAGATGAACACCATCTTCCTAATCTTCTGCTATCAAAATCTTGTTTCATTGTCCTAATCGCAATATCTCCTGTTGTAATCATGGCAACTCCACCTGGTTGATATGCCTTTTTTGTGCTGGTGACTAAATTATGTGCTGCTATACTTCGTACGTTTTCAAACCATGGTGTTACAATTGATGATAAGGTATTTTTCTTTCCTACTAACTTCCAATTTGTGTTAACCTCTGCCATACTAAATACATCTATTTTGTAAGTTTTAAGAAATTTATATATTAATTCTCTCTTTTCTGTACTTCCGTCAGCTCCAAAACCATTGATGTTTTGAAAAACTATTTTGATTTTATCTCTTAATTGTCTTTTGGAAAGTGTATCTCCAAAAGTTTCCCGACTATCATTCTTTGTATATGTATCATTATCGCTATGTCGGTTAGCGATATCTTTATATATACTCATTCTTCCTCTCCGACGCTATCGTAGTCGGTGGACGTTTCTGTTTCTATTTTCAATTTGTCTGTTTTTGACAAATTATCTAAAGGAGTAACAGACTCTGTATAGTGTTCATTGTTATCAATCCTATCCGAGTTAGCTTTTTTTTTGTATATTTTTGCTTCCTCTTTTTCGTCTGTTACTTTTTCCGTTTCCTCTGTTGTTTCCTTATCGTTTTCTGTTCCTTCGTTCGAAGGTGTATCCATATCAGAATATAGTGGTACTTCTTTTTCATGATTTACAGGTTTTTTTCTTCCACTTTTATCTGTCGTTGCAGGGTTGTTTGATGTGTGTTCTTTAACTTCTATCTCTTTATTTTTGTTCTCAGGTTGTAATGTAGTATCATTTTCTTGTTTTCCACTCTTCTTTTTTACTTTCTTTAGCGCCTTTGCAATGATATTTTGTTTTGCTGCCTTAAGTTTACGTAATTGTAGTAATACCACTTTGTCATACTGGTCGCCAATCTCTTTTTCTGTCATATTTTCATCTATTATTTCTGAAAACTCCTCTGGTTTCAGACTTTTAAATGATACTGTAGAATGTGAAGATCTACTACTTGAATCAAGTTTGTAATCCTCATGTCCCTCAGTATTATTGGTAGTTTGTGTCAGAGAACTTGTTGTTGAATGATGATCCTGTATTTGTACACTGGTAACTTGTCTTCGATGCGTTTTGCTTTCTATGCTGTCTAAGTCTGGATCTTCCTCTTTCTGCATAATTTCAAGTCCTCTGTTCCGTTCTAGATCAACCAGTGTATCTTGTTTTTTGGTTGATTTGGATGGCTTGAATTGTAGTTTTTGGGCAGCTTTAACTGCATTTTCACTAACCTTTACTCTGTTATACGTTGGTGAGTCATCGCTGTCTTCATCATTTAGATCATCTACTTCAATATCATCGTAATTCGTTTCTCCGTCTATCTTATTTTTGTCTCCTGCGTCTTCCATGTTGAGTGCGTTTAATCTAGAATTAATCACCTCTTTCATCGGATCATAAAGAATGTTGGAAGCTAAGTGTCTAACTTCTGGTGTATCGAATCGCATTTCTTTGTCACTCCACCTCCATTTATGTGTTGCCTTCCAATGGTCATATGTGAACGAATTATACATTTGTTTCTTTCCGTATTGTTTTGATAGATAAACTCCCAGTCCTTTTATCATTTCCAATGCATCTCCTTCTAACCAATCATAATATGTAAATATTATAGCTGGACCTCCTGGTCCAGTTTGACTGCCTATCCATACTTTGCTGCTATCTGTGACAAAATCTACTGCTCGAAATAATCCTAATCTTCCATATTCATTGTGTGAACTTGGTATATTTAATATCATTTCTCTCAAAGTTAATTCATATCCTTGTTTAGTAGTAATTTTCACGTCTAAGTTCTTCGTTATTGATGTGACTACTGCACTCCTATGAAATGTTGAGTGAAATTTATGTCTGTTAACAACTTCAACAAAAATAGCAGCTTTTTCCTCACTTGTGCATTTATGCTCTGGGGTTTGATACAGATAACAGTCTGTAATTGATTTTAATCCGTTATGTGCCTTTTTTTCAAATACATCTTCTAAAATAGATTCCGCTAATTCTACTTTCTTTGTCGGTACTAGAATGGACATAGCTTTTAGTCTGTTTTTCCATTTAACTTGTTTGTCTGTCTGTGTAATAGCTGACATCCTAAAGCCCCATTCGAAATTGCTACGTGCTTCTAGAATTCTTTTCAATTTTTCTGTATTCGTATAGCTTGTGCTATATGCTAACCAACCTACCGTTCTTGAGCTTTCCGCTTGAATTATACATTTGTATAATGAATAAGAATGTAATCCTGCCCATTCTACCATTTTTGCCTCTAACCATGTCTGTGAAAACTTTGGTGAGCTAAGGCAGAATCTAAAATACTGTTTTCCTGTGGATTTTAAATTCGCTCTGTACCCATCAAAGAATTTTGCCATTTCTACTACATCTGTTGGATAATCATCTTGATTCACTTTTAGTATTTTAAATTCTCCTTCATTTTTCCAACTAATCAATACTGAACTTTTGTCTATACCTTTGAGATATTTAAGTAGTGTAATTAAGATTTCTCTGAATTTGTGTGCTGGTGTTTGTTCCTCATCATCGTCATTTTCGTTATCCGTTGTTAGTGTTGTGGCTGCTAATTGTTCTAGTGATGCTCCCATTTGATATCGTACATAGTACGGTGGTACTTTTATTGATTCTTGTATTTTTCCTGCTCTTTTACTAGTATTGTTAGAATCTATTGTATTTATGTCATCTTCCTCTTCCTGTTTGTCTTCATCGTTATTTGTACTATCATCTCTTCTAGAACGTGCATCATTTCCATTATGGTTTTTTGTCGTACTTTCTGAATCTCTTGATTTATTATCATCAGAATCTTTCTCCTCTCCTTCATAGGGTGTCTCTTCATTATTTGTTCCCACTGAAATATTATCATGCGTAAATATTGTGAATTCAGATTCCCTATGGTAATTTCTTTCTACCTCTTCTTCTTCATTTTTTTCTTTTGATTCGACTTTAATCAAGTTCATCTTCACTGTGACATGTGTTTTTTCTTCTACATCTTTTTCTTCTTCTTCGTATTGTTCTTCTTGTTCGTCTTCTTCTTTTTGTTCTTGTTCATCCTTTTCTTTGTTTTCGTATTCACTAATAGTATCCTCTTGCTTTTTGTCTCTTTCTTGTCTAATCTGGTATTTGGCTGTCATTTCTGTATCTGAGTCTCCTGCATATGTTGATTTTTCTTTTGTTTTATTTTCTTTATCTATTTCATTTAGATGATCTGATAATGGTTGTTGCTCTTTTTTTGTTTTTGTACTTTTTTCTTCTCTTATCTTGTGTCCATATACTTTGTCTTTTCTTAGACTATATTTTGTGTGTTCCGTACTTCTGTTGTTCTCCCTTCCTCTTCCGCGTCCTCGTCCATCGTTCCTGTGTGACCTCCATTGTCTTTGTCCTTTTCCATATTTTTGTTCATATGTGGGAATAATCATTTGCCTAATTGTTTTAAACGGTGACTCTTTCCCATTCCTGGTCGTTATTATTGTCTCTTCTTTCCTTTTTTTTCTTCCTTTTTTTACTATTTCTATCCATTCTCCTTTACTACCTTCTTGTGTCTTTCTTGTATATTTATCTTCATCCTGGTTGTTATTATCATTACTTCGTGACATCGATCGAGTGATTCGCTGTTCCATTTTCATTTTATTTTCCTCCTTTTCAACGCTACCTATTTTCTACATGAGTTTTGTACTAAGATTAATTTTACTACTTACTTACCTTCTTTTTCCTATTTTCTTCCTTTCTTGATCAATTTTTATCCTATCATTCTCTTGTTTTCTATAGTTCTTCCTTATTATATCTTTTAATATGATTATGTTTTGTTTTGTTGTTTCTTATTGTTGATTTTATTACGTTGTCATTACTTTACTTTACTCTTCGATGTTTTAAAGAGTTTCTTGGTACATTTTTTACGTAATTTTCTACGTATTTTTTCTATTATGTTTTTATTATCCGACTTTCCGGGAAAGTGTAGACAGATATAACATCATACCAACTATAGATCTGTAATTCCATGGATCATTCATAGGTTCTCCATCTTCATCAGAGCTTAAAGGATCTTTAACACAAGGTGT
>VMHT01187078.1_pt1 | contig 10085 bp, 13 predicted proteins | sample 4693611 | NCBI WGS metagenome assembly VMHT01 (sample SAMN12280063, study PRJNA550983) | marine metagenome | isolation source: seawater sampled from same location over 5 years 0.02-0.2 micron viral filtrate | place: USA: collected off the coast of southern California halfway between the port... ...
ATTGTTTTATATTGTCTAGCTAAATAAGCTTTAGCACCAATTTGAATTGCAGAAGCAATTTCCTGCATTTTAGAATTTCCTGCGCTAGAATTTAAAATATTTTTTCCAGTAAAATATCCGTAAACAATTGATAACAGTCCAGCAGTAATTGTATATAAAAGTATTGTTTCGATAGTAGAGTTCATATTGACCTTAATTAAGTTGTTGGTTGTTAGTTATTAAAATGCGGACAATACAAAAAAAGCTATAAAAGGCAATAATTAACTTCTAGAATCTATGAGAATATCCTTTAGTTTTAACAGCAATTTTATTCCCTTTTTGATCAATAATTTGAGATTTCTCAGAGTTAGAACAAATTTTTCCTATTTTAGAAATTTTTATACCTAAAGATTTAGAAGTTTTGTTAATGATTCTTGATTTAGACGAATTGGCAGTAAATAAAATTTGATAGTCATCACCTTGAGAGATGTAAGTTGTTTTGTCCAATTTTTTTTGAATGATTAGTTTTTTAAGATTCTTAGATATTGGGATACTATCTAAGTTTAATTTATAAGAAAATTGTTGGTTATTGAGTAATTTTTCTAAATCAGCAATTAAACCATCCGAAATATCAATAGAAGTATTAGCAAAAGTTAATAATTTATTGCCCAATTTCAAATGTAAATCTGGTAGATAATATTTACCTTCAAAATATTTATTTAATGAATTGTTGATACTAATTTTTTTTTTTAAAATATTTAAACCAGCAAAACTATCACCTAAATTACCTGTTACATAAATATCATCATTTAATTTTGCTTTATTCCTTAATATTATTTTTTGTGAAAAACCAACAGAAGTTACAGTAAAACTTAATTTATTTGAATAAACAGTATCACCTCCACATAGAAGAATATTGTATTTATCCTGTTCTTGTTTTAAAGATTTTGAAATTTTCTTTAAATTAGTCGATGAAAAAGATCTTTTATTTCCTGAACCTGATATAAAGTAATATTTGGGTTTAACACCTTTGCAAATAATATCTGATATGGAAGACCTAATTATCTTTTTAATTACAAGATCAGGTTTCTTAAAATTTAGAAAATGTATACCTTCTACATATGTATCCATTGAAATAACTAATTTTTTAGATTTATCAAAAAAAACATCATCGTTCAAATTCAAAGAACTTTTATTTTTATTTGATAATTTTGAAAAATATTTTTTTATAAGATGAAATTCATGCATTTGAAGATCTTAATTTTTTTCCAATACTATCCAATAATGCGTTTAGATATTTAGTTTGATTTTCATCTAAAAAAAAGTTTGATGCGTTTAAATATTCTTTAATTATAATCTTAATTGAAACGTTAGGTTTATACAAAAATTCATATGTGGCAGATTTCAAAATAACTTGAAATAATTTATCTAAATTATTCAAAGAAAAATCATTACTTAAATTTTTATTTAATTCCTCTAAAATCAAATCATTTCGTTCAATGGTTCCGACGACAATGTCTTTAATAAATTTTTTAAACCTATGCTTAGGGAAAATAAGTTCTTCATCTTTATTAAAAAATCTTCCATATAATTTTTGAATTATTATTACTCTAGGATTATTTTTTGGACTAAAACTAGTTTTCATTTTTGAGATAAAACTGATAAAATAGCATAAGCGGCTTCTGCACCCTTTTTTTTTCTAGCAATTGCCTGTTTCATATTTAGACAAGTTATAATTCCATTCCCTATGGGTTTTTTTGAGTCAATTGATAGTTTCATAATAGCATCAGTTGATGCTTTAGATATGAAGTTAAAATGTGGTGTTTGACCTTTTATTACACAACCAAGAGCTAAGAAAGCGTCAAATTTTTTCAAATTTTTTGAGATTGTTATTGGTATTTCAAATACACCTGGAACATTAATAGTCTTAATCTTAAATTTTTTAGGTATTATTTTTGATGCACTTTTTTGAAGACCCAATGATATATCCTTATAGTAATTTGCATTTACAATTAATAATTTTTTTGTCATTAAATTAACTCTTGTTTAGTTATTTTTATATCATAACCCTCTAAACCAATCACCTTTTTTGGTGATTTAGTAATTAATATCATCTTTTTAATTTTCAAATCTTTAATAATCTGTGCACCAATACCATAATTTCTTATAAGCTTATCATTACCTTTTTTATAGAAACTCTTATCTTTATAATCTTTAAGAGTTTGAGTAACTGATTTTAAGTTTGTATCCTTAATAAAAATCAGAACACAATTATTAAATTTTTTAAAATATTTGAGTGTTTTATTGAAAGAATTAGGTAATTGTTGATTTATAAGATAATTGTGAACAACATTCGAAGAAATAACTCTTACACGTGGTATAATGCCTTTTTTAATTGAACCCTTTAAAAGCGCAAAATGTTCTGACCCATCTAATAAGTTTTCATAAATATTAATTTTATATTTTTGATTTTTTACTTTTATATCAGATGATTTCTTTAATCTGATCAACTTTTCTTTTTTTAATCTATAAGAAATTAAGTCTTCGATTTTACCAATTTTTAAATTATGTTTATTTGCAAAATTGAATAAATCTTGACCTTTGGCCATTGATCCATCTTCATTCATGATTTCACATATAACAGCTGAATTATTTTTTTTTGCTAACTTTGAAATATCAACTGAAGCTTCTGTATGACCGGCTCTTACTAAAACTCCACCATCTTTTGCAATAATTGGAAAAACATGTCCAGGTGAAACGATTTCTTTTTTATTTACATTTTTTTTTGATGCAATTTTAATAGTTCTCGCCCTATCTTTTGCTGAAATACCGGTTGTAATCCCCTTCTTCGCTTCAATAGAAACAGCAAAAGCTGTTTTGTTTCTAGATTGGTTTACTGGAGACATAAGAGATAAATTTAAACGCTTAGCTTGTAAACTATCTAAAGCTAAACAAATTAATCCTCGTCCATATTTAGCCATGAAGTTAATGTTTTTAGAGTTTGTATCTGATGTGGAAATAACTAGATCACCTTCATTTTCTCTTTTCTCATCGTCAACAAGTATATACATTCCACCTTTTCTGGCAATTTTAATGATGGTTTCGATTGAAGAGTAATTATTTTTTTTCATGGAAAAAATTTTTAACGTATTTTGAAAGAATATCTATTTCAATATTGACAAGACTTCCTTTTTTAACCTTTGATAAATTAGTTAATTTAAAAGTATGTGGAATAACCCAAATTTGAAAACCTTTTTTAGTTTTTTTTGAAATTGTTAATGAAATACCGTTGATACAAATTGAGGCTTTTTCAATAACGTTCTTCCTTTCTTTAGAGTTAATTTCAAAATCAAAAATGTAGGATTTATCTATTTTTTTAACACTTAAAACTTTTCCAGTCGTATCAACATGTCCTTGACATATGTGACCTGAAATTTTTTGTCCATATTGAAGTGGAAGTTCTAAATTAATTAAATCTTTTATTCTTAGAATCTTAAATTTTGATCTTTTAACAGTTTCATTTGATAGATAAAATTCCATAATTTTTTTTTGAATCGAAATAAGAGTTAAACATACACCATCACAAGCTACTGATATTCCAATATCTTTATTACTTAATTTAAGATCTGACTTAACAAAAATATTAATTCCTTTTGATCTTTTGGAAATTTTTGTTATTAAACCTTTATTAAATATAATACCGTTAAACATTTTATCTTTTATAAATTGTAATTTTATCTTTTACCAGTTTAGAACTAATCTCAGATTTTTTCTTATATTTATCTTTTAGTAAGCTAAAAGAGTTAAAAACTTGGTGTTTTTTGTTAATAAGTAAATTTTTTGGGCTTTTAAAAAGGTAAAATTTATCAAATAATCTTTTTTTAATGAGACTTTTGGTTATTTTATCACCACCTTCAATTAGTAAATTTCTAGTTCCTAAAATAAATAATTTATTTAAGATAATTTTAAGATCAAATAATTTTTTATTATCTACTTTAGATTTAATTAAGGTTATCCCTTTTTTCTTAAGAATTTGAATTTTATCTTTATTAAACGAATTATGGAAAATTATTGTATTATTCTTTTTTGTAGACTTAAAAATATAACTATCTAATTTCATCTCTAAATGTTGATCTAAAACTATTCTTTTTGGTGAAAATTTTTTAAATCCCTTTAACCTGCAATTTAATTTGGGATTATCAATATTAAGTGTTTTTGATGAAATCATTATAGAGTCATTTTTATATCGCAAAAAATGAGTGAATTTATCTGATGATTTGTCTGTTATTCTTTTTGCTCCCTTGCTATAAATCAATTTATTATTTGAAACAGCAATTTTTCCAGTTACATAAGGTAATTTTTTATTTCTATTAACAATATAGGAGTCGTATAAATTTTTGACTTCGCTTTTTAAAAGACCTTTTTTAACTTTTATTCTTTTATTTGATAAAATTTTAAAACTTCTTCCTTTGACTTTTTTGTCAATATCATCCATCCCATAAATGACTTCACTTATACCACTATTTATGATGCTATTTGTGCAGGGAGGTGTTCTCCCATAATGATTACATGGCTCAAGTGTTACATACATCTTTGAACCTTTGAGTTTGTCTAAAGAATTATTTATTGCGTTATATTCTGCATGTGGTCTACCGTTAAATCCTGTTTGACCAATAGATATTATTTTGTCATTTTTAACAATTACACATCCTACAGAAGGATTTTCTCCAGTTAATCCTTTTCGAACACTTGCTATATTTATAGCAAGTTTCATAAAATCTTTATCTTTTTTTGAAAATTTATCTTTTTTTGTAGACATCTAGCTTGTCCACAAATTGCACAAAATCTTTTTCTTCTCTAAAATTTCGGTAAACAGAGGCAAACCTAACATAAGCTACTGGATCCAGTTCTTTTAAACCTTCCATAACCATTGTTCCAATTGTGTTTGTAGAAATTTCACTTTGACCCAACTCCTCTAAAGATCTAGATATACGGCTAATAAATTTTTCAGTTGTTTCAGTATCTATAGGTCTTTTTTTTAATGCTATAAATACAGATTTAGCTAATTTATCTCTATCAAATGCAGATTTTCTTCCATTTTTTTTTACAACCATTATTTCTCTGTACTGAACTCTTTCAAATGTAGTAAATCTAGCTCCACAAACACATAATCTTCTTCTTCTAATAGCAGCACCGTCCTCGGTTGGACGTGAGTCTACAACTGAGGTTTCACCCTTTTTGCATATGGAACAAATCATTTATTTAAATTTTTATAGATTGGAAAATTTGAGCATAAGTTTATTACTTCATTTCTTACTTCATTTTCCACAGCACTATTATCCTCTGGATTTACAGATAATCCTTTAATAACTTTTGTAATCAAGTTTCCAACTTTTTCAAATTCTTTAAGTCCAAATCCTCTTGTTGTTGCTGCTTGGGAGCCCAGTCTGATACCTGATGTAATCATTGGTTTTTCAGTATCAAAAGGTATTCCATTTTTATTACAAGTAATATTTGCTCTACACAAACTTTCTGCAGCTACATTACCTTTCACGTTAAATGGTCTTAAATCAACTAACATTAAATGTGTATCAGTGCCTCCAGAATAAATCTTAAATCCGTTGTTCTTTAAAGTCTCAGCTAACATTTTTGCATTAGCTAATACATTCTTTATGTAATTTTGAAATTCAGGTTTTAATGCTTCAAAAAAGCCAGCTGCTTTAGCTGCAATAATATGCATCAATGGTCCTCCTTGATAACCAGGAAAAACAGCCGTATCAAATTTTTTTCCTAAATCTAGATCATTTGATAAGATAATACCGCCTCTGGCACTTCTAAAAACTTTATGAGTTGTAGATGTTACTACATGAGCATAATCACATGGATTAGGATAACCTTTTCCAGCAACTAAACCTGAAAAGTGTGCCATATCTACCATTAAGTATGCTCCAACTTTATCAGCAATTTCTCTAAATCTTTTAAAATCGATTACTCTTGAATATGCACTTCCACCTGCAATAATAAGTTTTGGTTTGTGTTCTAATGCAAGTTTTTCAACATTGTTGTAATCAATAAGTTCTGATTTTTTATCTACGTCATAACTAATTGCATTGAACCATTTTCCAGACATAGAAATTTTTAAACCGTGAGTAATATGACCTCCAGAATTCAAACTCATACCCATAAATGTGTCATTGGGTTTTAATAGAGCTAAAAATACAGCGCCATTAGCTTGTGCACCAGAGTGAGGCTGGACATTTGCATAATTACAATTGAAAAGTTTTTTAATTCTTTCTAACGCCAATTGTTCAGCCACATCTACATGCTCACAACCATTATAATATCTTTTGCCTGGATATCCCTCAGCATATTTGTTTGTGAGTACAGATCCTTGGGCCTCCAATACAGCTTGAGAAACTATATTTTCTGATGCAATTAACTCAATGTGATTTTGTTGTCTAATTAGCTCATCATTAATAGCTTTAAATAAGTCTGGATCAGACTTGGAGAGACTTTTTTCAAAAAAGTCTTGGTAACTTGAGTTTAAATATTTTGTTTCACTAGACATTTTTTTTAAATTTTTTTAACCCTTTTTTTGTGCCTACCACCTTCAAATTTTGTATTCATAAAAATATCAATACATTTAAAAGCGATATTTTTTTTTGTTAATCTAGATCCCAATGTAATAATATTTGCGTTGTTATGCAATCTAGATAATTTTGTATTTTTTACAGAATAACATACAGCAGCTCTTATTTTTTTGTGTCTGTTTGCCGCCATTGACATGCCCATTCCAGATCCACAAACCAAAATACCAATATTTTTACTATTTTTCGATACTTTTTTACAAAGTTTATGAGCATAATCAGGGTAATTAACAGAAGTTTTTGAGTTATCTGTCCCCAAGTCTATAAAAGAGTATTTTTTCCTAAAATTCTTTTTAATCTCCTCTTTAAGATTAAAACCTGCATGATCTGATGAAATAAATAATTTTTTCAAACTAGTTAAATTTATGATCTAGAACACATGCCACTAAATGTATTCTGTTTTCTTCTCCACCATTAAACGCGTTGTGATATTTGGTGTTATTTGTAATCCAAACTGATCCATCAGCAGGCAAATGTTTTGCAACATTGTCAATAACCATAATTGAACCGGGATTAGTAATAATTGGAATATGTAATCGTGGTTCTGGATCTCTATGCCAGCTCAATGTTGATCTTGGTTGTTTTAATAGGATTCTAACTCTACCTAGTTTATATTTGGAAGACAAAACATCAAACACTTCTTTAAAATAAGTATTTTTATAGTCTTCAATAAATTCTGAATAAGCAGCTTCATCAATTTTTTCGTCTCGAATAACTTCTTTACCTGATCCATCTGGTTTTGTCCAAAATACACCTCTTGCTTTATGACCCTTGATGGAATCTGGATCCCCCGGAATTTGTGTTAATGAAATAGCTCCAAAATTTGAAATGCCCTCTGGACCACTAAAGTTCTTAATCTTAAGTCCATCTTTGTATGCTTTTTGAAGTTCATTAATGTCAAATTTGACATCTTGTCTTTCAAAATCATTAAAATTTAAATTCATAAGATTGTTTAATATCTTTTTTAAGATATATTTGTATATAACATTTGTCGCATATAATAAATACTTTTTAAAATGATAACAGGTAAATTTCCAAGTTTGAGACTTAGACGCAGTCGAAAGAATGATTGGTCACGAAGATTAGTTGAAGAAAACAACCTTTCCTCAAATGATTTCATATTGCCTATATTTTTAATTGATGGGAAAAATAAAAAACAACCAATCTCATCAATGCCAGGAGTCTATCGATATACATTGGATAGACTGTGCTCCTATGTAGAAAAAGCAATAAAAAATAAAATACCTATGGTTGCACTATTTCCCTACACAAAACCAAAATATAAAGACTCAGTTGGCACAGAAGCTTTAAATAAGAATAATTTAGTTTGTAAAGCAACTCGCCTAATTAAAAAAAGATATAAAAATGAAATTGGTGTTATGTGTGATGTTGCTTTAGATCCTTATACATCACACGGTCATGATGGATTATTAAAATCATCATATGTTCTAAATGATGAAACTATTCAAATTTTAATTAAACAATCACTTTTACAAGCAGAAGCAGGTTGTGATGTTTTGGCACCATCAGACATGATGGATGGAAGAATTGGTGAGATTAGAAAATCTCTTGATAAAAATGGATATCAAATGACACAGATTTTATCTTACGCAGTAAAATATGCTTCAAGTTTTTATGGCCCATTTAGAGATGCTGTTGGATCAAAAGATCTTTTAAAAGGTAATAAAAAAAATTATCAAATGGATTTTAGAAATAACAACGAGGCATTAAGAGAGGTTGCTTTAGATATTAAAGAAGGTGCAGATATGATAATGGTTAAACCTGGATTGCCATATTTAGATGTCATTCGTTCAGTAAAAGATAATTTCAAAATCCCTGTTATAGCTTATCAAGTTTCAGGCGAATACAGTTTACTTACAAATGGAATTAATAAAAAACTAATTGACAAAAATGTTGTTTTAGAAAGTCTAATTTCATTTAAAAGAGCTGGGGCTAGTGCAATTATCTCTTATTATGCAGATAGACTTAATGAAATTTTATATTGATCATTTAAGCGTACTAATAAACTGAAGTCTACTGAGAGGCTGATTAAGATTATTATCTTTAAGAACCGTTTTTTCTAAATAATCCCCTATCAATTTTAATCCAGATAATAAAGTTTTTAAATCCTCAGAAGTTTTATTCTTATCAATTAAAAATGATGGAACTATTCTTTTATCTGAAGATGATTTAGAAAGATAAGTTATTTCATTTCCATTAATTTTCTTATCAACTAAATCAATAAAATCCAAATGATAACCAAGAATTTTAAATAATTCTAATTCCCAAAATATGTAATCTTTGATCCAATTTTCATTCTTTAATAAAATATAAAAATCTTTAATCAAATCATAGATATTTACATTTTTCTGAGACTCAGCAGTCAGTAATCTAACTAAATGCATGGCAGATGTAATACATGATAATTTTTGATGATTATCAAAATATAATGGTGACAAAGCTTGTTGTATTTCTATTTTAAAATAACCAATTCTATTTTCAGACTTTGAATTATAATTAATGTTAATTTGGTTTCCAATCTGAAGATAGTTTTTTATTTTTTTTGAAGTTCCACCAAATATTATTCCTGAAATTTTTCCATGATCTTTCGTAAAAAAATCTGCAATTAAAGAGTTTTCACTATACTTGTTTTTAGAAAGCAAAAAACCTACATCATCCCAAATCATAATTTTTTAGTGTTTTGTAAACATAAAATTGCAGCATTTTGTTCAGCATCTTTTTTAGATTTTCCTTCTGCTATAAAAAAATTTGTATTCGTTAATTTAACAGCAACTTTAAAAATTGGTTTATGTCTTGGGCCAGTATTAGAAATGAGTTTATAAATTGGAAGTTTTTTAAATTTTTTTAATGATAATTCTTGTAGTTTAGTTTTGGCATCAATTTGAGTGATAATGCTGCCTTTTATTTGATCAAGCCAAAGATCTAAAATAATTTTTTCGGTAATACTTAACCCTTTATCTAGGTAAATTGCACCTATTAATGCTTCACAACTGTCAGCTAAAACTTTATCCTCAATAACACTTTTTTTGTTCTTTACATTAAAAGTAAGAATATATTTTTGTAAATTAATTTTTTTTGCTATTTCTAAACAAGTCTTTTTATTTACAAGAGAAGCAAATTTTTTATCTAAAATCCCCTCTTTTTCATTTGGATAAATTTCTAAAAGTTTTTTTGCCATGACTAGACCTAGTACACGATCACCCAAAAATTCAATTTTTTCATTATTATTATTTTTGTCAAAACTTTTATGAGTCAATGATTTAATTAATAAATCTTTATTTTTAAAGTTTACTTTAATTTTTTTTTCTAAGTTTTGATAATCTATTTTCATCAAATTATTTTTTTGAAAAATCTATCAAATCTAATTGATTTATTCCATTTCCAGAATGAAAATATACTCCCAATAGATTTGTCTGATGAAAAAAAAATAAATCTAGC
>VMHT01179128.1_pt1 | contig 10084 bp, 14 predicted proteins | sample 4693611 | NCBI WGS metagenome assembly VMHT01 (sample SAMN12280063, study PRJNA550983) | marine metagenome | isolation source: seawater sampled from same location over 5 years 0.02-0.2 micron viral filtrate | place: USA: collected off the coast of southern California halfway between the port... ...
ATTTAAGTTTCCAAGGGTGTTTCTACCTATTCCTACGTTATCATTACATCCAGCATCTATATCTTTACCGGCTTGAGCCCCTATAAATACATTGTCATTATTACCCGCACCTCCATCAAACCCTGAAGTTTCCATAGCTTCATATCCAATTGCTATATTGTAATTACCGTCGTAATGATTTGGCAGATTATCAAACCCTATTGAAATATTGTATTTTCCGTTGGAAAACGCCATATTTCCACTACCCATAGCTATGTTTCTTTGAGCATTTGTTGATATTCCGGCAAGTACTCCCCAACCAAAACCAATGTTTATGCGGTCGTTGACTGTAACACTTGAGCCAATTATAAGAGTATTGAACGAGTTTATTGTGGAAGGAACTTCAGCTATTGTACCGGATATAGCGGTATCTTTTACATCTTGCATTGTGTATGATTCTCTGCTTGCATTTGCAAAAGCAGAACCTCTTTCAAGTGTGCTTACTGTAGATGAAAGGGTGTGAAATTGTTGTCCTGTAGGTATTATTGCCATAGTATATTATTTATCTTGTTTTTTATCTAATTCAGCTGATAAGTCCTGTATAGCTTTTACAAGCACTGGAATTAGCCTACCGTAACTAGCTTCTAATTTATCAGGATTATTAGAATTTACCAACTGACTCCATTCGTTATCTATAGTTTTTAATTCTTGAGCTATAAAACCTATATCCTTACTACCTTTTTTAACGCTTGTTACTTCAACCTCACGTTCTAGAGAATTATTTTCTTCATCTTTATAAAATTCTTTAACAACAACAGGTCTATTGTCCCATACAAATTTACGAGGCTTTAATGATTTTATAAAATCTAATCCCGTGTCTAAATCTTCTATATCTTTTTTATCTCTTTCATCAGATAAAGATGTAATAGAAGTCACATTACATCTCAAAGATGTAATGTTAGAATCTCCTAAAGTTATTTCATTGCTAATACTAGTAGTTGAAGCTTGTGCTTGGCTACCAACAATAATACAATTGCTTCCAGTTGCTTTACTTGATCCAGCACCTGCACCTACAGCCACGTGGTCAGTAACACTAGTTGCATTCCTTAAAGCATCGCCTCCTAAAGCTGTATTATTAGAACCACTGTTTGATTTTAATGCTTCATTACCCATAGCAGTGTTGTTACTGCTAGTAGTGTTTGAATATCCTGCTTCATGACCAACATAGGTGTTGTTAGATGCAGTTGTTTGAAGATATCCAGCGAATGATCCTACCGCTACACTGTCTACATCAGTTGCAAAAGGTAACCCACTATCAGGTTTATTTTGATTTCTAAAAGCATAAAGACCTATTCCTGTTACATTATTAGAAAAAATACTTGTCTGCAAGGCACCAAGGCCAACTGCTAAGTTGCCTGCAAATAGTGAAACATCTGGATCTGCTAAAGCTGTAGCGTACGCAAGCGTTCCAATAAATAATGATTTAGGGCTTGACGCTGTTTCTCCACTTGTAACTGCTTGTAGTGCTTGAAATGAAGGGTTTGATCCAGAGCCATTTGAAGTTAAAACTTGACCGGAGCTACCTATTGGTAAGTTGGTTAAAGTATTTGCATCTGTAAATACAGGGACAGCGTATTGTACACCTGATCCATCTATTGCCGATATTGACTCCTTAATGTCTTGCATTGTGTATACCTCTCTACTTGCGTTAGCTAATGCTGATCCTCTCTCTGTAGTATCCACGGTAGATGATAAAGTGTGAAATTGTTGTGCGTCTGGAATTATTGCCATTATTAATTTTTTACATTATTAAATATTTACAAAGATACTAATATTTTCCCTGTCTATTTTTAGGTGAAGACTTGGTGCTGCCACCCTTACCTGCCCATAATTTTTTGCACGCCCAATATCTAGCTGTTAGTTTTGATTTGGCTGTTCCGCACTTATGTCTTGCTCTAAAACTTTTTCTTGCTGCTGCAGAATAATTATGCCCATAACCTTTGGCTCCAAAGTGAATTAACTTCTCTCTGCCGCCTTCACAAGCTTTTACCATTTTCTTTTTACCTGGTCTTGTGGAGGGCCTAACTCTATTGCAAGGCATGTTTTTTTTGACTGCCATATTACGCGTTTCTTACTTTTGCAGCACTAGTATTAGACACAAACTGACGACCCCCTCCTTGTCTCTTTTTTTTCTTAGCTGTTGCTGCTAATTGTTTTTTACTTAATCTTCTCGCTTTTGCTAATGGTAAACACCTGTCTGGATTCTTTTTATTTTTAGATGTACCGCAAGGGCCCTTGATTTTACCATCCGTTCCGATGCGCACCCACTTTTGTTTAACCCATTTTTTTAATTCGCCCATCGTGTGCTTGTTTTTCCCACGGCAAACTTCTGTCGTGTGTATTAATTTTACTGCTTGGTATTGTCTGTATTGGTGAAGTTATGCTTTCTCTATAGTGATAATTGTTATGATCAAAATGTAATAACCCCAGCTTAATTTGATCTAAGTGCACTTGCTCATGCTTTACGGCCCTGCGTTTATTTGCAGGTGTTGCGTCTTTATTTATTTCAATAACACCATTAGGATTTATTTGACCTAAAACTTTTTTAGACATTTTCTTCTCCACAACAATTCTGTCTCCGTTAGAGAATTCTTTATTGTGTCCAAAAACCTCATAAATATTTTTTAAGTTAAATGCCATTACTTTTTCTTTCTCATGGCCATTTTAGGTTTCTTCTTAGTCATTACCATTTTAGGTTTTTTACCTCTAGTATTGTAATTTCCAGCTGCACTTACTTTAGCCTCACCTTCTTTTTTTACTTTGGCTATTATTGCTCTTCCTCTAGCTCTTCCTTCAGGGGTGCCTACCTCCTTTTTATTGGTAGCCATTTTAGGTTTTTTGCCTTTCATCATTTTCTTTTGTACTGACTCAGGAAGTTTTTCAAAACCTGCATTTAAAGACGGCTTGCTTAATTTTGGTAGTTTTTTGCCCATTGCCATTTTAACTTTTTGCACAGCACTAAGCATAGTTTTTTTCATTTTCATGATTTTTATTTTTACGATTATTTATTATTTTCCTTTTGCTTTCTTAGCATAGTTGGGATCCTTACAATATTTACTTGCAGCCATGTTTGCATATGCTGATGGGTATCTATCGAAAGTTCTTTTTGCCCAAGCTATTCCAGAGGGGCATATTTTGTTTCCTTTTGTTCTTCCTTTTTTTGCCATTATCCTTGACCTATGTTTAATTTTTTATACAATTTACTACTTTTTAATTTACTAGTTTTAGTCTTGGCATGTATGCCGGGTCTTTTTTTTCTTACCTTTTTGTACTCAATAGGGTTTATTACTCTTCTAGCCATTTTACTATTTATGTTTATTGTTGCCCATCACTTTTTCAATTCCCCTCGAACCGAAGTATGCTCCAACAATGAGCGAAAGAACTCCAGCTACACTATCTAGTTCGTAACCTGCATACCATCCAACTATATATGATACTGAAAAAAACACAAGTGTCAAAGGCCTTACATTTTGAGCCATCCAAGAAGTGCTAGACATATCGGCCGTCCACCTTTTACTCACCTCTTGCATTTCTATAATATCTATTTCTAATAGCTTCATAGCTTTTTCTTTATCTTCTGCTGGTAAAACCACATCTGATTCTTTTTTAATTAAATTCTTTACCAACCCCATAACTCCTGCATCTGGCAAAACATCTCCCACAGTATCCAATATACTTGGTGCGGTTTTTTTTAAAAACAAACCTACTTTTGTTTCAGAAAATTTTTTTTTAGAACTCATATTGTTTTGTATTTTGTTTTCCCATCTTCCTTGTAAGCGCGTAAACACCTATTTCTATTTTCATCTTTTCCTACATAAGAAACGTGAATCCAGTTTGGATTCATGTCTGTTCCGAATTCCCATATCAATTGATCAAAATCTAAATTCTCTCTTATATGCATAAACATTTCTGCATTGCTTTTACATCCATAAACGTCATCCAAATCTATTGCTTCACCTTTGCAATGCTGGCTGGAACTTACCCCGCCAACCGCTTCATTTAAAGATGTTGATCTAAAAAAAGAATTTACTTTAATCGGGCCACCAGCCCACTTTCTTAAAGGTTCAAAAACCATTTCTGCCACAGTAATCATTGCAGCAATCTGAGTTGGGTTTGGCGTGTTATCTATACCTTTTCTTTTAGCCGTATTTGAATGTATAGCCTCCGCATATGTAATGTGATCACTAATTGCTTTCATAAGTTTAATTTTAAAATTAAATAAAATACTGCTGGTACACTAGAGTAAATAAAATCCATAAACTCGGGATTACCTCTTTGCATCCACCAATCATATACAAGCTCTTTTGCTGCATACAAAGTTACGGAAAAAATAAATCCATAAATAGAGAAAAAATAAACCAAAGGGAAGGCAGATATACCGCCCCAAAAAAAATGAAGCAACTTATCGTTGGGTATTTTATTCATCATAATCTAAAGTTTACACCTATGGAAGATTGATATATTTCAGAGTCCCAAAACTTTGTGTACTCGCCTTCAATAAACACACCGACACTTTTGGAAAGTCTCCATCCAAGGGAAACTCCTGCCTGCCAGTCCTCCCATTGTTCTAATTCAGAATCTTGTATTAATCCGCCAAGTCCCCAATTATTTCGGTTTAAATAGCTAAACGACTCGTCTCCTTGAACATACTTGTGGTATGGCAATAAATAAGATCCGTATGCATGAAGCCAAAAATTTGATTTGTAATGGTACACGTCAAAACCGACTATTGGGCTAACCACACCAAAAACATCTAATTCACTCCATATCTCATTATTAAATCTGTTCATCAGGTCAGCAAATACTGTATCCCGAAATTCAAGATCTGTATGGGCTACTATTTCCCCTTCAGGATTTATCCAATACCAATCTGATATTTCATTTCCGTTTTGATCTTCTTGCGTGTAATATATATCATCGTATCCATATTCGAAACCTAAAGAGTACCAAGGATTCATAGGCCAACCATCTTCATTTGTTTCATTTAACCATATTTCAACTGGATTGTATCCGTAGGGACGCACATGAGTCCTGTAGATTGCGCCCGCAGATATAGATATTTTTTTGCCTATCGGACGTTTTGCTCTTACCTCAGCTGATTTATAGTTAAAATCAACTTTTCCTTGCTTTCTACTTTCTAGCTTTACTACATGATAATCACCACTATGCTTAATAAAATATCTATGATTTTTATATTCCTCGTCTCTTGATCTTTCTTTTTCGTAGTGAAAGGTGTATTCTAAGCCACTTACAGGAGAGTTAGGCGCTGACAGTCCAATATTATTTTCCGTGCCATCGTAGTAGTGTTTCCCTTTAATCTCGTAGTCAAAACGTGCCAACTTGCGAATCCCAACACCATAGCGGTAATCAAAGTCATAATAATCTGTACCGTCAACAACTACAGGTGGCGCGTATAAATTACCATCTGGGTTTGTTCGTACAAAATAATCTTTAGGATTTTCTTTAGGATTGTCTACATTTCCAGCCACATAAACAGTACTGTATTTAAAAATATCTTTATATGTCTTTTTAAAAAAATCCTTTGCTTTATATTTTTTTACAATTTTATCTTCTAACTTTTTATTTGTATCTATAACTTGTGATGATACATTAAGGGTTGAAAGTATAAGTATTAATGTTATTAATTGTTTCATATTTAAAATTTACTTTCTATAATTTCTTCTATTTTGTTTTCTATTGATTCAATTGAATTCTCCGGCAATTTTAAACTTATGCCTGACTCTACTCTATAATACTCCTCATCATTATAAAATAATATAATGGTAGGTATGTATTTAATATTATACTGCTTGAACTTATCTGGTGACTTAGACATGTATATTGTTTTAGTATCGTACCTAAAACTTTTTAATGAGATCTCGTTATTCTTTACAAATGAAGCGCTATACTGAACTATTTCAATGTCAGTTTGAGCAAAAGACACACATGTCAGGAAAAAAACAACTATCGCACACCTCATCTGTTTTTGCTAATTTCATATAGTCTTTCGTCAATTTTATTTAGTTGTTGTTTTATTTCTTCTACTGATTTTTCTAAACCTTGCACCTTTTCATTAGTGTTAGAAATTTCTGAACGCACCAATTCATCCTTATAAGACCACTCAATTTTCGAAACTTCTGGTTCTGGCTTTTCCATAGCAAGTGCTATGTCTGATTTTAAAACGAAATACATACTAGTAAGAGAGATGACTCCACCCACAATAATTCCTATTGTTTTAAGATCTAATCTTACTTCTGTTTCTTCGCTTATCTTTTGCGCCATTTTATTTAATTTTTATGTAGGTGTAATTAACTTTTAAATCACTACCCCAGGTTGTTGTTGTTGTATATATCATATTTACAAAGATAATTTATATTTTTTACTTTTATTATTGTGTTTTTACTATACTGCAGATACTGATAATGTACCTCCATTTGCTACTGTTACTCTGTATCTTGTTCCATCTGGTGATTTTAATATTAAACCTTTAGATGAAGAGGTTGTTTCAATATCACTTGGGAAAGTTGTTCCTGTACTAGTAAATGTTCCAATAGCTGAATCTCCACTACTTAACATTTTTAATTGCCCGCTTCCTTCATGTTGTAATCTAGCAACACCACTTATATTACCAAGTGCAATATTTCCATCTGCTTTAACACTACCTGCAAAAGTTGCGTTTTGAGAATTATCAATTGATAAAGCTACAGTACCATTAGCACTATTAAAATGTGTTGCTAACTCAAATGTAGGTGTTCCATCAGTACCTAATCTAGCCCCTCTTAAAGATATACCGTAATTATCTACAAAAGAAGTACCTAAAAATATAGAAGATTTACCTGTTGTGTTTGTGGTAGATCCTGGTTTTAATCTTATTGCAGAGGTAGTGCCAATGTTTGTTGTTATTTGGTTTTTTGTTGCTGTTATTTGCCCTGCAAAAGTTGCGTTTCCTGTTGTACCATCAATAGTTAATCTTGTTGCTTGCCCTGCACCTGTTGCACCTGTATCAAATGTTAAATCTCCACCATCTAATAACCTAACAACACCAACACCATTACTTCCACCATTTCTTTGGAGTGCAAAATATGGTTCATTATTATCTGTTGTTCTAATTATTTGTCCTGCACTTCCTGTGTGTGAAAGTAAAATATCTCCTGCAAAAGTTACGTTACTAGAGGTATCTATACTTAAAGCTGTTACACTTGATGTTGTGTTTCTTATTTGGAATTTTTCTGAATCGGATTGGTCAATTCTTAAGACATATTCTTGTGCTGTGCTTTTCAACTTTAAGAAAGGATCTCCGCTAGAGTTATCTATAATAATATCACCAGATGTTTTTATATCACCTGCTACTTCTAGTTTAGCCCCAGGACTAGTAGTTCCAATACCGACGTTGCCAGCATTATTTATAATCATCCTCTGCGTATTGGCAGTAAGAAAATCTATATCACCAGTTGAAACATTTCCAGCTGCTATTTTAACAGTTCCTCCCGCGCTGCTTACTTCATTACCTTCAACCTTAACATAACCTCCTCTTGCTGTGCTTGCTGTTGCACCACCACATAAATATAGTGATTGATTGTCAGAGCCATTAACTGTATTCATAGATACAGTTCTAAAACTATTTGCTGAACCTTCTAAAAGTAAATCACCAAATATCAATTGATCACCATTAACGTGTAATTTTGTTACTGGACTAGTAGTTCCAATCCCGACTTTGCCATTATTATCAATAACCATTCTTTTTATAGGACTTGTAGAAGAGGAAGTGGAAGTAGTCCAAAACTCTAATCTTCCAGGCATAACTCCTGCTCCAGGTGTTCCATCAACAGAAGCACCTACTCTTGCTAAAGGTTTATAAGCAGAACCGTCATATCCATAATAATTAATCGTACCTACTATTTCATTTGCTTGTACTATTGTTGGACTTGCACCTGTTCCACTAGATTTTCCTAATCCTAAAAATGAGTAATTTCCTTGAGTACTATTATGCGACATAATTTGAGCAGAAGCAAAAAGATCATTTTCAACATTTAAATCTCCTGTTCCATAGTTAGTGTTTGAAGATGGGCTTGTAGTTCCAATTGAAACCACGCCGTCAGAATCTACACGCATTTTTTCAGAACCATTAGTGAATAACCTTATATTGTTGGCAGCTGTATGTATATAAATTAAATTGCCAATATTGGTACCAGCACTGTCTTTAAGCCCAATGCCGCCGCCGTCATTGTAAAGATAACCTTGATAATTTCCAGAACCGTCAAATCTAATTGGCGTATAACTATTTCCACCCTCAACATGTAATTTAACAGCTGGTGCACTAGTTCCAATACCTACGTTACCTGCACTAGAAGATGTTAAATATACATTTGCACCACTAGATCCAAGTTGTGATATACCCGTTGCGTCTAAAGTTCCTGATACTTGTAGTTTAGAAGTAGGGCTAGTAGTACCAATACCGACGTTACCACCTGATTGTATGGTCATTCTTATACCTGTTTGTCCATGCTCTTTAATTTGTAAATCTGAATTTACACCAGTTATCACTGGATTAAAAGCCCAACCTCTGTTTGGGTACGCAGCGTCTCTTACTCCTAAAAACAAAGATTCATCACCGTTGTTTGCGAAAACACTTAGCTCTCCGTGAATAGTTTGATTTCCTTGTGATCCGACTGTGTATTTGTTAACTTGTAATTTACCAAGTGGACTACTTGTTCCAATACCTAATCTATTGTTTGTATAATCCCAGGAAAAATCATTGCTTCCAGCCAAGGAAGAAGTTGTATCGAAAAATGACACTTGACCTGCACTTCCCACAGCAAAACTTGTGAAAAAGTCTGCGGGAGTTATTTGAATATTGTCGGCACCATTGTAGCCTACTATGTGGCTAAGTGAAGAGGCGCTTGTTTGCGTTATGAATTGTGAAAATTTTATTGCCATATCTTAATGTACTACCTTTAATAAATCACCGGTTCTGTAAAAAGCACCAGTCGTTAATCCCGCACTAATCGCCGCAGCGTTATCTGCATGTTCTGCTAAACCTACTACTGTTAACTTAGCTGTTGGAGCAGTAGTTCCAATCCCTACGTTTCCTGAAGAATCTATACGCATTTTTTCTGTTCCACCAATTTGAAATTCAAAGTCCCCACCATTAAACCTCATTGTTTCATAAGCGGTTGCACCAGACGTTCTATCAAAGCTTAAAATCTCATTAACTCCTGAAATATAGTTTGGTTGAACTTCAATTCCTGAAGCACCTGCGTTAGATACAACAAACTTTCTATTAGGAGTAGTTGTTCCAATTCCGACTTTGCCCGCGTTATCAATAGTCATTTTAGCATCACTGATACTTGCGTTTGATGACCCTGCTGCAGTGTTTACTGCAAAATGTAATTTACCTCTAGCATTGCTGTCTTTAGCCTCAGCAATAATACCCATCTTCATATAGTTATTACTATATCCTAAGCCAATACCCACCCAATTGCCATCAGCGTTAAATTGGTCGCTTGTTACTTTTAGTAAATATGATCCCGTGTCGGTTGTCGCTATATTAACTGTTGTTGACGGGTTATCGTGTGTTGCTGCATTCCCTACGCTTAATAAAGAGCTAGGACTAGTCGTTCCAATACCAACGTTGCCTTCGTGAGTAAATCTAACCTTCTCTATTAAATCACCAGCAGCAGTTCCGTTACCAAAATCAAAGGTAATATCACCTGAGGTGCTACCACCTGTGCTATCTAATACACCAAATATACCGCCAATGGAATATTCATTATAACCTCCAAACTGCATACCATATTTTTCACCTACAGCATTACCGGTTCCATTTATAAACAATCCAGTTTTTGCATCTGTGGAAACATTTGTAATTCTTACTGGCTGGTTTGTGTTTCCTGGATTTCCTTTTACTGTTAGCTTTGATTCAGGACTAGTAGTTCCAGTTCCAATACCTACGTTGCCTGCTGAGGTAATACGCATTTTTTCAGTTACTGAATTAGAAGTTTCAGTAAAGAAAGCCATATCGTTACTGTTAAAAGTTCCATTAGTA
>VMHT01210941.1_pt1 | contig 10084 bp, 9 predicted proteins | sample 4693611 | NCBI WGS metagenome assembly VMHT01 (sample SAMN12280063, study PRJNA550983) | marine metagenome | isolation source: seawater sampled from same location over 5 years 0.02-0.2 micron viral filtrate | place: USA: collected off the coast of southern California halfway between the port... ...
CAAAATCTCAAATTAAAAAGGCATTTAAAATTAAAAAGCAAAATAAAAGAATAAATTGGGATGAATTATAATTAAATAAATATAAATAAACCAAATAAAAAAACTAATAGACATAAAATAGATTGTTATGATGATCCAATATTGAGAAGCATTAAATTTTTAAGTCATATTTATTATTTTGAGGAGGGATTAACAGAAGAACAATTTACAGAATATCTAAAAAATAAATCTGTTGCTGAATAAAACATAAAAAAATAACTTAATTATACCTATATTATCACGGAAAACACCCTTAAAGCACAATATAATTTAAATTATATCGTATAATATAGGTTAAAACCCCTATATTATCGTGATAATTAATTAAATGTTTAAAAAAAAATAAATTTTAAAATTGATTTTATTATATTACAATATAATAATGAGTTTTACACAAGATAAAGATACTGATAATTATATTACTAATAAAGAAGGATGGTTTAGAATAAAAGAATTTATACCGAAGGATAAACAAATATGGTCTCCTTTTTATTGTGATGGAAAACAAAAAGAATATTTTAAAGAAATGGGTTTTGATATTATACATAATGACGAGGACTTTTTCAAAAATAATCGTGGTGATATTGTTATAGATAATATACCATTTTCTAAAAAGAAAGAAGTATTAAAAAGATTAAAAGATTTAGATAAACCATTTATATTAATAATTAATTCTGCGATGTTAAGTTATAAATATTTTCAAGAATGGTTTAAGGATCATATACAGGTTATTATCCCACAGTCAAGAATTAAATTTAAACATTTGAATAGCACTAATAAAAATTATACGCCTCCGTGTGCGAGTTTCTATTTTTGTTATAAAATGAATTTAGAAAATGATTTAATATTTATTTAATTATAATTCATCCCAATTTATTCTTTTATTTTGCTTTTTAATTTTAAATGCCTTTTTAATTTGAGATTTTGTAAATGATTGTGCTAATGATGGAGTATTTGTATTTATTTTTTTTGTAGGTCGGCATATTGAAGGATTATCTTTTTGCTTTGGGTATTTTTTACCACACGCAGTCAACTTTTTTATGTCGGTTTCTAAACCCATAGCAATAGGAGTTAAATTTTTCCATTTTTCTTTATTCCAAGTAGCAGTGCCTGAATTTTTTTTTAATTTATTATCTATTCTACCTCCAAGTTTTTCATATTGTTCTACCATATACATAGATTTATAAGCACTATGTTTTTTATACTTTTCATCTGCTAATTTTTTAGCACGATTATAAATATCTTTATCTAAAAATTTGTTACTCATTTATATTTATATATAATATTTTATTTACATTACAACAGTTAATCCACCAAGACCGTCCATTTGATAGAATGCCTCACATATAGAAAATGTAGTACAATCAGCATTAATACCGAATGAAGTTGTAATATTTAATTCTAATACATTAGGAGATGAATTTTGAGAGGTATTCATACCAACCATTCGTAATCCATCATCACTGAATTTTTTAAGATCCACAGAAACTAAACCACGAGGAACTTGTATGCTATTAGTGGCTGGAGGTGCTGCGTATGTATCATCAAAGGCAGATAATAATTGATCGTGTGTAACTAAAGAATTAGCATATGCGTCACCGTGTTTAGCAAGAGCTTTTAGTGTTTCTTCGTGGGCACGACCAACATTTGTAGCAGTGGTTGTAAGGTTTAACTTTACATCATTAGAAGGATAATTCACACCTCCAACTATATACTTGAAGGATTCAAGTTGTGTTGCTCCAGCAGTCGCAGTAAAACCGTATGCTCCATTAGCATATAATTCATTAGTCGTATCAGCTCCTGATTTACGAATAGCAGTAACAAGTGCTTTACAACTTATAGATCTATCGTTAATTTGTAAAGTTTTTACACCAGCACCAGCTACAACATTATTAATGTATGTTTTGGCTGTATCTCCTGAAATCATAACTCCTTCTTCGGCAATAGCAGCACGGTATTCAGCCATTATACCTGCGTCTTGTATTTGATAAACAGGGGCATTCAAAGACACCTCACTTATGGTAAATGTGGGATTTTCGCCAGTTGTTCCAACGAAGGCTTGTTTATTTCCAGCAAGTCTTAATACTAATTCTAATTCAGTTAAACCATCAGGAAGGGCTTTTTCAAAATGATTTTTTAATAAACCACTCTGTAATTGGATTTGGAATATTTTAGCATCAGCAACATCAATAGGACGACCAGCAGAACCAACACCAGTTTCAAGAGTTAAATTGTTAGTTGCCGCAATGAAAGCATCAGAGGCAGTTTTAACAGCAGCCGCAGTATCGGCAGCCGCAAGTGGAAATGCTCCTACTGCTTGAATTGTGGATAATCTCGCACCCCCACTTTCACAATTATCTTTATTAATATCGTCCATAGACCGATTGTAATTACATCTAATAGAATTATATAAACCATAGGAGTTTATTTGTTCTACAATAGCTCCATTTGCTTCTATTGTTATTCTATCAAAAAATGATCCAGCGTGAGTATCAACAGTAGCATTATTACCAGCACCTGTAACCGTAAATTGTAAAAAATGATGTTTAGTGCTTAAGAAGCCATTTGCTTTTACTCTGATGCGGACTTCATTAGCACCAGTAGGAGTGTAACTATTACCATTAACTGACGAGTAACGAGCCATCATAGAAGAGGCAGCAACAGCAGTAGAACCAGTTAATCCATATCTCATTGATTTAGGTAAATTGTCTTTTGTAATACTATTCATTGTATATTATCTAATTAGATATTTATTTTTCAAAATTTACATTAAAAAATTTAAATCGTAATTTTTTTTTTTCTTAATTTATATTTTTTTATTAATATAAAAAATAAAATATAATAATATAATGAAAGTATTAAATAATAAAGTATTAACTCATATACCAGTGATTAAACAAAAGGTAGATGATTTATCAGATTTACCTTACAAAGTAGCAGACCCATTACCAAAGAAATCTTTTGCTATGTATATAGTAGGATTTAGTAGTAGTGGTAAAACTACATTATTATTAAGTATGCTTTTAAGCCATCCTACGAAAAAGAAACCTGATACACCAAGATTTTATTACAGATATTTTGATAAAATATTTATTATATCTCCATCAAAAGATACATTACCATTAGAAAAATTAAAAGTAAATGAATCAAGGATATTTTCAAAATATACAAATGAAGTTATAGAAGAAATCATTAATGAAGAAAAAGAAAATGAAAATCTTAATAACCTTATAGTGATAGATGACAGCATTAAGCAGATTAAGAATAATAATAAATTTCATTCTGTTATACTCAATAGAAGGCATTTAACTCAAAATCCTAATGAAGACCACCAAGCAGGACTTTCTATTATAGTAATGTCGCAAAAATACAATGCCGCAGATTTAATAACACGAGTTAATATGTCTGATATTATACTGTTTCGGACAGAAAACAAAAAAGAACTTGATGCTATTAAAGATGAATTAATGACTGATTTATCACCACAACAACAAGATCAATTATTAAAATTAGCTTGGAAAGATAAATATAGTTTTCTTTATATTAAAAATTATGAAGGAACAAAAGATAGATATTATGTAAGATTTAATAAAGTAGTTTTTGAAGATGAAGATGAAGATAAAGAAGATAAAGAAGAAGATGATAAAATAATTAAAGCACACATAGAAGAAGAAAAGAATGATGATTTAAAAAATAAAAAATAATTATATATATGGATATTTACATTGATACTAAAATTGTTGATGTGTTAAGTAAAGATATTAAAAAATTTAAATCAGCATTACTAAATATAAATTATGAAGAATTTATTAAAATAAGTGATGAAAGAATTAATAATTTATTTTTATTTTCAATTGTAAAAAATAATAAAATAATGAAAAAAGTAAAAGTAAAATTATTAAGTAATAATATTAAAGAAAAAGATATTAATGATTTATTTTATAAAATATTAAAGTTTCATTATAAACACGAAGAAGGCATTTTCAGTTGGAATGAAATTGAAGAATGGGATATAGATTTTGAAGATATAAAAAAAACAACAACTAAATATACATTAATTTAAAGTTTAATTTTTTTTCTATTATATAATTATAATGAAAGATAATTATATAATTAGAATTACTAACTCATCACTCGCATCAGAAGTTATTACACTAAATACTGCTAAAAATAAAGCATCATTTGAAGTCCCTAATTTTTTAAGATCAAAAGGAAAATGTAATATTCAAGTTGTTTCTTCTTCTATTGCTTTACAAAATGGAACAGATACAAGAATTATAGCAAATGGAGAAAATTTAATAGTAATGAGAAGTAATATTCAAATGATGGGCTTTAATACAGAAACAAATGGTTTACCTAATATTTTAGGAACAGCCATCGTACCAGCAGATACTACACGAGTAGTAGCATTAGATAGTGTGGCTGCTATGGAATTTACCTGTGTATCATTACCACCAGTCATAGAGGTAGAAAGAATGACTTATGATGCTGCGAATGACCGAGATTTAATACCAGCAGATAATTATACTACCGAAGTAGTGCCTTTTCAAATTACTTTACAATTATCATTTTATGAGGACGAGCATAAACATTAATATAATTAAAAAATAATTTTTAAAAAAAAAAAATAAAAAAAAAATTTTTAAAATTGTTTTTGTTAAAAATTAATTTAATGTCAAGTTTATCACAACTGAAAACTGAAAATAAAAAATTACAGAATAAAAATAATAATTTAGAAAAAGCAAAAAAATATGCTTGGGGTAAATATTATGGAGAAATGAGAGATAATCTTATTAGTCAAACTAACGAATATAAATTATTAGAACAATTAAATAATAATATAGAAATTCCTAATAATATTAAATTAGAATATTGTGAAATGCTAAATAAATTAAAAAAAAATATAGAATGTCCTATTTGTATGACTGTTATTAATCCACAAGAATTATCTATTACAAATTGCGGTCATAAATATTGTAAGGAATGTTTAGATAAATTAATAGATAGAACTAATAAATGTGCTATGTGTAGAAAAAAATTAAAATATTAATATAGTTGAACCAGTATAGGTCAAATATAATTAAAACATTTCATTTTTTTTTATTACATATATTATATGGATAAGGACTTGAAAGAATTTATAAGACAAGAGCAAGTAAAATTAAGTAATATTCAATCAGGATTAAGACAAGAACAAAGAACAAGATTAATACCTAAAATTAATGAAATTAGATTTTTATTAAATTTACTTGCTAATGAAGGAAGTGTAATCTCTAAAAAAGATAAAAAAGATTTAGAAAAAAAGATAGATGATGCTACAAAAAATACACAAGAAACAGCACGAAAAGAACAAATAAGAGAAGCTATTAATGTATCCTTAATAAATAGAATTAGACCTAATAGAAGTGAAATACCTGAAGCTATTAGACAAAAAGCAGTTATGGTAAAAGCATCAGGTTTATTTGATGCTGCTGGTGATGTTGATTCTGTTAATGAATTTTTAGAAAATGAAGGTGTAGATTATAGAGTAAGTAATCGTGTAAATTCAACAGGAGAAGCATTAGTTTTAGAAAATAGATTAGATCCAACTGATGTAAAAGTGGCTTTTAGAGGAAGTAAAGCTAATAACGCTCAAGACTGGATTAGTAATGCTAAAATGGTTATAGGACAAGAGAAAACAATTTTTGGTGGTGAAAAAGATGCTTTTGGTGAAGCAAGAGCAAAAGTCAAAGAAGTTGAGAGAGTTTATGGAAACAAAGCTAATGAATTACTTGGTCATAGCAGGGGTGGAGGAATAGCAATGACCACAGGAGATGCCGAAGGAATTGATACAACTGTATTTAATCCTTTTGTTGCTAAAAATTTATCAAGAGCAGGAGAAACAACAGCAAATCATACTGTATGGAGAACTACAGAGGATTTATCTTCTATGGGTTTAGGATTCAGATATGATTTAAAAAATATTGATTTAAATGTTATTAGACCTACAAAGGATAATGTAGGTGACCCATTTGAATCACACAGATTAAAAAATTTTACAGAGAAAAAACCAAGAGCAACAGAAGACAACCCTGAATTAATAGAAAATTTAATTAAAGAAAATATACATGAACCAGTAGCTAAACACGCAGAAGCAGAAAATATACATAGAGCATTAAGTTTTCAACAAAATCAAGGAAGAATATTAGAAAGTAAAGATCCATATAACGCAAGAGCTAAAGCAAGACAAGAGAGCGGATTATTAGGACATAATGTTAATGATGAATCAAATTATAAAGTAGGAGAGCAAATGTTGGCTTTACCAGCTCCTGAAGAACCAGCTGATAGAATGATTAGAGAAGCCGAACAAGAAACAACAGATTTAGATAGTTTTTTTAAAGAATTTAGTGCCGAACAAACAGGTGCTTCTGATGGTGGTATTAGAGGGAGTGGTCGTGGATTACCTGAAACTCTTGATAAAAGATTAAAAAAACTTGATGCTATTGATGAATTATTAAGAAAAAGTGGAGCTAAAATGAGTGATGAAGGTTTAGGAAGAGTAATAGAAGAGGAAGAGATGAGAGGTTTAGTTAGAGAAGAATTAAAACTTGAAGAGAAAAAACCACAAGTATCTCAAAAGAAACCAGCAGCAGAGCCAAAAAAAGAAGCTACAGAAGAAGTTGAATCAATAGATAAACAATTATTAAAAACACAAAGAGAATATGAAGCAAGATTAAGGCAAAAAACATCTAAATCAATATCAGGAATGAAACAAACAATCGTAGGAGAAGATGAAGATGAAATAATAGAACAATTAAAAGATAAATTAATGAGATTAAGAAATCAAAGGAAAATACAAAGACAAGCAGAAAGAGAACCGAGTTTTAAAGATTGGGTTAAAGAAGTAAAACCGAATGATGTAGGAGTTGATGGAAAATTAAGTAGTAACATAACTGGAAATTCAAAAGTTGCTTCTATATGGAGAAAGATTGGAGGTAAATTTACTGACGATGAAATAGCACATTTAAACGCTAATAAAACTGCTGAAGGTGATAAATATAAATTTAATTTAGATGATGATGAAATAGCTGATTTAATTAGTGAAGATACAAAAGAAGAAAGGCATAAGATAGTTAAAGATTACGAACAAGACGTCCACGATGGAATTAAAAAAGTTGATGATGCGATTTCAATTGAAGATAATGCTGGAAATAAAAGAAGTTTAACTGGAGATTTACTTGGAGGAATGAGTGCTATTAATTTAGGAGTAGGATTTGGTGCTGCTTATACTGCCGATAAGGTATTAGATACAATAGATCCAAATTTAGACCCCACATTAAAAACTGGAATTACTGGTGCTGTGAGTGGTGGAGTGGCTGAAAGTTCAGCATTAGCCTTATCAGGAGCAGCAGGAGCAATAGGAGCAAGTGGAGGTCTAATTTTAGCTCCTGCTGCTGTCGGTGCTGCTGTTGGAAATATTGCTGGAATGGAAGCATACAAAGGATTAAAAAGTCTTGGAGCATCTGATTTTACAGCAGAAACTGGAGCTGGAGGAGCTGGAGGTTTAGCAGCAGGTCTGACGTCGGCTGGTCTTTTATCTGCTGCTGCGGCTGGAGGAATTGCTGGGGCAGAAGCAGCAGCTCCTGCTGATTTAGAAACATTTGGATTAGCAAGTGTGGGTGCTGGGCTACTTGGAGCAGGACTTGGAGCAGGAACTTATGTAGGTACAAAAGAATATGGTGATTTGAAAAGTAGAATTAGAAGCTCTACAAGTGCTACTGATTTAGAAGCACAATTAGGAGCAGGAGCAGGAACAGGAGCAACAATTGGAGCTGGAATTGGTCTTCTTACTGGTGGTATAGCATCAGTCCCATTAGCAATTGTTGGTGGAGGAATTGGGACGATTGCTGCTCTTGCGAAATATGGAATTGATAAATTATTTTAAATAAAAAAAATATATTATATTAATATGAATAACAATATAATACAACCATTATCAAGTATAGTGTTACATATAAGAAGTAAGGATGCCGACCAATTAACAGCAAATTATAATACACATCTTTCAATTAATTTAATTAATCCTATTAATATAACAAAAAATCAAGAAGCTCATATATCTATTATGAGTGTAGAAATACCATATAGTTTTTATAATATAAGTGCTGAATTAAAAAATAATACATTAGTATATGATTCAACCACATTAACATTAACATCACAAGATTATAGTGTTTATGAATTAAGAGATTTTTTTAATAATGATACAAGTTTTAGTGCTATATTTACAACTACATATGATATTCAAAAAAATAAATTAAACTTTAAAAATATTACTGGAAGCAGTCATACAATTAAATTATCAACTTCTTTAATAAATAAAGTAATAGGTTTTGATGAAACAACGACAGATAGAACCATTACTGCTGGAAGCACATTATCAAGTGATTTTGTATGTAATTTAGCAACAGTACATAGTATATTAATTAAATCATCTATGGGTCAAGCAAACGTATTATCTACAAGAGCAGGAAATTCTACAACATTACAAAAAATAAGTGTAGATGTAAATAGTAATGGAATTATTTATATGAACCAACAGGATTTTAGACAAGTCAGTATTAGTCAATCTAACGTAATAGATTTAATAACATTTGAATTAACAGATCAAAATAATAATTTATTACAATTACAAAATGTTAATTTTGAATTTAGTATTTTATTTGAAATATACCCAAGATATAGAATTGAACAAAGAAAAATTAATTCTAATAATCAAAATCAAGTAAATAATATACCTAATCAAAGATTTATATTAAATAGACCAATAGCATTAACACAATTAGGGGCAACAGTAAATGAATTAGATGAAAATGAATTAAATGACACTCACCCATTTACAAATAAATCAGAAATAAAACATAAAGCAGATATAATAATATTAGACCAATTAATAGATCAATTATCTTAATTAAAAATATATATAATAAAAAATAAAATTGATTTTATTTAATATAATAAATAAATGTATTTAAAAAAATTTTCTTATAATAATAATATAGACATGCAAAAAAAAAATGTTGATGATATTTATATGGAACATAAAATTACAATTAAAGAACATATCAATTTAGACAATTTGTTTTATTTATACTCATTACCAAGTAATGAAATAACACAGTATTTTAAATCCAATCAAGACTCAAAATATTATACCGAAACAAATAATATATTGAGTAACTATGTATTTGAGGGTAAATCTATTAATGAAAAAACATATTTCAATAGCAATTGTAATCGTATATATTGTAATAATTCATTACAAAAATTACAATGTGATATATCTAATTTTCTATGTCCTGATGATTGTTATGATTATGATATTAAAACAGCAAGACCAAGTGTATCAAAATATTTAAGTAAAAAAAATAATTTACATTATCATAAAATCGGTGATTATATAGATAATAGAGATTGGATTATAAGAAATTATGGAAAAACAAAAGAAGAAATAAAAGATATAGTTAATAAATTATCAAATGTTGATAATCCTAAACCTTGTGGAATAAAAGAAATTGATGAATATATTAATGAAGAATTTAAAAATAAAATAAAATTATTAGACATATATAAAGATGTTTTACCACAAAAAGATTATGATTCAAAATTAAATCCTATAAGTTCTAAATATTGTGAGCTATATTATTATTTTGAGAATAAAATTGTTAGTATGGTTGTTAAGGAATATATTGATGATGTTAATTGTATTAAATTTGATGGATTTGTTAGTAGAAAAGAATTAAATTTACAACGATTAAATGAATTAACAAGTGAATATGAGGTAGAATGGACTATTAAACCATTAGAAACAAATTTTAAATTAGGAATTACTAATTTTAAAAAAATTGATAGAAAAATGGATGATTATTTATATGGTAAATTTTTACTTACAAATGATGTAATAGCAACCACATCAGAAACAGCATTAAAAACTTTTAAATATTTAAAACATACTATTAGATATTGTAATGATAAATGGTTTGTTTTAAATCCTGATACGAAATTA
>VMHT01040198.1_pt1 | contig 10083 bp, 20 predicted proteins | sample 4693611 | NCBI WGS metagenome assembly VMHT01 (sample SAMN12280063, study PRJNA550983) | marine metagenome | isolation source: seawater sampled from same location over 5 years 0.02-0.2 micron viral filtrate | place: USA: collected off the coast of southern California halfway between the port... ...
AACTGTATCTAAGCTATTATTTTCACAATATTGCGAACCATTAACACAAGCTGTTCCAGATTGCTGAGATGATTGAGCAAACGCATTTGCAGAAAATATAATTCCTAAAAATATAATTGACTGGTAAATATTATTTTTCATTTGGGGTGAACACTCCTAGTTCTATAAGTTTATTTCTGTTTACTAAATGTTCTGCTTCAATATCATTTTTACTTTGTCCATGATATGCAACAGCCATATAGTTTTCTATCATAGAGACATTAATATTAATATCATCTACGACAACTTCCCCCAATACACGACCATATTTGCCTTTAGAATCTTTTAGTTTTGATCGTAAAACTACTTTAGTGCCATTATTAATAGCATCTTCTAAATATTTTGCAGCTAGTTTTCCTCTAACTTTTTCATCTTTATTTCTGGTTCTTGATTCAGGTGTATCAATTCCATAAAGGCGTACACGACACTTGTGAAGAATAGAAAAGCCAAGGTCAAGAACAACATCAATAGTGTCGCCATCAACCACCCTAGTGACTGTGCAACCATATTCATACATTACTGTTCGCCTTTAAACGACTTAGAACTATTGCTAGTACCTGCGTATAAACCAAACCATGCAGCACCTGCACCTACAATAATAGATATAAGACCTGATTGTTCTAAACTAGGTTCAGGTAAATCCATAAACCACATAGTTGAGTAATATAATAAAAACATATAAACACTTAAGAATAAGCGTGGAAATATACGCCAAGCATCTACTGCTTTAGCTAAGTGTATTGATTTTTGATATGGGTTTGCACCTGTATTATTAATATTAGTATCAATATCTAATTCAAGACTAACCTTTTTAGTTTGTATTTCTTCCATTATCTTTTTTTTCCTTTGTGTAAACCATGTCTAGCGTGTTGTTTGCCTTTAGCAGTAGCTTGTCTTTTTTTTCTGTTAGCTGCTGCAAGTTTGCTTCTGCCTTTAGAAGTTGATTTAAGTCTATCTATTTGAGCTTTTGGTGCATAAACTTCACCAGTTTTTGAAGATTTTTTACCGCTAGGAGTAGTCCATTTTTCTCCTGTCCATTTTTTTAAAGACCTTTGAGATTTCTTTAATGGCATTATTCTTCCTCTATTTGTTCACTATATAAATTATTAAATGTTGTTAATGGGTCAAGATAGCTTTCATGACCCTCTGCTGAATGTATGTGTTGTGATGGTGCAAAGTCTGGAGGTCCATCTCCTGTTACCCATAAAGCAGGACTTGTAGCTCTTACTCTATTATTTGGAAGTGCCACAACATTACCTTTCCAAGGACAATCTTCAGTTATGTAAATTACATGAGACTGTTTATGTTGAGCAGGACAATCTGCAATAGAGTTATCAGTATAATCAACAGTAAATAAATACTTGCCTTGATAAAAATTATTATCAATTTTACATATCCAAGGACTAGAACTTACTCTATCCATTATTAATACAGAATGATTTCTAGCTTCACAATCCCAAGGCTGTGCTAAATGATCTTCCATTGGCAATGCCCACTCTTCAACAGGTATATCTGCAACCAATGCTTGTATTGGCATCCTTGCCCACATTGCTCCACCATGTATATTTTGTTCATCTTCACCAGCTTCACAACCAGTAAATACAACTTGAAAACTTAAAGACCTATCAGGAATAGTATTAACAGCTATAGCTAATGCGTGTAAAAATTCTCCATGACCATGTTGATGATTAGTAGTAAATTCTTTTCTAACCCAACATTTAAAATGCGGTATATTGCTGATTAAGTAAGACATTACTTATATCCGCCACCTGCTTTTTTATATGCTTTAGCTAACATTTGTGCTTTACGAGCAGACCATTGACCAGGCTTACCACCTTTGCTACCAGCTTTAATTCTGTTAAATATACGTTTACGCATAGTAGGTTTTGTATAATTACCAGCTTTATTAACTGTTGATTTTTTTGCTCTACTCATTACACAAATCTTGCTAAAAATACAACTGCAACAATAAATGGATAAACTGCCCAAATCATATTATCTAGTTTATCAAATCTTTTTGAGCCATCTTCTAATCTTTTATCTATGCTTTTATATATAGCCTTACATTCTCTTTCGTGAGACTCTATGGCATTTAGAGCATCCTTAGAATTAGTCATTATTTTTTTGGTGCACTTTCTTTAGCTCGACCAATATTTAAAGCCAACATATCAATAAATTTATATATCTTACCAATCCACACATCGTCTTTTGGTGTTTTAGTAGTTGCTGCTATTAGTGATGCAACAGTAACAATTAAAGTAACCCAAGTTACTAAATTAACAATAATATCCATTATTTACCTCCTTCAGTATTTAATGTTTTTGTTTCAGATTTTAAAACTTCTTCTGATGTTTCTTTTGTAGATTGAATAAAACTATTTTGAAAAACATTTAAAGCAGCATCAACTTGGTCTAACTCAAATGTTATTTGTGCTTTTTTGTTTCTCAAATCTGCTATTTGTTTAGTAAAATATTTTTGTTCAAGACTCATTTCTGACTCTTTAATTTCTTTATCTCCTAAAATAGCTACATTTTCTTCTTGTTTTACAGTTTTGTTATTATCCATGCTTCTCCTATGGTTTTATGCACACTTGTAGGTGTGACTGGTTTATAAATTTATCCTAAAGTTTTAGTTGCACTTTTTGGTGTAACTTTTGCACTTATAGCATTGTCTACAGAAGACTTATGAGATGCTACTTCATCAGCACCCATAGCTGTCTCTACCCAACCCTGTACAGTAGACTCAGAAAGACTTGACCAGTTAGTAAAACTAGATAAGTCATCTGTAGCTACTTGTTGTGTTCCATAAACAGTAGCTGTTTGTGGGTTTCCGTTTGAGTCATTATTAGCGTCATCGACACCAGTAAGCTTCCAATGAACATTGTAAACTACATTTGATTTACCGCTTTTTGTTGGATATGTATCACAAGTTTTACAATCCCATGTATATGATATTGCCATATTTATTCTCCTTTAAGTAAGTTAATTTCAGATTTTAAAGCATCAATCTGTTCTTGTTGTTCTTGTATTGCTTTTATGAGTGGTGTTACTACTTTGCTGTAATCCATTGAGTAATAACCTTCTTCATTAACATTTACTGAATATGGTATTAATTCTTCAACTTCTTGTGCTATTAATCCATCTTGTATTTCGCCACCATCTTTCCATTCAAAGTTTACTGGATTTAGTTTATTTACTATTTCTAAACCTTTTGCTTCACCCAAAACATTTTTGAGTCTAGCGTCTGAGGATGTACCATAAGTTACTGTAGAATTATTGTAAGATATCTGACTAACAGTTGAGCCACCATTTTTGAATCTAATTGGGTCTGAGGTATTAGTTGTAGAAGCTCTGTTAAAGGTCATTACTGGACAATTATCATCTTCATCTGGTTGTATAGTTAAAGCTCCAGCCGCTCCTATAGATGAGCCACCTACGACTAAATCTTTTGATGCTACTATTCTCATTACTTCTGCTGGTGAATCACCTGCTGAAACTTTAAACACCATAGCCATGTTGTTATTGCCATCGGTATTTTCAGCTTGAATTATTGTGCCTCTATCTGTTGCATCGTTAGCTGTTGGAGATATGTATAGCCTGCAGTAAGAACCAGAACTTGAAGAAGGGTTTCTAATTAAAAACGCACCACCATTACCACCAGCACTTGTTTTAGACACTTGCCCATCAACACCATTAATTGTTACTGATGAAGTTGTAATTAAAAATCTGTCATCACCTCCAGCTCTAATAGTAAGAGCATCTGCTGTAAACCTCATATAAGTGTTGGTATCATCATTATGATAAATATATTCATTAACACCTATATCACCTGCTACATCAAGCTCATAAGTTGGTGATGATGTGCCGATTCCGACCTTCCCATCACTTAAAATACGCATCCTTTCTGAGCCATCATTAGTACCAAATCTTATATCTTCGCCATCAAATTTTAATGCAACATAATCGCTAGCACTTCTATCATAAGATTGAATATAATTTAAAGAAGAACCCATTGAAAATTCAATACCGCTTGCTCCATCAGTATGACAAACAACAAATTTAGTTTGTGGATTTGTAGCATTTATACCAACATTACCAGCACTTGTAATACGCATTCTTTCACTTGGAGCTGAACCCGGACCTGTGCTTGTTGGTTTTGTATTAAAAGCCATGCTTGTAGCTGCTGTACTACCACTATGGTTTTCAGCAGCAATAGCTACTATAGATGCTTCAGCAGCAGCATTACTATTAGCACCATCTACTCCTTTCCAAGCATAAGAACCTAAAGTTTCTCCAGAGCTAGGATTACCACCTACTTCTCTATTTAACTGTATACCACCATTACCACCACCAGTAAGAATATTTAATCCTTGTAAAGTAGCTGTAGGTTTTGAAGAATAACCAATCCCAACATTGTCTAAACCACCATCAACAAACAAAGCATGAGTTTGTCCATCTGATTCAACTCTAAAGTCTAGGTCTATACCTTCTTCATTAATAACAGTTTCATCACTTTCTAATGATAATCGTAATCTTTCAGTTCCACCTACTATTGTTCTGTGATAAACGAATACATCTTCTGAACCATTACTTGCATCTTCAATTTGAGCAGTAATTCTATAAAAATCTGTAGCATTACCAGCATCATCATTTCCAGCAAATGCTACCGTAGCTAAATTGTCAGCATCGGCTCCATTACCAGCGTTTCTATATAAATTTATATTTGGACCAATAGCTGCATCTGTGTCTGTAGATACAAGTGTAAGGGTGTCAAGGTTATCTGCTGTAGTAATTGTTACACCACTTGCAAATGTTCCACCAGCATTAAATAAAGCTTTACCAGCATCTGAACCATCAAGAGTAAGAGCAGTAGTGTTTGAGCCACCATCATTTACTTTAAATACAAGGTCTTTATCACTAATTCTGCTTATAATTTCAGCATTACTGGAATCTTGTTGTATATCTAAAAATGTACCAACTGAACCATCTTTAAAGAGTATGTTTCCACCATCAGCATCAAGAACAACATCTCCTGCTGAGTCTAAAGTTAAATCACCGCTTGATAAAGCTATAGTAGTTCCATCAATATTAATGTTATCAATATCTATACCTGCATCTGCTGTAATTTTTCCTGTTGAAACTAATGTTCCACCAACTGCAGTATTACCTGAAATATCAGCAGCACCATTTATATCAATAGTAGTAGCGTTTATTTCTATTTCAGTATCAGCAACTAAATCTAATACTCCATCTGCTGATTGGTGTATATAAGTTCCTGAATCACCAAATTGTAATTGTCTTGAACTGTTTAATAGTAAAGCTGTATCTGCAACATGGGTCAGCGTTACATCTGTATCTGCTCCAAATCCTAAAACTGCTGCGTCTGAAGATAAAGTTAAATCATCTCCTACAGTCATATCTGTAGCTGCTGCTACTGCACCTGCAATACTTAGAGTTCCTGCTAGGTCTAAATCAGTAAAAGCATTTACTACTGCTGCTCCTGAGCCTGCTCCATCTAAATATACGACAGCTACCCTTCCTGTTGGAATAGTTACATTAGCTCCTGAACCTTGGGAGATAATTATGTTTTGAGAACCTGAAGTGGCATTTTCAATAATCTGCACCCTTTTCATAGTGTTAGGTGCAATAGTAATAGTACATGCAGAATCTAATGTGCCTGTATATTTAACATACATAGCTCTTGCTGCATCAGAAGCACCATCTGCTACTGTTGATGTATGTGTATCTGCGTTTGTTGTTATGGCTTCTGTACCATAACCTAAAGCTTCTCCAATTAATTCTAAATTTGTATTTGTAGTAGTACCCCATGTTCCACTAGCATCACCAGTAGCCATTTCGTTTAGTCTTAAGTTATTTACATATGTACTTGCCATATTTAGTCCTCGTTAAAATTATATATCATTTATGTTGCAATCTCAGTATAGTTTGGTGTTTGACTTACTGTTATTTGCGTATAGTTTGGTGTTTGACTTGGTGTTATTGGTGTATAAGTTGCTGTTAAATTTTGTGCTAATTGACCATAAACATTTACTGTTAGTATTTCACCTATAACTAATCCAAATCCATCTACTGAAATATCTGCATTTGCTTTAGGGGTAACACTATTAAGTGTTGTTGTGCCTGCTAATCCTGTAGGGCTTAAATTATTATTGGTTGATAGAGATTCTGTGCCTAAAGAAGAAGTTAATCCAATTCCTGTAACAGATACATTTGCAGCACAAGATACAGATTCATCTCCTAGTTCTGATGTTGAGGCTACTGCTGATACTCCAGTAACTGCAGCACCCATAGTAATAGCATTACCTAATGCTGATGTACCTTCTAATCCAGTTACAGAAGTATTTGCATCTGCTGTAACTGTTTCGCTGCCTAATGCTAATGTACCAACATTACCTGTAACAGATACATTAGCTATACCTGTAACAGTTTCACTTCCTAATGCTGAAGTTCCTGCATTACCTGTAACAGAAACATCTGCAGAGGCAGAAACTGTTTCACTACCGAGTGCAGTAGTTCCTGCAACTCCAGTAACTTCTACAGGTAGGGGATTAGACCACTCGCCTTGTCCCCAAGTACCTCTGCCCCAGCCTGTTACATTAGCCATAGGCTATTAAGCTATTCTTATAATAGCGTTTGACGCATCTGCTGCTGGAAATTGAATTGTAAAATCACCTGCTGTAGAAGTCTTATCTCCACCAAATGCTAAAACACAAACTGCTCTATCACTATTGGTATCATTGTAGATAAGACAACCATTTGCTGTAACAGTAGCATTACTAAATGTTAAATCAGCAAAGTCAGTAAACGCAGTTGTTCCTGAAGTTGTAGGATTTACATTAGTTAATGCAGAACCAGTCGCTGTGTAGTTTGTACCACTTACTTCATTTGAACTTGAATACGCAGTTGTAGAAGCACCTAAAGATGCAGAACTAGTATATAAAGCTAACTTGAAGCTATTGCCTCCTGAAGCTAAAAAATTGTGTTTACCTTCAAGTAATTCTTGTTTAAATGAAGTACACATTGCTTGTGATATTGCCATTATAGTCTCCTAATAATATTAGCCATTTCTTTATGACCTTGTTTTTCTAATAATCCTGCTACAGTAGCTCTATCACTTGCTATAGCTTGTTTCATATACAACAAAACAACTGTTTGTATAGTTTCTTTAAATGCTTCAGCCTGGGCTTTAACCATAGGGTCTGCATTGTCACTTACAGAAATCAATCGTTCCATTATTCTTTCAGTCCAATATTCAGGTTTTAAACCTTCATTTTGTGTAGTTTTTACTTCTACACTTCCTATTGTACTTTCTACATCTACACTAAACATTTATTTTTCTTTGTCCATCTCTATAGGCATCTTTACGATTATACCCATCTGATTGTAGTGTAAGTCTTTGTAAGGCTTCTTGAAATCTTTTTTCATAAGTATTTAAAACATCAGGCTCGCCTTTCATAAAAGTATATGCTTCACATAAACTTCCATATAGCAATGCTTCTGGTGCATTTGTACCTAACCATGTTGTTCCATCTGCTGATTCAGTAATAGATTGCGGTGTATAAAAATAATGTAATTCTATTGAAAAAGCAGCACTAGGCGTTGGTCCTACAATAAAACTTTCATCATCAAACTGTCCATATACTTTAGGCAATCCTGTTGTTGTTGCTGATGGGTATGCTTCTCTTATGTAATTTACATCTTTGTTTAAAAGATAATTATGATTTCCACTAGAATCTATAACTGCTAAAGAATATGGATATAAATAATCTGATGGTGTTTTTAAATACTGATTACTAATAGTTAAAGCACCTGTAACATTTTTTCTAAAGTTTGGTAATTCAACAGACTTAATAATTCTGTCTTCTGCTTGAACAATAAATGTAGGTAAATCAGCAACAAAAGTTGCTTCAGTATTTTGCGTATAATCTTGTATAGCAGATTTTAATGTTGTAAATGTAAAACTCATGATGTACTCACTTTAACTTTTCCTACTTCACCTTTAATATTAAGACCCATTGTACTAGAACCAAATTGTGCTAATCCACCACCTACAGGATTAAAAGAAAAATATGTAGTAGATTCTGTTTCACCTCCATCTGGTCTAGGATTAAATAAAGTTTGTGGGTCACTAGCATTTACTTCACCTAACTTTAATTGTGGATGGTCTACATCAAAACAATCTTCACAAACACGCATACCATTACGCTTACTATCTTCTATTTCATATTTCAGTTTGTTTAACTTATATGAAAATCCACATCTATCACATTGACCTAATGCTTTACTTGCTCTTGCGTATGCCATTTAATAACCATATGTCCCTAAGTCAGGAACAAATTTTACAGAAGCTCTTTCTCTATCTGCATCACTTACATCTTTCCATAACTCATCATATCTTTGTTTAATCATTGGAACTCTTGGTTGAGCTTCAGGTGATTTAACTGCTAAGTTATATGCCAAAGCATATGTTAAACAAGGCAAATATCTTGATGGTACATCTACATTATTACTAGCTACATCGCCTGTATCTTCTATTCTTTGTATGTAGTCATAGACTAATGTATAAGCTTTATCAGGTGTTGACCATAAAACTAATTTTATACTTCCACTATCCTTATCTACATAAAACTGTGTAGGTTTAGCTTGTAGTAATTTATTAGATTGATGATTATATTCTGTTCTTGATATTCTATTTAGGCGTTGGTCAAACTGTTTAGTTTCATCTCCAGCATCTGTTCTGATAAAAACATCTACAATATCTAAAGCAGATGACTCTACAGTATAGCTACTAGTGCCTTCAGTTACAGAAACGCTTGCTTGTTCTACAGTCCAAAGATTTAATCCTTTGTTTTGCCATTCCAAAAATACTAAATTAAGTGCTCTTTTAGCACCTCTAAAGCTATAACCTGAACGCAATTCTAGACCACATAGGTCATAAGCTTCTTCCATAATATCGCTTATGTCTAAGTTGAATGAATGTGTTCCACTTGTAGCCATTATTTATCCTTTTTTATTTTTGTAACTTTAATACCAGAAGGTGTAACAAATGTTTTCTTTTTTGATGCAGGTGCACTTTTAATTTGCTTTTGCATATTTGTTCTAGACATTGCCATTTAACACTTCCATCTTCTACGAGCCTGTCTAATTCTTGAATTAGGGTCGTTTCTAGTTTTAGCTGAACTTCTTTTTAATTGACCTAAAGACCTGGCACAGTAAGACTTTCTGCGTTTAGCAGCCTTACTACCTTTTTTTACTTTGCCTGTTACTGCGGTTTTTAACTTAGAACCTGGATTAGCTTTACGATAAGCTGCAACTCCTTTCTTAGTCATACCAGCACCAGACTTAGTGCTACGATAATTTGCACCCTTACCTTTTGTAGTTTTAGGTATAGGGTTCTCTCGTTTTCTTTTGGTCATTAGAACACTAGTTAGCTCTTACCACCTCTAGCCATACCTTTAGACCTTTTCTTTTTAACGCCTGGTTCAGTCATACCGCCACCAAACATTTTTTTAACATAGTCTTTGTATTGCATGACGCTTTTTTCTTTACCAATTTCAACGCCTGTTTTGCCGCCATTAGTCATATATTTTGATGACTTTCCACCGCCTGCCATATATTTAGATTTTTTCATAATTCACCTATTTTTTTGTAGATTTTTTAGCTACAGTTTTTTTCTTAGTTGTTGTTTTTTTCTTAGCTGGTTTTTTACCACCAACATAAGCTTCATTAATATCTGGAGTAGAAGGATCATCGCCAATAAGTTGACCTTTAGCATTTCTTGCTCTTTCACCATTCATTTCATCACACTTACGTTCTGCATCTTCTAAATCTGGGTCTGGACCAAATATTGGTCTATAGATACCATCTTCGTCAAGATGTAACACTTTGTATTGTGGTGGAAATTCACCAGTTTCTGAGATTACATAATCTTTACTTTTTGCCATAATTAATTCCTATTAATCAGAATACACTTTTACCATTTCTAAAGTAATAGAATAAGTGTCTCCTGAACTATGTCCTTTTG
>VMHT01188345.1_pt1 | contig 10083 bp, 10 predicted proteins | sample 4693611 | NCBI WGS metagenome assembly VMHT01 (sample SAMN12280063, study PRJNA550983) | marine metagenome | isolation source: seawater sampled from same location over 5 years 0.02-0.2 micron viral filtrate | place: USA: collected off the coast of southern California halfway between the port... ...
CGAAGCGCCGGAACGTCTAAGATTGCATTGGAATCTGTCTTGAATACTCAGACCGAGCGATACAAGACGCACCAAGCAGAAGTCAATCTGGGTAAGTTTTTGGAAGTAGACAGCACGGAAGCCGCTGTTGCAGACATCATATCTGGCAAAACTGCTGTCACTGATTTGAAAACGATTGCGCGACGTATTAACAACGCTCAAATTAACGATGTTCAAAAGCAAAGTCATAAAAAAGCTTTGTTTTCAACGCTGGTGGATGCGGCACTTACTAAATCACTCGATAACGTTGGCGACAAACAAGTCATCAATTTTTCCAAGATGTACGACATTCTGTACGACACGTCTAATAAACGAACGCAGGTTGGGCTAAAAGACTACCCCAAAGAAGGCCCCAGTTTGATGCAGATCTTGAATGACGCGGGTGGTGTTCCAAAAGAACAAGCGGCAGAGCTTAAAACTTTTCTACTGCGAGGCAAAAAGCTCACGGAGGCGTTAGACGCGGGCGTAGATGATTTCCTAGCCGCCAAGGACACTCCTGCCGCTAAAGACTTCATCGCACGCTTTGCAGGTGCTCAAGGCGTGTCAGAGGCAACCAAGATGCTTGGAATGACGCCGACGATTCAAACCACGTCAGCCGGTGCGCAGTTGATACGTAATCAGTTCATCAACTTACCGAACATGGTTGCCAAAGACTTATTGATAGACATATCGAAGCCGGGGGGCGCTGGGACCAGATCTAGCGCGAAAACGCTAGCAGACCTTATGCGTGCCGGTTCCAACGAGACACAACAAAGTGATCTGAGCACTCGGATTTTCGTTCGCATTGCACAGAACATTATCGGGTCACCTTCTTACCTGACCTCTTTATCTGTACGAGGCGCACAGGCCGCACAAGAAGAACAGCCCACGTTAGAACCTGCTCCTGTCGAGCAGCCGGTGGCTGTAGAACCGCCGATGGCCCCTCCGATGCAGCAGCCCATGCCGCAACAAATGGCAGCGCCTCAACCGGCTCCCCCACCTCAAGGCGGAGCAAACCCGCAACAGCGTCAGCAGTTCGCGGCCCTGTTCCCTAACGATCCTATCTCTGGCCTGATACAACAGCAGGGCATAGCTTCACTACCTCAAGCGCCTCAATAATGGCGGAAGGTATTGAAAGTCTCGCTTATCCAGAAGATTTAGAAGCAGCACGGCAAGCTTCGGAGGCTATGGCCGACCAAGAGTTCATAGCCGAACAACAAAGCAGGTTACCCGAACGCATGCGAATGAGCGGCGATCTTGGGTTTTTTTCTGCCATGGGATATCAAGGCGACTACCCTCAAACCGGGCAAGAGGCGGAAATTATTTCTTACGGTGTTCAAGACGCAGAACAACGTCGTAGGGGCATTGTTCCAACCATTGGAACCGAGGGTGGAACCATGGGCGGGTTTTACCTTACTAAAGAAGCTGATCCAGAAGCCATTGGTCGAAGATACGGCGGTATTGAAGCTTTTGACACCATGGGTATGCCTAAAGCAGGTTCTGTGATGTTTTTTAATTCTCCGGAATACCGCGCAAGGTTAGAAAAACAACAGCGTCGAGGTAGGTCAGGGCAAGAGGCCGTCTCTGAAACGATCAGCCACGAGCTTCTGCACAGAGGCGCGGCGGACGTTTTACCCATGGCTGCGTTGGCGGAGTTCGCTCAAGAAAAAACAGGCTTTTTCCCTTCTGATGCAGACAGGGCCGTCAAAGTGTTTGAGACAATGCAGTCTATAGACGGTCAGCATAGCTACACAGAAGCGTTGAAAAACTTTCAGTTATCTGGAGGCGATGAGGGAAAGCTTTCGGGCAGTGACCAAGAGAAGATAAAAGATTTAGTCTCTGCCGGAGCGGTCGCTAATCAGTTCTTCACCCCCGAACGTCAAGAAGAGTTTCAACTTCGCGTGCCTATTCAAGCCACGGAGCTAACCGAATGATGCAGAGACTTCAGCAAGGTATTGGGTCCATGCTAGCAAGCCGACCATTAGGACGCGTCGGCCATCAGCCTGTGTCCTTGCAGACGCAACCCACACAATTCGGGCAGCTTCAAGGTAGCTCTGGGCCTAAGACCCCGTCTTTGCAAGAAGTGCTCGCGCAACGCGGCTTTGATATGCCCGAAAGACCGACAGGCTTCGGACATCAGGCAATGGTGGGATACACAGACCCAGTTACTGGTAAAATGGCAATGGGTGGCGCACACGATGCAAGCCACGCCAGATTACTAGGCAATTTTTACGGTCAAAACCCAGAAGCTCTTGAGATTGCAAAACAGTACAACACCGATCCCACTCAATTTGGTGGCAAACCGGCTCCTACTAGAGTGCTTCAACAAGAAATGCCCCGAGTTTTTGGTAATCAACCGCAACAAGTTTATGGGCCATCTCTAGACCCTGCTCAACTGCAGCAAGAACAGGCTGCTCTTTCTAATGCCCAAGCTAGTGCCGCTGGGATGCCCCCGCCTCAACCTGTGCAACAAATTCAGCCTATTCAACGACCCGGCGGTTCTGTAAGTCCCCCCGCAGATCTAGGGTCGCAAAGGCGACAGCAACCTGTGCAACAAATTCAGCCTATTCAACGACCGTCATTTCAATCTTTACAACAGCCGATGGGGCAACAACAGCCGCAGTTCACTCAGCAAGATATGGGCGGCATGATGCGGCTAATGATGCAGATGTTTCAGCAAATGATGCAGGGTGGGATGGGGCAACAATCCTATAACTCGGGCGCATTTAACAACGCTCCTTCTAATTTTTACCCTCAATATCCTTCTGCGCCACAACAATCGTATGCTCCTCCACCACAACGTTTTGCGCCGCAAAGATATCAGGCTCCGAGACCGCAACCGTATCGAATGAGACAATTTTCCGGGTCACCTTTCGGCAGGTAGCTAGATAAGCCATTTCTTGGTTTCTTCGCCCAAGACCTCTTGGGCTATGTCGATCTTGTCTCGCAAAGCCTTGATGATCTTCTCATCCACGGTATCCGGGCTGACCAGATCCACGTACAGAACATGCCTCGTTTGACCGATACGATGCGCACGGTCCTCGGACTGTAGCCGTATCTCTAGGTCGTATTGGTTGTTGTAGTAGATCATGTTGGTAGCAGCCGTCAGCGTCAGCCCGTAGCCCCCAGTTCTCGGGTTAGCTACAAAAAACCGCAGATCACTGTCTGGATCTTGAAACTGAGCCACAATCTCGTCTCGTTCATCCGCAGGGGTGGCCCCATAGAAGGTGCGCACGGACCTCGGCCCATAGACTCTGGATAGTTCTTTCTCTATCTGTTCTATGTCGTAAACCCAGCTAGCCCAAACGATTACCTTGCCGTCCATCTCACTGATCACGTCCAGTAGCTCAGACATTCGGTTACTGTTCAACGCCTGTATCTCGCCGTCATCTGTCTTCAAATGCCCGCAGCAGATCTCTTGCAACCGCATTATCTGCGTCAAAACGCTCTGTGTGGTCGCCAGTTCGCCCTTTTCCAGCATTGCCAACGCCATGTCTTGCATCTGTTTGTAGGCTCGTTCCTGCTCTTTGGTAAGCGCCACATTACGTTGCGTGTAGATCTTCTCGGGCAGATCTAAGCAGTCTTCTTTTAAAACTCGGCTAGAAAAGTCGTTCAGCTTGACGTTTAGTTCGTCCAGATTGCGGTAGCCGGTAATGTCTTGAAAGCTCCTGTTGCCAAACTTACGCTGCGTAATCACCGCATAACGGCCCTGAAACGCATAGTAGCTGTCAAATCCCAGCAGATCGGTGCCCAAGAAGGCGCACTGCGCGTACAGATCCATGGGGTTCTTGGTTATAGGACTGCCGGTCAGGATGCGCCTATACTTGGCTTCCTTTCCCAGCGCGACGATATTCTTTGTACGTTTTGCTGTACGGTTCTTGATGGACGTGGACTCATCTACAGCCACCAAACAGTTGCGGTTACGCTTCACAAACCACTTAGCAACGTCCACACCTTTCTTAGTAGAGAACGACTCGACGTTCATCACCAAGATCTTGAGATGTTCTTTGTCGTTAGCAAGCTGCAACATTTCACCCTTGAAGGTCTGCGTGAGGTTCGGTTGCCACTGAACCACCTTCAGCGGTATATCGTCCGGCAGGTGCTGCGGTATCTCCTTGTGTACCCAGTTGCCGTACACGCCTTTTGGCGCAATGACCACGGCTGTATCTATCTCACCGTCGCAGTAAAGCTTTGCAATCGTGTCGATAGTTACTTTGGTTTTTCCGGTGCCCATCTCAAGGAACAGCGCCCACGAGCGGCTATTGCAGCTAGTATCAAAAACCTCTTGCTGGTGTTCGTAGGGTTGGGTCTTGAAAGTAAATTGCATGGTTTGCCTAAATTGTTTGACACATGCGATATTATGGGATTATGCTTCGTTTGGGAAGTGGCTAGCGCCATTTGAAACTTGAAAAACGGAGAACGACGATGAGTGATTTACTCGCCGACATGGCTGCCGACAGCCAATCTTCTTTGTCTCTGCCCGGAGACAAGAGCTTAGATGCTTTGTCATCTATCGCAGATAGTATCGTATCTGCGGAGCAAACGGTCAAAAATCTTGAATTACAGCTAAAAGAAGCCAAGCAGAAACTGCTAAAGCTCACAGACGAAGATCTGCCCAGCAAGATGCAAGAAATCGGCATGACCAACTTTACCTTGCACGACGGTAGCAAGGTCGAAATCAAAGAAACCTACGGTGCGCGCATTAGCAAGCAGAACGAAGCTGCGGCTTTCGATTGGCTACGCTCGCGTGGCGAAGGCGACATCATCAAAAATACCGTCACAGTGCGCTTTGGTAAGGAGAAAGATAACGAAGCGCAAGCCTTGGTCGAAGAACTCCGAAGGCAGGCTTGGGAACCAGAGCAGAAGCAAGAGGTGCATGCCTCAACGTTGAAAGCTTGGGTCAAAGAGCGAGTCGAGCAAGGTAAGGAGCTAGACATGGAACTGTTTAGCGTGTGGGTTGGACAACGAGCAACGATAAGTAAGGCAAAATAATGACTGATAAAGACGAAAAGAAAGTAGCGGAAAAGAAGAAGGGCGATGTTGTGGTCGCTGGCGCAGCAATGTTTGAGGCAGATGCGGGCGCAGGTATGCAGATGACAGAGGACGATCTGGCACTACCCTTTCTGAAAATTGTGTCCTCGGAACTGTTAAATCAGGACGCCGATATCGCCGACAAGGCCAAGCTGGGTGACATGATTAACTCGGTCACCAAGCAGATTTACTCCAGCAAAACGCCGCTGAAGGTGATTCCATGCCATTACAAGCGGGAATTCTTGATGTGGGCACCTCGGGGGTCGGGTAACGGCGCTCCTCTGAAAATCTTCGGACCAGAGGATCAGCGACCGCCAACAAAGCGAGATCCCGCAACTAACAAAGATTATGTTGAAAACATGCAGGGCGAGTACATCGATGAGACGCACCAGCATTACGTGTTGATTCTCGAAGACAACGGAACTTGGTCTAACGCCTTGATTTCTATGAAGTCTACGCAATTGAAGAAATCTCGTCAGTGGAACTCAATGATTGCCACGCGCAGCATGATAGGTGCAAACGGGCCGTTCACACCGCCTCGGTTCTCGCACATTTACAACCTGTCTACGAACAAGGAAGAAAATTCCAAGGGCGTATGGCATGGCTGGAAGATAGAACTAGAAGGTGCGATTGAGGACGCGGGGCAGTATCAAGCCGCGAAAAGCTTTCACCAAGCGATTAGCGCAGGAACGGTGACGGTAAAGCATGAGGACGGTGTGGCCGGTAAGACGGAACAACCGGCAGCAGCACAAGCAACAGGTGACGATGATTCTGATCAGATCCCTTGGTAACAACTAACTCGGCGCTCCGTGCCGTCGTTAGGGGCATTTGAGGTTTTTCCGCAGATAGCCCTATGCACGGACCAAGGATTTTATGGATATTCGTAGATTTGCTGAAATATTTGATGGCCTGAAACAGGCATACGGGACTTTTAAAATTGAGTCCAAGTCGAGCAGTGGCAAGACGCAGGGTAAGGCAAACGTGGTTCGCGAACCTCGGACCAAGCAAGATTGGGAAAACCATCTAGCGGGTACTCAGTCGATTGGGATCATCCCGATCAACGAAGACAACGCCTGCCGTTGGGGCTGTATTGATATCGATCAATACAACTTTAACCATAAGGCTCTGATCGACAAGATACAGGCGGCGAAGCTGCCTTTGGTGGTGTGTCGTAGTAAATCAGGGGGTGCTCACGTCTTTCTGTTTACGGACGCTTTCATTCCCGCAAAAGACATGCAGGACGTGCTGACTCAGCTTTGTGCTGGGTTGGGGTACGGCGGTAGCGAGATATTTCCGAAGCAGGTAAGTCTCAACCTTGAGCGTGGCGATGTGGGTAACTTTCTTAACATGCCTTACTTCGACCATGAGAATGGTCTGAGGTATGCCTTCAACCTCGACGGCACGGCAGCAACATTGGAGCAGTTCTTTGCTTTGGTGGCAGAGAACGTGCAGACGCATGAGCAGGCTCTGTCTTTAGTTGTAGAGCAGGATCAATCGCTGCCCATACCTGACGGCCCACCTTGCTTACAGATACTGTGTAAGGAAGGCATCGGCGAAGGCGCTAGGAATAACGGGCTGTTCAACGTTGGTGTTTACTTACGCAAGGCATATCCCGACACATGGGAATCAGAGATTCTCAACCACAACATGAACTACATCCATCCTCCCCTGCCTTTGGGCGAGGTGAACACGGTCGCCAAGCAGCTTGAGCGGAAAGACTACGCTTACAAGTGTAAGGACGCGCCAATCAACGCGTACTGCAACCCCGAACTATGCAAGACGCGTAAGTTTGGTATCGATGCCGCCGTATCGGGTGTGCAGATCGCTAACCTGCGCAAGTACAACAGTGTGCCTCCCGTATGGTTCTTGGACGTTCAGGGTCAGCCCTTGGAGCTAGGAACAGACGACTTGATGAATCAAGCAGCGTTTCAGCGAGCTTGCGTGGAACAGTTGAACTTCTTCCCTCGCACCGTGCAAAAGGCTCAGTGGGAACAGCGTATCAATGCTTTGCTCAATGAGATGAGTGACACAGAGGGTCATGTGATTGAGGTCAGTCAAGATGTAAGTGTGAACGGGCAGTTTGCCGACCACTTGGAAGAGTTTTGCACAGGCCATCAGGCGGCGGATGAGAAGGAGCAGATCTTGCTCAAGCGTCCGTGGACTGACGAAGACCAGAAAGCAACATACTTTCGGCTCAAGGATCTGGAGGCGCACTTGGTTAAAGCTAATTTCAAAGCCTACAAGACGCATCAGATAGCGCAGAGACTGCGTGACGTTAACGGCGAAGCAACTCAGCTTCGCATTCAAAACAAGGTTGTACGGCTGTGGAAGATTCCCGCACACGATCAACCGACCGGGCGTGTGGCAGAGCCATCGTTTGGTAGAGAAGACGACATACCTTTCTAGGAGGAAAGATGACAGAACTAGTATTTCCGGAGGGCCTGCGGGTTTTTAAGCCACGACAGAAAGCCCCTGAGTTTGTTAAGGGTGCTCTGTTGATCAACAGGCAAGAACTCATTGATTGGCTGCAACAGCAGCATGAGGAAGAGATCCGAATTGACATTCTACAAGCTAAGGCACCCAAGACGGGGTGGTATTGCAAAGTAGACGATTGGAAGCCCGACAACGCTCCGCAGGCCGACTTTTGATAGTTCTTGAGGGCTTTGAGGAGGCGCTTATCGGCGTAGGGGAGTGCGTTGGCGTGGAATCGCCCTTGATGGTCTACGATTACAATAAGTGCCTTACCGTCTTGATGAAGCAGAATAACTGGGACATAGAGGACGCCATCGAATGGATGGATTACAACGTGCTCTCGACACACATGGGGGAGGCCAACCCCGTGTTTGTGTTCCCAACCAAAGATTTGGCCGAACTAGCCGCAGAACACGGTATTGAGGTCACAGAAGAGGATATATTTCACTAATGCAACGTATCTTTGGCCCTCCGGGCACCGGTAAGACGACTACTCTTCTTAACCTTGTGGAAAACGAGCTAGCAAAAGGAACGTCCCCCAGCCGCATCGCGTTCTTTGCCTTTACCCGCAAGGCCGCAAACGAGGCCAAAGAGCGTGCTGCCAAGCGGTTTGGGCTAGATCCTAAGAACGATCTGCCATTCTTTCGCACCTTGCACAGTCTTGCATTCAATCTGACAGGACTTCGTACTGACCAGTTGATGACAGGGCTTCATTACCAAGAGCTACAGCGTGCGACAGGCATAGAGCTTATGGAAGGCACTATGGACCACCTAAGCAGTGCTCCTCAGAACTATGTCACTGACGTTAATCACAGCCTGACAAAAGAAACGCCCCTGCTTCGTCTGATTACATTGGCACGGCTGAAGAAAAACCTGCTCAAAGATGAATACAATCTAAGCGGATTGGACGAGCCGTGGCTAGAAGTGGACTACGTGGCACGCTCCCTAAAGGCGTACAAGAAGACACACGGGCTTTTTGATTACACCGACATGCTGGAGCTTTTTGCCAAGACTGCGCCCACTGTGTGCCCTACGTTCAAGCTAGCGATGCTTGACGAGGCACAGGATCTATCGCCCTTGCAGTGGGACATAGCCCACGCAATTGACGGTAAGTCCGAGCGTATGTACTGCGCAGGCGACGACGATCAGGCGATCTACAAATGGTCTGGGGCGGACGTCGAGCATTTTATCAACCTCGACGGCGGCAGCGAGGTTCTAGAGCAAAGCTATCGTGTCCCGTCGAACATTCACGTCGTGGCAGAGCGCATCTGCGCACGTATCAAGCGCCGGTTCCCCAAGAAATACCTGCCCAAGCCCAGCGAAGGCAAGCTACAGCGGCTTACCGACTTCAGCGGGCTGGACATGAACAGCGGCTCTTGGCTCTTTTTGGCACAAGCCAACTACTTTTTGTCGCCAGTGCAGCAATTTTTAAAAAGTCAGGGCTACTACTTTGAATACGGTGGTGGTGTGCGCAGCGTTCGAGACAAAATACGGGTGGCGCTGTCTGCGTGGAACTGTATGCAGAATAACGAACCCATTTCTTTCGAGTCCGCCAAGGCTATGTATTCGTTCATGTCAGGTAACGGCGTGCGGGTGGCCCGTGGCTACAAGAAGATTGTAGGCGATCCAGAGGCACTGTTTACTTACGACGACCTTAAAGATTTCAACGGGTTACTGGCTACGAAAGACATGGATTGGAGAGACGCGCTCGACAAGCTGCCCGACGTGGACGTGGCCTACATCAACGCTTTAGTGCAACGGGGCGAGGACCTGTCGGCAGAGCCGCGCATACGCCTGTCCACGATTCACGGGGCCAAAGGTGGTGAAGCAGACAACGTCGTCCTGTTCACCGACATAACCGCAGCCGCAGAAGCCAGCATGGAAAGCGACCCAGACTCCATGCATAGGGTCTTCTATGTAGCCGTCACCCGTACCAGACAGAATCTATATACCCTAGAGCCGCAGAACTTCTATAGGAGCTACGCAATATGAACGACATGGTCAACTCACCAGCCCACTACGCTGACGCTGAAATCGAATGTATCGACGCCATGGTCGCGGCTTTCGGCCCAGAGGCGGTACAGACGTACTGCCGTCTAGCCAGCTTTAAATACCAGTGGCGGGCAGGTAAGAAGTTCGATGCGCAAGAAGATTTAAAAAAATCGATCTGGTACACCCGTTTTGCGATGGGTGATGATCCAAGGAAGACACATGCAGAAGGCAACTAAATTGCAATTCCCACTTTTTTCGACCGAATCAGAATGGACCGCACCCTTTGAACTGGTAGACCTGACCGGTGCCAAAGAAATCGCTATCGACCTAGAGACACGTGACCCCAACCTCAAGCAGATGGGGCCGGGGTGGCCTCGCAAAGACGGGGACGTTGTCGGCATAGCCATTGCCACAGAAGGCTTTGAAGCTTACTACCCTATCGCGCACCTTGGCGGGGGTAATCTCGACAAAGGACAGGTGCTGCGCTGGCTCAAGAAGCAGCTAGCGACCGACTGCCCGAAGATCATGCACAACGCACCTTACGATCTGGGGTGGCTCAAGGCGCTCGAC
>VMHT01158507.1_pt1 | contig 10082 bp, 18 predicted proteins | sample 4693611 | NCBI WGS metagenome assembly VMHT01 (sample SAMN12280063, study PRJNA550983) | marine metagenome | isolation source: seawater sampled from same location over 5 years 0.02-0.2 micron viral filtrate | place: USA: collected off the coast of southern California halfway between the port... ...
AATATCAGCTTTAATATTATTTTGTTTATAGTAATTTTTCATAAGTTCTATAATAAATTTTCTAGTTTCCTCATAATCATTTTCATCTAAATAACTGTAAGAATATAAAAAATCATCTTTACTGCACGTTAACATATCATTTATTTTATGAAGCTCATCAGCAAAATGAAATCCTTTACTCATCTGACACCTCCTCTAAATGTCTTATAATTTTCCATATAATATTCCAATCTCCTTTTTTTGCGTTCCATTGGGCTAGAATAGATTTACCTTCACAATGTCTAACAGTAATTACTCCATTAGATAAATCGGCAAAAAATCCTGCACTTCCTAGTTCTTTTTCCATACTTCTTCTCCTTTTTAAAATTTATGGTTTGTATCTAGTAAATAACAAAATATCATTAAGATAATAAATATTATTTCTAGCACTCTTGCTCTTCTTCTTCAATTTCTGTTAACCAGTCGTCAAAGTCGTTAGCTAATCCGTTAGGCATATCATTATTTAAGACAACTGGTTTAGGGCCATCACTCCATTCAACTAAAATTGTTGTTGATACTATTCTTCTTTCCATTAGTTTTGCTCCTTTAAAATTTTAAGTAGGTAAATAACATCATGGATACAATCTCCAATAGTTATTTCAGTTCCTTCATTGTCTTTAGGTTGGTTTTTAATATCATCACTTAAAGCGTTTTTAATATCTTCCATATCACATAAAGCACTAGCAATTTCATTATTAATACTCATTAGTCTTGCTCCTTTATATTTCATTTGTTTTAATTTTCTTACCATTTAAATAGTATTCATATTTTATTTTAGAGACATAAGCAGATACTATTTCATCTATTGTTCCCTCAGAATAAAGACTATCTAATTCTTTAAGGTCTTTAACTTCTACATTTCCACAATTTACAGTAGTTTTTTTAATTTCAATTATCATCAGTCTTGCTCCTTTAATATTATTGTGTAGTTATCTTCCCAGTATTCCGTGTCGGGTACTAATTCATAACCTTTGGAAAAAATATTGTCGGAATTATCTTTATTAATAATTTTTGCAGGGTATATGGTTATCATTATGTCGGTATTGGGTAATACCTTATGTTCTATAAAGTATGGCTTGTTTCCAATTATTACTTCTTTGTAATTATTGCTGTCGGATTTAATTTTCATAATCTTCCGTTGAAAATCTTTTTAAGCCCTTCTAAAGCATTGTTTGATAAATGCTGTAGATGTAGTGGTATTTCTTTTTTTGTAGCCTGTCCGCGAGGGTAGGTATGTATATGAGCAAATAATTGATAATCAGATTTACTCATAATTTTCTCTGCATCTTTCATTGTTATATCTGCATTAAGATTATATTTTTCTGTTAACTGTTGTAAAAATTCTTTGTAGATAGTTTTCATTTATTTCTCCTGTAAATGCTAGTTTTTAATAGGAACTAGCAAACCTAAATGAGCATTGGACAAATATGAAAAGCCAATGCACACGGAGTAATTAAAATTGTTGAATGATAAAGCTAGTATCATCAATCATTATTACTTGCGTTGCGTGTTCTATTTGCTCTATAGATTGATAATCGTCTCCATAGTCCTCTTGGAACTCTGCAAGGTCTTCATACTCAACGTACTCACAACAAAAGGCTATTACATCAAGTTCTATCTGTTCGCCTGTAGAGTCTTCATATTCCTCTAAGTAATCATAGAGGGCAATTAGTCCCTCATATGTGAAATTATCGCCTCTACCCATTCTATGAAATGCTGAAGTAAAGTCGCTTTTATATATTGTTTGTATCATTGTTTACTCTCCCGTAATTATTGGCTTCTAGTGTCTGAGTGTATGCGATAGTTTCTGCAACATCATCTGCTGTCTGAAAACTTTGAACATCATCTCCCTTGTACTTTAAAAACTTTCCGTTTGGTTTAAATATTGCTGTCTCACAATTAGCACAACTATCTAAGCTATGTTGATTGCTTTTAGCTAGATATTTATTTGAACAATAGTTTACTCTACCGAATTGAACAGATACCTCATAGCCATTTTCAAAAGTCATTGTAAAGCCTTGATAAAATCCTTCATTATCTTTTCTTACTTGTAACATTATTTACTCTCCGATTTTTTAATTTCAAATAAAGGTGGTGTTGGCTCTGCGACTGCTTTACCGCCCCCGTGTTCGGTCATTAGATGAACAATTAGATTTACCGCTAACCCCCATCCAGTTAAAAGCAATATGGCTTCTTCTGGTCTATGCATATCAACATATGCTTGTAGCTCTTCTTGACTCTTATAAGTAGCATATATATTGCTACCTTTAATATTTAAAGGCTCTGTTTTTTCTTTTCCAAATCTCTTTTCCATTTCTTTGGTTACTTTGGAAGTGTCAATTTTAAATTCAGCATTTTTGCCGTTTGGAAGTGTAAATTTAGTTTTCTTTTTATTCATATTCTTCTCCGTTAGTTTATACCACCAAAAGCCACAAAAGAGTGGCTTGTTAAGGTGGGGGAGGTTATATTCCCCAAGTATGATGATTTTTTATAACGCCTTCTAAGTTTTCCTTGAATCTAAAAGTTTTATTTTCAATAATATCTAATTGAGTTTGAATATCATAAAAAAACCACCTTATAGAATCATCATCAACACTTTCTAATTCTTCTTTAGGGAACTCTTTTTCTATTCTTCTTAATAGACCTTTAATTTTATTAATATTTGATTCAATCATTATCTCACCCCCTCTAAGTCTTCATCAATCCCTACATTGCCACCAGTAAAGACTGTTTCATATCCTTGTACTGATATTGTTTTACATTCATTACATGTATAAACATCAATATCATAATCAGGGTTTTGACCTTCATAATTTAGATTAGTATTTCTACATTCATAATTTAAGCATACTGGATTGTTGGAATATTCCTCTCCGTCTTTATGACTTAGCTTTAATGTATTGGCTTCTGTTATAAAAGAGTTAGGATAAAGTTCTTCGATTTCTTTTTTGGTTGCTCTCTTTCTCATTATTTCACCCCCAATATATCTGCCACTTGATTGACTTGTTCATCTGATAGGTTATTGATAGCGTTGGTATCTACTGTATTAGTAAATAGATTTTTTGCATGATTGTCTAAAAATTTTCTTGCTTTACTGCAAAGGATTTTAAATTCTTCTTCAGTAGCACCTTCGAAGAATGTGCCACCTTTTTCTATTAGTTCTTTTTTATTCTTATCTGTTAATTCTATTGTCATATTTTCTCCGTTTAATTAATTGACTAGATGATTATAACCTTAGAGTATACAAACTGTCTACATTTATTTATATCTTTATTCTATAGGTACAAGGCAGGTATAAATTAATAGCATCTAGGGGACTTGTTGGTCCTTGATAGTTTTATATAGCAAATACGCCCTACTCTCTCCAAGAGGGGAGGGGAGAGGGCTATCCCTGTCGGGATAGATGTCGGGATTGTTGTCGGGAGTCGGGAACGGCTTTAGGTTATTCTTGTTCTTGTCCTTAGTATAACTCTATATACCTATATATGTTGGTTATTTAGTAATAAATAAAGCCTTTTGTATTATAGGGCAGGGTTATAATTAATTATAACTATTGAATATTATTTACAGTATTTATAATTAATTATAAGCAGAGAAAATAGGTATATCTTTTTTTAAATAAGTAGACAATTTGTATACTTTTAGAGTTATAATTCTCTTACTTTAAAAAACCGAGCTGGGAGGCTCATACAAATATGAAAAACTTAATTTTAAAGTGGTTAGGACTCGATAACGTTTTACGTTCTTGTGATTTTGACTTTATTGATGACTGTGTAACCAGTCATCTTTCTAGGAAATATGATTTAGATAATATGGCATCTAGACTTGATGACCTGGATTCTACTGTTTCTGATGGAGAGTATCGTTGGGATAGTGCTTCTAATTCAGTTGATGACATTTATATTGATGAATTAGTCTACAAAGATGACATTCAAGATATTAAAGATGCTATTGAAAAAGTACAGCAACTAGATGACAGACTAACTGAGCTAGTAGCTGGTTACAGATTAGATGTCCAGCTAGTAAAGGAGGACTTCTAGATGTCAAATCTAGTAGATGACCTATATGGGCCACGTGTAAGCGTGGCTACACTTAACGACAAAGAGCCTATCAAGGAGTGCGTAAACGTAACGCCTAGAGTGTTTAATACCTACTTGATAGATGACCTTCATATGACCAAAGAGAGAGCTTGTAAGATTGGCAAAGCTGTTGAGCATCTTTGGAAAGAAGCTACATATTTAGATTGCCATAATCGTTCAGCAATTATGGATTTGACTGTCGCAGAACTTCTTGACCTCTACGGAGCAGAGGAGGGTTGCTACAGTTCATTTCAAGAGCAACACATACTTTATATGAGGGACTTATAAAAATGACTAGAAAACATTTTAAAGCTCTTGCGGAAGCTCTCAGAATATCTGAGGCTTCTGCAAAGACAGTTAAGGAAGTAGCCCTTGTATGTGCTAGACATAATCCCAACTTTGATTGGGAGAAGTTTAGAGAAGCCTGTAACTCTTGTTATTTATCAGAGGAGGCGTACGGAAATGATTGAATTAATCGCAGGTGTCTTATTAATATGGACTTTGTTATTTTTGGCTCTTATTGAGTAGAGGAGGGGAGAGGTAAACGGGCAGAAATGCCCGTTTTTTTTGTCTATTTATCGGAAGAGGGGAGGAGGGGGGCTATATTTATAGTAATATTTGTATGTATTTAGCAGAATATATAAGAATGCAGTAGGAATGCGGGTTTGCGGGTAGTTTGTCTGCATACTTTAGGGCATATTTCCGCATATTTTAGGGTATTTATCTTTTTTAGGGCATATGATTTGCGCCCTACTTCTCACTACGTTCAAAGTAGGGCGCGTTTCTATATTGAAGTCGCTACGCTCCGCTGAAGACATTTATATGAAAACCTATATAATCGCCAACAAGTTGGCGGGACTCTTTATAGGTCGGTTTTCGGGAACGGTAAGATTGTATATTATTAACCCTACCCCCCTAATATATATAACTGTAACTGTACCTGCACCTAGGTCAGTATTACAGTTACAAAATCTACTATTTTTTTAAGTTTGCGTTTTACTTGTATAAGGAACCCTATTGCAGTTATAATTTTCAGAACGGTTTTGCAGGTAAGGATGAGACTACACGCTCAAACTCTTCTCCAAAAGATTCACACTTGCCTGCAAAATTTTTTTTAGGAAAAAAAAGTATGGCAAATGAATTCGATACAGATTATTCTTTTTTGAATTTGCCTGAGGCAGGCTCCTCTGTACGAGGTCCAATTGAGAGACCATCCTTTGACCCAAATGATTTTAGTTTCAACCTTGATAGATATGCCCCTAGCAATCTTCCAGATGTTGAAATGGTTGCTCCAAGCCTTCCCTCTTTGTCTGCAGATGAGAACGAAGCCGTTTTAACAAACGCTCGTCCTTTTGAGGCAGTAGAAACTCTTGGAGCAACACTTGGAGAAAGATTTGCAAAAATGGAAAGTTTTTTTGGTAATCAACTAAATGAACTTAAAGATAATATTCAAAATTTAGAAATGGCTAAATCAGAAGTGTCTGTTGATTTAGAAAATGCAATACAAACTCAAGACCAAATTAAAGCCGAATTAGCTCAACAACAAATTCAAGCACTTGAAGAACAGAAACAAGAATTACAAATGCAATTACAAAATGCAGTTGCAGAAGCAGAATCTCAAGGTATAGATGCTGTAGCTGCCGCCGAGGCTAAAGCAGCAGAAAATTTATCAAATGTTACAGCAGATTTTCAAAATGAAATAAATAATTTAACTGGCGCAAGGGACTCTGCTATAGCCGAAAGGGACCAAGCTTTAAGTCAACAAGATATAATTCGAGCTGAGGCTGCAGAGGCGCAAGCCCAAGCACTTGACGCTCAAGCTGGTGACTATCAATCTCAACTAGCTGAATTAACAGGCCAGTCTACAGGTTATCAAGATACTATTGCAGATTTACAATCTCAGATTGCAGCGTTACAAAATGTTGGCCAACCTCCAGAAATTAAACCAATAAAAGACCCAATTGGCCCAATTAAACGTCCTCCACGTCCTCCAATTATGTGTTTTGTAGCAGGAACTAAAGTTGATATGGCTGATGGAACTAAAAAGGTTATAGAAAATATTGCAGTAGGAGATGAGGTAATGGCTTTAGGTGATGCAATAGATAAAGTTTCGTATGTTCATAATATTCCTAAAGACAATAGACAATTATGGACGATTAATAACAGAATAACTGCTACAGATTCTCACGCGTTTTTAACCAAGGACGGTTGGAAATCTAATAACTCTAAACTATCTAATACAGTTTATAACGACTATGGTATAGAAGTTAAGGACTTACAAATAGGTGATGAGCTAATTACCAATGATGGCGTAGAAAAAATTACAACACTTGAAAATAAAGAAGATTTTGTAAAAGTATATAACTTTACTACTTCTAATACTCATACTTATTTAGTAGATGGAGTGGTATCTCATAATAAAATGGCAGATAGATTCCCCCCTGAGCTTATAACTCCACCTCCCCCTCCACCAACATACCAACGACCTCCACCCCCTCCTCCACCTGAGGAAGGTGTATCATATATTGGTGGCTCTCCAGGTTTTTATGACAAACAAAACTTTGGTGTTTTAAATATTAAGAAACCCCAAAGAGCAGGCGGAATAGGTGGGTTTAATCCATTAGATAAGAGTATGAGAGATTATAAAATAAGATAGGATAGATTATGAGTAAAATAAATATGATTTCAAGAGCAAAAGATTTAGCCAAACAAGTTCTAGGTACCAATAGAACTGGTCGAAATCAACAGATGATGGGTAGAAATATTCCAGGTAGAGGCACTCCTGGAGGTATTACCTCTGCAACAGTTGCAAAAGATATTAGTCCTATATCTGCACTTGGACTTACTGCAGGAATGGGTGGTATAGGAGGAGGTATGATGGCAGATTTAACAGAAGGCTTTACAGAATCTGCTAAATTTTCAAATTCAATATTTGCAGACCCAGAAGAATTAGGAAGGCAAGCTGCAAAAGCTAAAATGACTCTTCAAGAAATTATGAATAAAGCTAGAGGTAAAGCAGAAGAGTTAGGCCAAGCTCCGCAAATTTATATGTTTAAAATAGAAAACGGTTATAATGAAGAAATGAATAAACAAAAAATGCAAGAACCTCAAATAATATACGACGAAGACCAAGGTATGAAGCCTGTATCTTTGTTTATGAAGGATGGTGATGAAGTGAAAAAAAATAATGGTTTTCCTGATTTAAGTGGGGACGGAAAAATTACACGTAAAGATATTCTTATAGGTCAAGGCGTTGAGTTTGCAGAAGGTGGCGAAGCTATAGACGATGATTTGGAAAGTATGCAAATGTCTGAAGAAGATGCTATGAATCAAATGAATCAATTGACTCAATCTCCAGAAGTACAAATGATTGAACAACTTGTTGGCGTAGTTCAACAACTTATGGCCCAAGGCGTAAGCGAAGAAGAAATAAAAATGTTTTTAAAAGAGCAAGGTTTAGATGACGAAGATATTGAATCTTTGTTTGAAATGATTGCTGATTCAGGTATGCAACAAGAGCAAGGTGGAGATATAGACCAACAATTGCAAAGTATGATGTAATTGAATGAACTTCTCAAAGTTAACCGAGACAGAGCTGAAAGAAGCTTTGATGCTCAAAGAAAAGCTAGACGGCTTTGAAACCCAAGATAAATGCCAAAACGATTTTTTGTTCTACGTGGAACATATGTGGCCAGAATTTATATGTGGCCGTCATCATAAAATATTTGCAGAAAAATTAAATAAAGTAGCGTCAGGCGAGATTAAACGTTTGATTGTTAACATGCCTCCTCGTCATACTAAATCAGAATTTGCATCTACTTTTTTCCCATCATTTATTATGGGCAAGAAACCTAAGATGAAGATTATGCAAACAACCCATACAGGGGAGCTTGCTGTAAGATTTGGTCGTAAAGTCAGAAACTTGATGGACCAAAAAGAATACAAAGAAGTATTTCCAGAAGTAAAACTTCAAGCTGATAACAAATCTGCTGGACGTTGGGAAACTAACAAAGGCGGCGAATACTTTGCTGCTGGTGTTGGAGGTGCTGTTACTGGTAGGGGTGCGGATTTACTTATTATTGATGACCCACATTCAGAGCAAGATGCTATGAGTCCAAATGCTTTGGAGTCTGCTTGGGAATGGTATACCTCTGGACCTAGACAGCGTTTACAGCCTGGCGGAGCTATAGTATTAGTTATGACGCGTTGGTCTTCTATAGACTTAACAGCTAAGTTATTAGATTCTCAAAAAGAAGCGCTTGCAGACCAATGGGAAATGATAGAGTTTCCTGCTATTTTTCCAGAAACAGAGAATCCTTTATGGCCTGAATTTTGGCCTAAAGATGAATTATTAAAGGTTAAGTCTTCTATTCCAGGAATCAAGTGGAATGCTCAATGGATGCAGAACCCTACTGCTGAAGAAGGAGCCATTATAAAAAGAGACTGGTGGCAACGTTGGAAACATAAGAGCATACCTCCTGTTAAATATATTATGCAGTCATACGATACTGCATTTTCTAAAAAACAAACCGCTGACTTTTCAGCTATATCTACTTGGGGTGTTTTTAAACCATCAGAAGATTCGCCAGATTGTTTAATATTATTAGATTGTCAAAAAGGCCGTTGGGACTTTCCAGAGTTAAAAGAAATAGCTATGCGTGAATATACTTATTGGGAATGCGATATGGTTCTTATTGAAGCCAAGGCGTCTGGAACTCCTTTAACTCAAGAATTGCGGAGAATGGGAATACCTGTTGTTAATTATTCTCCAACAAGAGGCCATGATAAACATTCTAGAATGCACTCAGTAGCACCTATATTTGAATCAGGAATGGTATACGCACCTAACAAAACTTTTGCGGAAGATATGATAGAAGAATGTGCATCATTTCCATTTGGAGCTAATGATGATTTATGTGATACTATGACTCAAGCTCTAATGCGTTTTCGTGAAGGTGGGTTTGTTTCTTTAGCAAGCGATTACGAAGACCAAGAAAGGCAAAGAGTTTTTAGAGCATATTATTGATGAGATTTTAAAATGGCAATAGAAAAACAATTTCCAGAAGACATAATAGAAACAACAACAACCGAAGATGCTGAAACAGACAATCAAATAATTGATGTTATAGAGGCTATGCAAGGCGAAGAAGATGTGCAGATGCAAGAAGATGGTTCTGCAATACTAGGTCCAGAAGAACTTGAAATGCCTGATGTGGGATTTTCTGAAAATCTTGCTGAGGTTATTTCAGATACAGAGCTTTCAAATATACATTCTGAATTAATAAGCGGTATAGAAAACGATAAATCCTCTAGAAAAGATTGGGAAAAAACTTATACAGACGGCCTTAAATATTTGGGTATGAAGTTTGATGACCAACGTTCAGAACCATTTGAAGGAGCTTCAGGTGTTATTCATCCGTTATTAGGAGAATCTGTTACCCAATTCCAAGCTCAAGCATATAAAGAATTACTACCAGCAGGAGGGCCTGTTAAAACTCAAGTAGTGGGTGCTTATGATGGTATGGTTGAAGAACAAGCTCAAAGGGTTAAAGAGTTTATGAACTATCAAATCATTCATGTAATGGAAGAGTATGATGAAGAGTTAGACCAGATGTTATTTTATTTGCCTCTTGCAGGTTCTGCATTTAAGAAAGTTTACTACGATGAAACTTTAGCTAGACCTGTATCAAAATTTGTAGCTCCAGAAGATTTAATTGTTCCTTACTATACAACCGATTTAGAAACCTGTTCTAGAATCACTCATGTAGTTAAGATGCCCGAAACTGACGTTAAAAAGTTACAAGCTATAGGTTTTTATAGAAACGTTGATATTGAGTATGGAGACAACGCAAATGTTTCATCAGACATACAATCTGAAAAAGAAAAATTAGAAGGAATGGAACCTGGGTATGATGATGGAGAAGTTTCTTTATTGTATGAAGTTCATTGTAATTTAGATTTAGA
>VMHT01023360.1_pt1 | contig 10081 bp, 12 predicted proteins | sample 4693611 | NCBI WGS metagenome assembly VMHT01 (sample SAMN12280063, study PRJNA550983) | marine metagenome | isolation source: seawater sampled from same location over 5 years 0.02-0.2 micron viral filtrate | place: USA: collected off the coast of southern California halfway between the port... ...
AATCTTCACAACCAAATAAAAAACTGTTTAAACTTGTTACAGATGAAGGTAAAGTCCAATTACTTAAAGGTTGATTAAATTTTAAACAACCAGCAAACATACCCGCAAGACCGCTGGATTTAGTTACTCCAGATATATCCCAATTATTTATGCTTGTATTAAAAGCAGATGTGGTTCCACCACCAGCAAAACAACTTGAAAAGTCTCTAACGCTTGAAACATCCCAAGTGTTTATAGAAGCATTAACAGTTCCTAATGAAGGCCCTCTCATTGCTTGCCAAGCAGTACCAGTAGAACCACCAAGAAATCTTGTTAAACCACCAGAAGGAAAAGACCCAGCGTGAGAAACTAATTGGCTAAAGTCAGGGGTATCTGTAGCTGACATTATATCTAAGTTTGTGCAACCATCCCACATGCTTTCTACATAAGACCAAGGAATTGAACCCCATTGTGTTATTTCAGTCACTGCTAAAGCTCCGTTATCTGCAATTGTGTTAGGATTGCCTCCAAAATTACTAAAACCAAGTCTTGTAGGGTAAGAACTAGCAGCGCCAACCTCTATAGTGTAAGTGCCAGCAGTGCTATATTGATGTGTAATAGATGAATTTGTAGCTGATAAATTAGTATCTATGTTTGTATCTCCCCAATTTATAGTGAAATTAGTTCCATTAACATAAGGTATTTTAAAATCTAAATTAGCAGTAGTTGTTGTAGTTTGTATATTAACTTTAAATTTTAAAGGACTAAAAGGTAAAGGTATTACAATATCACCATTTATTGTCCAACCAGCGCCTCCACTAGCAACTGGCGTTGTTAAGAAAGTTCTAGCTGCTGCGGCATTTGCAAAATTAGCTCCTCCACTTCTAGCACTTTCAAAGTTTCTTCCATATTGGTTTGCCATGCTTACTTCTAATGGAGCGTCTGGCGTTTGATTTTTAACATAATTAGCCCAACCAACTATAGTGTCAGTATAATTGTTTTGGCTTAAATTAGTACTTCTAAACAAGTTATCAAAATTAGTAGCTGAAATGTTTAATGTCCAATTACTTAAATTTTGATCAAAAGAACTAGCTGTATTAAAAGTAGCATTTAATTGAGTAGCTGATGAAACATCCCAAGCCTCATAACTTCCTTTTCCTGTAACATTTGTTATAGTTTTTTGACTTAAATCTTTATTAAAAGCAGTAGCGCTAGCAAACATTCTATTAAATATTTTGCCATCTGATCTCGCATTAGTTGAAGGAATATCCCAGTTTGATATATCACCATTAAAAACAGTGTTACTTTCAAACATCCCATGGAAAGCCGGAGCACCTGGAGAATTATATTGTATACCAAAAGTTTGTATATAACTAACATCCCAAGCTACATATGTTTTAGCAACTGGAGTTCCAGCTCCTATTGTAACATCTTTTGTTAATAAATCTTGGTTAAATACAGAAGTTTTTCCAAACATAAATGTCATACCTTGATTGCTACTTACTTGAGCAATTTCCCATTTGTCAATAGATGTATTAAATGCTTGAGCATCCATAAACATACCATTCCAGTTTTGATTATTTGAAGTATCCCATGCAATGTATGCGCTAGCTCCAGAGCCAACTACTTTAGTATTTATATCTTGATTAAAAGCATAAGCACCCATAAACATACCTGATAAGTTAGTACCACTTTCTGTTCTCCAATTAGCTATATTTTGGTTAAATGCTCGAGCATTTTTAAATATGTAAGAAAAATTAGTTACATTACGCGTATCCCAACCTGTTATATCAACATTAAAAACCGTGTTTGCAGTGTTACCTCCTACAAAACCACCCATGTTGGTTACACTACTTACATCCCACTGATCTAAACCATTACCTACAAATCCTGCTATACCTCCAAACATATTAGATATATCTGATACAGAAGCAGCTGTTGAAGGATTCCAGTTTCTCACGTCTATAGTAGTAAGACCTGTTTCTTTAAATGCACTAGCCATACTTGTAGCACTAGCAAAACTTGGAGTAGCAGCATATCCACTTCCGTCAACTGGAAGTGTAGTTAAATTTTCTGATCTATCGAAAGCTTGACTAAAACTAGTAACAGGACTTGTTCCCCAATTAACTAGACTTTGTACTCTTTTACCACTTTGATCACCATATTGATAACCAAAACCAAATCTAAAGCCGTTAAAAGTTTCGCCTACAGCTTCCATAATTTTTATAGTATAAGTACCTTGTGTAGTATAAGTAAATTGTGGAGCAGTTGACGTATATGGACTTCCTGTATTAGGATCATTTATAAAGCCGTTACCATCACCCCAATCAATCTTAGCATTCATACCGTGGTTCCATATTTTAAAAACCTCATTAGCACCTATTGTAGTTATAGTAAATTCAGCTGAATCAAAAGGTATATAAGCTCCACCATCTGTTATAGTCCAACCTGCTTCTAATAAAGCAAACCTACCTTTAGCAGCATTTGAATCATATATTTGAAACGATCTAGCAGAACCTGCTGAAGTTGGCCAATTAGTGGTAGTTGTTGTAGCTTCGTCTGTAGAATTATAACCTGTTATCCTTGCATAAGCAGTTGTAGTTGTACCTACACTTGCTGGATAATAAATAATATCACCAACACTTGTTGCTGCTTGTAAATTAAATCCACTAGTTTTCAAAGTATTAGTTCCTGACGAGCTATTATTCGCGTTCCAAGTTACACTAACAATATTTCCAGGAGAATATTGACTAGTACCCATATCGAAGGCAACTCCTGACTGCATACTGCTAGCTACAGATCCCCAACCATTTGCAATATCTAAAAGAAGATCATAATTAGATCTATCCATTGCTATTGGAGATTTTTGAGCATTACGATAAAAATTAGTCATATTCGTAACGCTAATTGGCTTCCAATTTGATATGTCTCTATTTAAAACAGGATTAGCTATATAAGGGTTACTATCATAAAACATACTACTCATAGTAGTCACATTGCCTAAACTCCAACCGCTTAAATCTGGGTTGTAAGGTGTTGTATAACCATTATAATTGAAGTTTGATAAACTAGACACTCTAGACATGTTCCAAGCAGTGTAAGTTTCTGACCCAACTGTTTCTTGTTTAGTGTTGATATGATCAGCATCTGTTTGAACAAAAGCATCTAAATCTGGACAAGTTTGGAACATACTAGCCATATTTACATTAACACCAGCAGTTGAATTTATTTTCCAGTTATAAATACCTTGAGTTCCTAATTTACCTCCATAAAACATACTGGCAAAACTGGTTACATTACTAACATCCCAAGCTTTGTATTCACTAGCTTGTCCAGCATTAACAACTTTGTATAATAAGTTTGTATTAGGGCCAGGTGTATTGTTGTAAAACATTTGTGCCATATCAGTAGCACTAGATGTATTCCAATTACTTAAATCTCTATTAACTGCAGTTCCACCACCATTACTATAAAACGCACGATTAAAGCTTTCTACTTTACTAACATCCCATTGATCACAGAAAAAGTCTACTCTATGTTGAGAATATCCTCTAGTTAATGCAGCTAATGAGCTCATATCCGTAACGTTGCTAACATCCCAACTATTAAGATTTGTATCAAAATTACCATTATCTGTTACTGATCCGTTTTTTCCAATTCCAGCAAACATATATGCCATATCAGTAATAGTGCTGACGTTCCAGCTAGCTAACGAGTTGTTAGGATCTGTAAAAGCATAATTAAATCTATTAGAACCAACCCTAAACATGCTGTTAAGTGAAGTAACTTGACTAAGATCTGGAGCATCATTAGATGCACAACTAACTTGAAGTTGTAAGTAATATGGTGAAATGTTTAAATCATTAGAAAACCAAGTGTTATTTTGCCATTGAATATCACCCCATTTTTTAATATCTATTAGATTTCCTCCATTGTTTATGTAAGTATTATTCCAAGCATTAAAACCTGTAAATTTAGAACCACTAGGAGCATCAAATATTTTTACAGAGTATGTAGCGTCACCACCAGTATTAGCGTAAGTGTGAGTTATGTTGCCTGTTACAGTTTCTGAACTACTATCGCCCCAATCAACAAGACATTCACCAGCTGACATTTGTGGGTTAAATCCCCATACATAACTTGTGCTAGAGTTAATAGTAACATCAACTTGAAATGGAACTTGCAACACCATAGCTACCTCGTTGTAGCATCCATCAGGGTATGTACATCTAATTGTAGAACTACCTCTAAAAGTGTTTATTGTTATAACACCTGTAGAAGAATTAATACTTAAACTATTAGTTGCTGTAAATACAGAACCTGCCGGAGGCGTTGTAGTAGGTGAAATAGTTGTTATACCTGTTGGATCTACGGCGTAACTTGCATAAGCAAATGGTAAAGTAGCATCTGTTGAATTTTCAGTAATAGTCCAGCCATTAGCTACAAGTTCTGCTTCTTGAGCTTGAACTACAGAAGGAGCTTCTGTTATTTGACTTTGGTAGAAGTTTACATTTAATGCGCTTCCGTAAGCTGTAGCTCTAAATCTTCTTATAAGATTATCAATTTGACAAGTAGTAAGTGGACCTGTTGTAGGACTTTGAACTCCAGCAAACCAATTGCCAGTAGTAGTTAAAGAGCTAAAATCTGCATTAGTTGGATAAGTTAATTCTGTAGTTGTACCATCAGGATTCAAATTATTCATGTAATAATGCATGTTATTAACAGTAGTTACAGCTGAAAAATCAACATTATTACCAAAAGTAACTTTATCAACCCAAGTACCATTAAACATCTGAGTTGTGTTAGCAAGTTTAACAGTAACATTTGAAAAGTCAACATGAGTTTCACTGCTACTTATAAAACGAGCGGCTGTGAAAAGATTAGTTAAACTTATTGCGGTGGAAGGAAAAGTAGCTGTATTAAGTGCAGGTACATTAGTACATCTTATGCCAGAGAAAAATTGGTGAAAGTTAGTACAATTAGATAGGTCAATATTAGTAATATTTGGAGCTACACCATAGCCACTTGTTAAAGCAGCACCACTAGAGTAAAAAGCTAAGCTAACATTTGTTGGAGTTAAACTATTAATAAAAGTGCTAGTAAAATTATCTGAATCATAAAACTTCATATGAGAACAGCCATTAAACATGCCAGTCATATTAACATTACCAGCTGTTGCTCCCCAAGTGCTCAATCCTATTACTTCTGAAATATCTGAATAATAGAACATAGAAGACATGTCAGTCACGTTTGACATACCCATATTTGACATATCTATTTTAAGTCCAGTGTCTCCAGCTGGATCATTAAAACTGTTAAACTGTGGTAATTGACTTCCAGAATAAGTAGACCATCCAGATAAGTTTAATGTTGAATTAGTACCTGTCATATCAGCACTATTAAACATGCCAAGACCAGACCAACCTGCGCTAGGGAAAATCCATCCTGATAAATTAGAATTAGGATTTAATTTAGTACTTGAAAACCAATATGGAGTATAAGTATCGGTTGATGTTGACCAGTTAATATTTGACATTAAAAACTCACAACCATTTGCAACAGCAGTACCTATGCCAGTAAAAGCATTATCAGATCTTACAGTTAGCTTAATGTTCATTCCTGTCATATCTAACTTTTGTAAATTAGCTAGACCACCAAAAGGAGAACCACTTGACCAATTAACACCCGCTGTTAAATCCCAATTTCTTATATCAGCTTCTAATAATGACGTACAGCCATTAAACATTTTTACTATATTAGCACCTGAACTAGCAATAAATTTAGTAGTACTTATATCTGACAAAGAAGTACAACCGTTAAAAGCCTGTGACATAGTTCCCCAAGCATTTGAACCCCAAGATATAACTTTACTTACATTAGCTTGACCACTTACAATTGCAAATTCATCCATGTAAGTAGTATCTAATTCCTCGTTGTTTATAGATACAATACCAGCCGTTGCATCAGGAGCTGCAATAGAAGCATTATTACCAGATAGTATATCAACATGACCACTTGGCCAGCTTACTCTAAAGCTACCTGAAGCTGCAGCATTTGCTTTTATAGTGACAGCACCAGTTACTTCAAACTGAAAGTCATAAGTACCAGTAGGTCCCCAACCTGGTCTACCCGGCCCTGGTTTATTAGATAAATCAGGGATTGGCATCCCTAGTCCTATAAACATACTATATTAATATAAAGCTATTAACTCACCTGGTCCTGCTAAAGCTGTTCCTACAGCTGTTACTTGAGTAACTAAAACAGGTAGAAATGATCCAGCTGTAACACCTTTAAATTGTACAGTTGATCCACCTTCCATTTTAACTGTTATATCATTTGTAACCCCAACATATAAGCAAACGCCAATATTACTGGTGTTTGGTATATCTGTTCCTAATGTATAACCGCTAGCTTGTAAGTCTAATGCATCATGGGCAAAAACTCTTGGTTCTGCGTTTTGAGTGCCTTCTAATCCTCTTATTGCCATTTTATTTATTTATTTATTTTTGTAATTTTTTCAGCACCTCTAGATCCAAAGTATGCTACGTATACTGTAACCAGCAACGTTTTTAATAAGTTTATCCATGATTCATCTACATCAAATTGTAAATGAAATGAGTCTACAGCCATCATGAAAACTGCAGATACTGTTAAAAACACTAAAGCTAATGGTCTAGTATTTTTTGAAAGCCATGAATCTGATTTCATATCAGCTCTCCATCTGCTAGATATTTCTTTTAACTCCTGCATATCTAGCTCTATAAGTCTCATAGCTTCTTCTTTATCTACAGCTTTAATCTTAGTATCACTTGATATAATATTTTTTACTACACCTAAGCCGCCTTGATCTGGCAACACATCGCCTATAGCAGCTAGCACTTTAGGTGCTTTGTTAGCTAAAAATGCACCTATTTTAGTTTCTTTAAATGTTTTCTTTTCGCTCATTTTAATTTAATTTCTTTCACCCACTTAGCATTAGGAAATTCATAATCACTACCTGGTTTCATTATAACAGACTTACCAGAGCTTGGCATGGCTAACACTGGGAAATCAACCCCTTTCATTGTTATGCTACCTCCTTCAATATAGTTAACTTGCTTGTTAACATCGGGGCTATTTCTTAAATAACCAGTTTTAGAAAATTTCAACGATTAAATATTTTTAATTTTCCTTGAAAATCCCTAGCAAAAAATCCTTTTGTTTTTCTTCCCCCTCCTTTAAATTGCCCTTTTCTATTTGTAATAGTATTTTTAGAAAATGACTTGCCAAGATTTACGTTTGGCTTTAGTTTATCAAGATTGAAATTAAAATCTCTTTTTTCTTTTATTTTTGTTGGTTTTTCTGGAGATATGCTTGATGCCATACCCACTTCTGGAACATTTGTTTGTATAGTTCTTAACGATGGCATTCGAGAGCTTGTATCTATAAGCCTGGCGTCAATCCTTTCCATTGGTATGGTTTCTTTTTTGACTTTATCTTCAACTTTAGGTTTAGGCTTAGTTAATCTTTTATTTATATCAGCTTGTAGCTCCTCCATTCCAGGTTGACTTCTCCAGTTTCCACCATGTTGTTTTTTCATAGCATCCCTGTGTTTTACAGCGTCTGAAAAACTATTAAAACCATGTGCACTAAAATCAACCTCTTGATGAATATCCTCACCTTCTTTACCTTCAGTATATGTAGAATATTTAGGCTCACTATCTATTGGCGTTGTGTTTGTGTTGGCTGAAGAGCTCATGCCATACATCCTACTAGGTGCTAGCGGGTTTTTTCTTGAATGATCTTTACTATAACTCATTATATTTGTTTTTAATTTTCTTTTGAACTTTAGTGTCAGAAGCCTCTTTTTCATGAGCTAAATAATGAGCACCATCTACTTTTTCACTTCTTTTAGTAGTTATAGTTTTAGAGCTACCTTTAGGTTTAAAAAACATATGTTCATTGTCATAACCAAATCTACCCGTGTCATTACTATCAGGCATCATTTGATCGTAATGAACCAACTCATGAGCTACAACACTTTTTAGCTGTGCAGGATCATTAATATCTTTGCTAATGCGAATAGCACCATTTTTAGTAGCTATACCTAATATACCATCTTCATCTAAAGTTCTGTATACGGGTACGTGGTTAAATTTATAAGGAGCTTCTATCTTAAATGCCATTATTTTTTCTTACAACCAAAGTTATTAGCATAGTTAGCCATCTTAACAACGGCTGGCTTGTATTTCTTAGTATTTTTCATTACTTTACTAGCAGCAGCACAAGTGGATTTACCTGGCATGTTTTTTTCAACCCATGCGGTAAACTTACCTTCGTTTTTTTCTTTTATTTCTGGAAATTTTTTAGCCATTACTTATTCATATTATATGGAAAATTTTTATTAAACCATTGTTTACGCTCGTCGCAGCCGCAACCACCTGGTATTTTATCTGCTAATTTTTTTATTCCAGTTGCAGTAGTAAATTTTTCTATACTATCGCCTAAACCTCTTGATTTCACTACTTCATGTGTTTTAAAATCTTATGCGTTCCTGGATGCATAGATTTTTTCTTAGCAATATCTTCTTTGTGTATTTGTTTTTTTGCATCATAGATTAACTCTCTTTCATGCATCATATCTTTGTCGTACTTATTCATTTTATAAATTTTTATATTCTTCAGTTGCATCAAAACTTGGGCAAGCTTTATTTGCAAATTCATTATGTGAGTAAATAGTAGCAAGCGGAAACATAGCCATTAATGTTTTTAGCACATGTAACAAACTTTCTTTTTGTTCTGGTGTTCTTGTATCCTTTGGCGTCTTACCATCAGTCTCTACGCCTCCGCAATAGCAAATTCCTATCGAATTACGATTGTGCCCTTTCGTATGGGCCCCTGATTTATCTATGTCTCTACCTTTTTTAATAGTACCATCTAATTGTATATAAAAATGGTAACCTATATCTGTCCAGCCTCTACCTTCTACGTGCCACTTTTTAATAGTTTCAACAGGTATGTGCTGACCTTCTCTCGTGGCAGAGCAATGTACTATAATTTCGTTTATACTTCTCATTTTTTCCTAAGTTTATGCCACTTGTTAACAGTATAACCTATAGTGACTAATAGTAATACAATCTCTAAAGCTGGTTCTAACCAATTTAAACTAGCTATAGCAAAGGATGTAGCATTCATAAAATACAACCTTAAATCCTGCACAGACATCATTTTTGAGCTTCTAACGCTGGGTTACCTTTATAGATAACGTTGTCTATAACTAAACTGTTAGTTATTGTATTGTCTTTAGAGGTCATAACTCTTTTACCTATAACAGGTTTTTCTTTTTGTAAAACAACGCCACATGGCTTTTGTTTTTCTCCGTAACTTGGCATAATTTTTGTTTTATGTAAATAAAGATCCGTAAGTGTCTGTTGGACCCATTACGCTATTTATAGTGTTTTCATTTGCTGGATTAAACACTGGGTTAGTTCCAGTACTTGAATTTTGTGCAATATTTTCTACAGGTGCAGGTGCTTGGCCAGGAACCGCAGATTGAGGATTATTATCAGCTAACATTCCCATTGAGCCTAATCCAAAATCAGTTCCTAGTAAACCTTGAGATACGCCACCTAACATACCTTGTTGATATGCACCAAACGTTCTCAAGCCTGCTCCACCAAGCATTTTTAGTTTTTTACCAAACTTTTGATCTTTAAAACCTTTTTCTTTAAATTCATCTCTTATTTGACCTACTTCACCTATCCCAGCTGAGTAACCTCCGGCTAGTCCACCTACTAAACCTTTAGCTAGCGGCTCTATCGCTTGAGGCGGTATTCTTGCTGGAGATGTTTTGTTACCTTGTTTTGTCTTTGTTGGCATATTCTACTGCTTTTGTTATTACTTTATAACTATACTTGTTAATGTTTTCAATTTTAGCTGTTGGCATGTCTTCTTCACCTAACATAATACGATACATTCTACTAATTAGCTGTTTGCACTTGTAGGATACTTTATATATATGATATTTTTGAGTGGTGCGGTTTCGTTTCCTCCACACTATAATCCACCCTTGTTTCAATAATCTGTTCCAGCGCCTGTTATCCCAGCTAAATGAGTACGTACCT
>VMHT01093838.1_pt1 | contig 10079 bp, 5 predicted proteins | sample 4693611 | NCBI WGS metagenome assembly VMHT01 (sample SAMN12280063, study PRJNA550983) | marine metagenome | isolation source: seawater sampled from same location over 5 years 0.02-0.2 micron viral filtrate | place: USA: collected off the coast of southern California halfway between the port... ...
CAGATGGTACTCTTGACGTAGACAGTGGTGTCACCTTCAACAGTACACTCGACGTTGACCTTGCTACAACTCTTAATAACATATTAGATGTCGATGGTATTTCTACATTCCATAACGATATCAAACTTGATACAACTGGTAAGACCTTTAAGATCACTAACGGATCACAAGATAAGTTTAGTGTTATATCTACAAATGGTAATACAGATATCAGAGGTACACTAGATGTAGGATCTGCTGCTATCTTCGAGACAAACCTATCTGTAAATGGTAATACAACATTAGGTAATCAATCAACTGATAATCTTACAGTAAATGCTGATGCCACATTCACAGATAATCTTACAGTTAATCAGGCAGTAGATTTTGATTCTACTCTTAATGTAGATCAAGCAGTAGACTTCAATTCAACTCTTGTAGTTGATGGTCAAACAACAATCTATGATTCTTTAATCTTACAGTCTGACAACGAAGTATTAAACATCAATAACAACGCTGCACAGACACAGTTCTCTATTGACTTTGATAATGGTAATACAATCATTGGTAGAAGTGGACAAGGCACAGGTACATTAACTGTTCATGGTAATACCACAATCAATGATTTAGCAACATTTACTGACAACGTAATTATCGGTAATGCAAATACTGACACTCTCACAGTAAATTCTGTTTCACAATTTACAGATGATGTCACAGTTGATGGTAGTCTAACTGTAAATACAAACGCATTAATAGAAGGTAACCTAACAGTTAACGGAACTACAACAACTGTTAACAGCACTACGGTTACACTAGATGACCCCATAATTACATTGGGTGGAGATACTGCTCCTGCATCTGACGACGCAAAAGATCGTGGTGTAGAGTTCCGATATTACAATTCATCTGCTAAACTAGGGTTCTTCGGGTGGGATGATTCAGCATTAAGATATGTATTCTTACATGATGCATCAAACGCTTCGGAGGTGTTCAGTGGTACCAAGTCAGGAATTGACGCAGGGTCCATAAAATTATTTAATACAACAAATGCAACTAACTCTGCAACTGGTACTCTCATTGTTGGTGGTGGGGCTGGTATCGGTCTTGATCTTTATGTTGGGGATGATCTTACAGTCGGGGACAATGGATCATTTGGTGGCAACGTTGACATCACTGGAACACTTGATGTAACAGATGACTTCGCTGTTGCTTCTACATTTACAGTTGATGCTCAGACAGGTAATACATTTGCAAATGGTTCATTCACTGTCAATGGTGACGCTACGATTGGTAATCAATCGGGTGACTCTCACACTGTTAATGGTACTGTACAGTTTAATCAGGCGGTAACTGGTGCTGCAAGATTTAACATCAGAAACCTTAAAGTTGGTACTGATGCTGCTAATGAAATATCCACATCCTCTGGTAATCTAATATTAGACTCTGCTGGTGGAACAGTAAATATAACAGACCACGCTGACGTGGATGGAGACTTAAATGTTGATGGTAATACTAAGGTTGATGGCACTCTTATTGTTGATGGTAACACTACTATTGGTAATGCCTCTGGGGACTCACACTCAGTCACTGGAACAGTTCAATTCAACCAAGCAATCACTTCCACAGATATCACCGCAGACGCGATCAAGATCGGGGTGGATGCATCTAACGAGATCAGCACCACAACTGGTAACCTTGTCCTCGACTCAGATGGTGGAAAGGTACACATCACAGACAATGCTGAGGTAGATGGAAGTTTACAGGTAGACGGAAATACAACTCTTGGTGATGGTGATACAGATTCGTTAACAGTCAATGCAACATCCGACTTCAATGCTGCTATCACATCAGAACAGATCACTGCCAAGAACATCAAGATTGGTGTTGATGGTACATCAGAAATCAGTACAGCAACTGGTAACTTAACTCTTGACTCTGCTACTGGTGAGACTATTGTTGATGACAACCTCACAATCAATGGCACACTTGACGTTGACAACCTAACAACAATTACAGATGGTTTAACTGTCAAGGCAGATAACAAACTTGTTGCAATCCAGACTGCTGGTGGTATTAATAAATTAACAGTTGATACTGATAACGGAAACACAGATATACAAGGAACCCTAGATGTAAATGGTGCTACTACCATTACCAATACTCTTAACGTTACTAACAATGTTGACTTAGATCAACAGTTAAACGTAGATGGTAATGCTACATTCCAAAGCAATGTAAACATCAACGGTGACAACTTACTCTTTACAATAGAGAACCAAGCAGGAACTGACCAGTTCACTGTTGACTCTGACAATGGTAATACAGTCATAGGTGGTACATTAGTAGTTGATGAGACCATAGATGCAACTGGTATTGTCACATCTAACAACTTCTTAAAGGCAGTTAACTCTACCAACCCAGCAAACCTATCTGCAAATGCTGCATTGATGGTTACTGGTGGTGCAACAATCGGTGCTGATCTATTCGTCAATACAGGATTTAACGTTGGTGCAAACGCTGCAACTAAATTCTCAGTCGCTGGTGGAACAGGTAACACACTCATTACTGGAACACTGGGCGTCACTGGAAATACAACTCTAACAACTCTCGATGTCTCCACAATAGACACCACTGGTGCTACATCTATCGGTGGTACATTCAACGTTGGTACAAGTAAGTTCACTGTACTGTCCAACTCTGGTAACTTGGATATGGCAGGAACACTTGATGTTGCTGGACGTACAATTATTGATGATACATTACAGGTTACACAGAACGTAGACTTTGATTCTGATCTTAATGTAGATGGTAACCAACAACTAGATGGTACACTTACTGTTGACAGTACATCACTATTCAAAGATAGTTTTGTTCTAAGAGGTGGTTCTAAGACTCTTAAATTACAGAACGGTTCATCAGTTGATAAGATTACATTACACTCAACAAGTGGTAATGCAGAGATTACAGGAACATCAACACTTGGTGCTCTTGATGTCACAAACAACACAACTATCGGTGGAACACTTGGAGTCACAGGTCAGATCACTGGTAACGTAACTGGTGCCTTGACAGGTAATGCAGACTCTGCATCATTGGTTGATATAACTGAAACTGCTGCTACTAACTTAGACTTCTTCCCAACATTTGTTTCTGCTACAACTGGAAACACTGAGATAAGAACTGACTCTACTAACCTAAGATATAATCCATCTGCTAACAGACTTACTGTTACAAACTTCCGATCAACAACTGACTTTGAAGTTCAAGGTAACTTGACCATCACTGGTGCTATTACTTACGGACAAGCACAGGTTGGTAGTATCGCGAACCATGATACTGATGCTCTTACAGAAGGTTCTTCTAACCTATACTTCACTAACGAAAGAGTTGATGACAGAGTTAACGCTCTAATCACAGGTGGTACAGGTATTACTGCTACTTACGATGATGCAGGAAATATCTTAACATTGAGTGCAACTCAGTCAGATATCAACACTGATAATATTACTGAGGGTAGCACTAATCTATTCACAACTGGTGCTAGAACAAGATCACACTTCACATATGGTACAGGTATTAAACTTACATCTGCCACTATCGCAGTTGACTTCACAGAGTTTAATACAGATAGCGTTGTAGAAGGATCAACAAATCTATTCACAACTGCTGCTAGAACTCGTGGACATATCAGTGTAAGTGGAGATCTAGGATACAACGCTGGTACTGGTGTTATCTCATACACAATACCAACAACGATTGCATCTCTTTCTAATCATGACACAACAGATTTAGCAGAAGGTAATAACCTCTACTACACTAACGCTAGGGCAGACGCTAGAATCGCTGCTGCATCTACAAGTGACTTATCAGAAGGAACCAATCTATACTATACAGACGCAAGAGCAGATGCAAGAATTGCTGCTGCTGACACTGGTGATCTAACAGAAGGAACCAACCTTTATCACACAACTGCTCGTGCTCGTGCTTCGATCAGTGCTGGTGGAGACTTATCATACAATGCTTCCACTGGTGTGATGAGTGTCACATTGCCAACAGTATTCTCTGGGGCATACGCTGACCTATCTGGTAAACCAACATTAGGAACTGCTGCTGCGACTGCATCAACTGCCTATGCTACTGCTGCACAGGGTACACTTGCTGCATCTGCTACACAACCAGGTGACTTAGCAACTGTGGCAACCAGTGGAGCATACAATGACCTAACTGGCAAACCTACATTATTCTCTGGTGCATACAATGACCTAACTGGCAAACCTACATTATTCTCTGGTGCATATAATGATCTAACAGGCAAACCAACACTAGGCACTGCTGCTGCAACTGCTGCAACCGCTTATGCTACTGCTGCACAAGGTGCAACTGCTGACTCTGCATTACAGGCAGAGACAATTACCTTAACAGCACTTAAAACTGCTGCTGCAAACTCCGCTACTTACGCTGCATTCCAAGCTGCAATCGCTGCTCTATAATTAAATGGCAACTCCAACCTCAAAATCAACTTTAAAAGAATACTGTCTCCGTAGACTCGGTAAACCAGTATTAGAAGTTAACGTGTCAGACGATCAAGTCGATGATGCGATTGATTATGCTATACAGAAATTTCAACAGTATCACTATGAAGGTGCTGAACGTGTTTATCTAAAACACAAATTTACCCAAGCAGAGATTGATGCTGGTAAGGCAGATACAACTTCACTAGCAACTGATGGTACTACTGAATGGAAGGAGCAGAATGCATTCGTTCCTGTACCAGAACATATAACAACAATAGAAGGTATCTTTAAATTTACAGACAAAGGTACTCGTAACATGTTTGATATTAGATATCAAATGCGTTTGAATGACCTGTATGATTTTACATCTACACAGTTCTATAATTATTATATGATTCAACAACACTTGGAAACTATTGATTTCATACTAGAAGGTATGCACCCAGTAAGATATCAAGCAGTACAAGATAAAGTTTACTTAGATTTTGACTGGGGTGTAGATGCACTAGAAGATCAATACATCATCATAAAATGTTGGAGAGCATTGCAACCTGATACTTGGACTGAGATATACAATCAGATGTGGTTAAAGGATTATGCTACTGCGAAGATTAAGAAACAGTGGGGAACTAACCTTACTAAGTTTACTAACGTTCAAATGCCAGGTGGTCTATCTCTTAATGGAGAGATGATTTATAATGATGCAGTCGAGGAGTTAAAGGTCCTTGATGAACAACTTCGTCAAACATGGGAAACTCCACCATTAGACATGATAGGATGATATGGCAACTAACAGTTACTTTACCAACGGAACAACAGGGGAGCAAGATTTACAAGAGTCTCTTGTCACAGAGCAAATTAAAATGTTCGGCAAGGACGTCTACTATATCCCGAGAACACTTGTTAAAGAAGATAGTGTCTTCGGGGAGGATACCCTCTCTAAGTTTGAAGGAGCACATTTAATTGAAGCGTACATTGAAGATGCTGGTGGTTTTCGTGGTGACGGTGATATCTTCTCTAAGTTTGGAGTCAGAATTCAAGACCAGATCACCTTTATTATATCAAGGTCAAGATTTACAGCAGCGGTAGACGATAATGCAACTTTAATTGTAGAGGGTAGACCTAACGAGGGTGACCTAATACACTTGCCTATGGCAAATAAAACTTTTGAGATACAGTTTGTAGAGCACGAACAACCTTTCTATCAGTTTGGTAAGAACTATGTTTGGGGAGTACGCTGTGAACTGTTCGAGTACAGCGACGAGGATATCAATACAGGCATCGCAGAAGTGGATGCTATCGAAACAAACTTTGCCAACGCAGTCACCGTTGGTTTGGTTGCTGGTGGGTCTGGTACATTTACTGCGGGTGAAACAGTAACTGGTGGAACATCTAACATAACTGCTGAGGTTAAGTCATTTGATTCATCAACTAATACTTTGATAGTAATAAACAGATCAGGCATCTTCACGGTCCCAGAAACCATCACTGGTGGCACTTCTAGTGCATCGTGGACAACTGCATCATATAATACAATAAATAATACTAACTCAGAATTTGATATCAATGCTGCAATCGAAACGCAGGCAGACGGTATTATTGATTTCTCACAAGGAAATCCATTCGGTGAATTTGGAAACAGTGGAGGATCTATCTAATGCTTGGTACATACAATTATAATTCTATAATCAAAAAGACGGTTGTAGGATTTGGAACGTTATTTAATAATATAGAGATCAGACGAGTTTCTGGATCTAAGACAGAGGTCATGAAAGTTCCTCTTGCTTATGGACCAAAGGCAAAGTTCTTGGCACGTTTACGCCAAGTCGGTGACTTAACTACACAGGATCAGTTGCAGATTACATTACCTAGAATATCATTTGAGATACAAGGTATTAACTATGATCCAACTAGAAAGGTATCACCTACACAATACATAAGAAATACATCAGGCAATAAAGAGAACAAAGGATTCATGCCTGTTCCTTACAATATTAATTTTGAGTTAGCAATATTAAGTAAGAACCAAGATGATGCTCTACAAATATTAGAACAGATACTTCCATTCTTCCAACCAAGTTTCAATATAACAATGAACCTTGTACCAGAATTAGGAGAGAAGAAAGACTATCCTGTAACATTAACAAGTATTGATTACGCAGACGAATACGAAGGAGACTACGATACAAGAAGAACATTAATATATACATTGCAATTTATAGCAAAGACATATCTATACGGACCTATCTCCGATACCTCAGGTAAAGTTATCAAGAAGACAATCGTCGACTACTCTGCTCAGGCAGTGGCAACTGCACCAAGAGAAGTCAGATATGTTGCTACACCTAGGTCTCTTGTTGAGAGAGACAATAGTGCAGTCACAACTGTGTCGGCAGACATAGATGATAACGACGGTATTATTAACGTAGCAGATGGATCTGGAATATCATTGAAAGATGATATACAGATAGATACAGAGGTAATGCGTGTTACCAAGATAGATAGTAACAAAATATATGTTGCTCGTGCTTGGAATAACTCAACCGTAGCATCGCACGTATCGAGTTCAAACGTGTTCATCATCACAACAACGGATCATCAAATGGTTGATTCCGATGATGACTTTGGATTCAACGAACTTTATAGTGATTTCACTGATGGCAAATCAAGGAACCCAACCACAGGATCAGACGAGTAAGTATGACGGTATTGAGGATGCCCTCAATGTTAATACTGAAATCGTTCAAGATACTTCTATTGAGAAGGTGGTGGAACCTAGCGTCGACATCACTACGAAGAATCAACTTAAAAAAGATTATGATTATACCAGAGGTAACCTGTATTCTTTAATTGAAAAAGGACAGGAAGCAGTCGATGGTATATTGGAACTGGCACAGGAATCTGATCAACCAAGGGCATACGAGGTTGCTGGACAGTTAATAAAACATGTCGGTGACGTTGCTGACAAACTTGTAGATTTACAGAAAAAGGTTAACGACATAGAGAACCCTAATAAATCTAAAAGTACAGAGGTTACAAACAATACCATGTTTGTAGGTAGTACCGCTGATCTTGCAAAGTTCTTAAAGCAAGAAAAGGATAAATAACATAGTAGGAGAATCTTTACCCCATGTCAGTATTAAATGTAATTGACACCCAAACAGTATCAGGAAGTGGCACAAGCTATATCGTGGTAAAAAGTGGTGTGCTCAGATGCTATGCAGCATCTGCCTCAACGATAGCGATAGACGGTGGTCCCGCTATAACTTTGGCAGCAGGAGAAGCATTGTTAGTTTCCTGTGGTAAAGCAAAGAACGCTAAGATTCTCGGTGCAACAGATGCATCCTCTATGGTTGTGACTGTTGAAGGATTTGCTGGTGGTGGACGTCATTCGTTCTCTGTTGGTGATTTCGTTCAGACTATTGATGGTGGTGACACAGACGGATTTACATCCGACTTTGAGTCAGCAGCAGCATCAGGTAAAGCAGTTACAGCAATAACTGGTTCAACTATTACAACAAATTATGATTCATCAGCAGCATCAGCAGACTATGCTCTCTCAGCAGCAGACGCAACTGCTGGAACAGTCCCTGTCATACAGCGATGTGCAAAACTTGTCGCTGGTTCTAACGCAGTCATCGTCGAGCAAGTACAGATTGTCGGAGGATAATCAGGAATGCCCGCAGTCTCAAAGAAACAACAAAGATTCTTCGGGATGGTTAGAGCGTTTCAGAAAGGGGATCAAACGCAAACTCCCTCATCTGAGGTTGCCAGAGTTGCTTCCAGCATAAAGATGAAAGACGCAAAGAAATTTGCATCAACTAAACACAAAGGGTTACCAGAAAAGAAAGTGAAAAAAGAATCAGTAGAACATGGGAACCAAACAAGGAACTCAGATTTCAAATCATCAGCAGAATTCATGAACACCTTCGCTAAAATGAAAGCATTACGCAAAAAGAATGACAAGATCGGTACTGGTAATACAGGTCTGCCACAAGGTGTTGTGCAAAAAAGTAGGAGAGGAACGAAGCAAGGAGTTGAAGAATCTTCATCAGGTGGAGGAATGGGAGGAGTAGTTACAGGAAGTACAAGCAATTCATATACAGGACCTAGCAAGGCAGATAGAAAAGTTATCAAGAAAATGGATAACAAAAAGTTTGCTGATAAACTAGCAGATTATGAGAAGAACATGGATCCTAAGAAACGTCAGGCACTTAAAGATAAAGCAACTAAGGGTATGAAGTTTACACATGAAGGAACAACATATGGGTTGTTTAAAGGAACAGGTAAACCATCTGGTGCCATGGCATCTTATCTTAAAAAGAGAGCAGAATTAAAGAAGAAGGGAGAAAAGAAAGAGAAAGCAGTGGCAGAAGGTGCGATGAAAGATTTTCTTGATAAGAAAGCAAAGAAGTTGACTAAGCAAAGAAATGCACAATCTGATGCTGCTAAGAACAATCCTCATTTTGATAGCACACAACCTTCACCATCTGGTAGAAATAAGTATGAAGAGACAAATGTATATTGGTCAAGCAAAGCATTAGATCAGTTAGATGAACTACAAAAGAAAGAGATAGAAGAAGCAAAGTATGAGGCGGGTGCTTCTGACTATGGTAAAACATCTATCAGAAACAAGAGAGCATTTGGTAAAGGTGGTAACGCTGCTGATCCAAAGGAAAGAGGTGGTGCCAAGATGTTAAGGCATGATTCACATGCTAAGAGAAGGTTTGTAAAGAAAAACAATAAGTATGGTGCAACAAACAAACCTCCTATTGATGGTGCTCCTAGTGATGAGTTCAAGAAGAACAGATACGTAAGGAAGGAAGAAGGATATGATATCGCAAGAGATGAAGGAAGAGTACCACCAACTAAGAAGAAAACCGTTACTACACCTGGTAATCAGGGCACTCCATGGAAGCGTCCTGGCAACGCAGTTGACATGGTGAAGAAGTCCGCTGTACAAAAATATGGAAAGGGTGCTATAATGGGCGAGGAACTCAGTCCCAAAATGAAGGCGATTGATGCGAAGAGTAAAGCAAACTTTGCTGCACAAGCAAAGAAAGGTGCTGACGACAGGAAAGCAAAGGCAGATTCCGCTGCTAAGTTCCAAGCACATAAGAAGAGTGAAATGGCAAAGGGCAAACGTCCTGACCAAGCACTTGACTCATGGCAACAGAAGAAGATGAAGAAGGAGGAGACAGTGATGTCATTCTCTGATTTTCTTAATGAAGGCAACCAACGTGCTCGTATGATGTCAAAAGCAAAGAACCAGACTACTGGTAGTATTGCAGCAGACAGAGGTACAGACGAAAAAAAGAACCGTGCTAGTCGTAAAGGACTAGAAAAGGATCTTAAAAAGAAAGGGATTGGTTTTAAAAAATCAGTCGGCAAATACAAGTATGATGATGGATCTGAGGGTAAGGAAGTATCCTACCAAACGAGTCCTGGCAAGGGAATGTCTAAGCGTAAGTTCGGAAAACTTACACGTCGTTTAGGACGTAAGCATGGACAGGAATCAGTGATTACTAAGAAAGCAGGGAAACCCGCTAGACTACATGACACTGAATCTAAAAAACCTGGGAA
>VMHT01090493.1_pt1 | contig 10077 bp, 10 predicted proteins | sample 4693611 | NCBI WGS metagenome assembly VMHT01 (sample SAMN12280063, study PRJNA550983) | marine metagenome | isolation source: seawater sampled from same location over 5 years 0.02-0.2 micron viral filtrate | place: USA: collected off the coast of southern California halfway between the port... ...
CGAAGAGCATCACCATACGGTAAAATATTTTTAGTTTCATCCATTTTATTGTCCTCTGAAGTCAGAGTTATATGAACTAACCTCAATGCTTAAATCTTTCTCTTTAGCTTGAACAAGACCTTTGACTGTCTCTACTGTATCTTCGTGTTCGAGGGCATTATAGTCAGGAAATAACAACTTAAATTTTTTAGTGAACTCTTGAGAAACATCACTTACAAAGTTCATCAACCGTTCCAAGTTTTCTTTCGAGAATTTTTCTCTAATTACTACACAAAAAATAACACTTTTGTCTTTTTCGCTGATTAGACGAAAAGGCAAAATGTCGGATGTTAAATACTCAACTGGTAAAGCTTTTCCATATCTTTTTAAATTTGTATCAGTGTAGTTGGCCGCGGTAAAGGAATAGTGAAAATTAATTTCATGTTCTTTAAAACTATTCTTTAAAAAACTTATTGAATCATATATGAACGCAGCTCTTGAGTTGTCGACTAGATATATTGCGGAGAATGTCAGATTCTTATCAATCACTATATTTGCAACTTTACTAACCACATCCTGATATGAATCGTTATCATTAGTAAGCCAAAATAGTACCCCTACATCATTCGCTCTTTTAACTCCTCTTCCATTATAATCAATGATGGTCGAGTTTCTGACTTCGGATTTAGAATAACACTCAATACAATGAGCAAGATCTTTGAAGTGCTCTCGGAATTTCGTATTAGGATGATTAGGATATGCTTTTGATGTGAATTTCACAGAACAACATACATTATCTAAGGTGAAATCTTGTAGTTGAGAGCGTGCAGAATAAAGTATGTCCACACCATGTGTATTTCGACCACTGCCTTTGGTCCTTTCGTGCTTTTGAGGATGTTTACATCTTATCTCAACACCGGTGCGCAACCCAGTCCATCCGATTAAAGTAAGGAACTCCTTTACAAGAGCTTCACCATGCTCGCCTACCTTCTTTGAAAATTCACCCATCGCATATCCTTTACTTTCGAGTCAGAATCTAGCTCTAGAATAGAACGGAGCTCATGCTAATTCAATGAAATTGCTAGCTATTTATAAGCTCTCAGTATTCATGCTTTTGAAAGAGCAAAATTAAACATTTAGTTGAAATGTTTTACATTTGTAGTAAACATAACTTTGATAATCCCCGTTTCCTTGATTCGAACCAGGCTCGAGACACCGTCATTCAAGCTCTTGCAGAGATACGGAAGCCTCCTTGTTCTTAATGTTTGATAGTCAGTTGTCTCTTTGCATAAGTGGCGAATCAATGCCAATACGTACAGGATTAAACTGAAAGCTGAAGCATACCGTTTCAACATAGCTCGCGACGTCGTTTACAGATACCTGATTCGCGTTTCCGTTAGCCAGTTACCCTAACCTCTCGGTGGTTTTATTGGGTAACTGGCTAACGGAAACGGCAATAATCGCCCATTTTCTTGAGTACAAATCACCAATGGCAGGTACTTGCCTTTGGCACAAGTGACATCGATACCGATAAATACGTCCATGTTTGTCTCTCCTTCCTGTCAGGAATAAACATTTCACTATTAAACGATACTACACGATTGGAATTAATACCCAATCAAGACGTTGCCTGAGTTAGTATATTTTCGATATTCAACAAGGATGTTCGATTATGCCAAGAAAAAACACATCTTTTGCTGACCTTCTTTTCCAAGCGCCATGGTGGGTTTCAGTTATAACATCGGTAATTACCTATTTATTTATGGGCCACTTACTACCTTCTATCGAGACGGATAATCAGCTAATCAATATGGTATTTAAGGCGCTCGCTGTTCCTGCGCCTTATTTTGCAATTTTCATATTATTCATCGCACCTTTTTCCTTTTTTAATGCACGGCGCAAAGCCAAGCAATTAGATGCTCAGAAGAGTATTGAGACTATTCGGCAATTGCATTGGCGCAATTTTGAGGAGCTAGTGGCAGAAGCCTATCGAAGACAAGGTTATCGAGTAACCGAAGGTGGTTTTGGTGCTGACGGTGGGATTGACATAGAACTGAGAAAAGGCGAAGAGCTTATACTCGTTCAGTGCAAACAATGGAAGGCACAAAAAGTTGGTGTCAGTGTGGTACGCGAGATGTTTGGCGTGCTCACTGCCAGCAACGCAGCCACGGTTGTTGTAATTTGTTCGGGTAAATTCACCCAGCAAGCTATAGATTTTGCCTCTGATAAGCCCATTGTACTCATTGATGGAGGCGAGCTGCTTTCACTTATCCATGATGTGCAAGCGGAGCCAAAGGTAGAGGAGATAAAAAAGACCGCTTGCCCTAGGTGCGGAAGTGATCTTGTTGAACGGCAAGCAAAGCGTGGAGCCCATGCAGGCAATACCTTTCTAGGTTGTTCTGCCTTTCCTAAATGTCGTTACACAGAATAAGTATTTTTAAGGATAAAATTGATGAAAGACTTGGATGTTCACAAAAAAGTAGCGGTACTAATTGATGCTGATAACGCTCAGCTGTCGAAACTTTCTGCCATTTTGGATGAGATATCAGCACACGGTCATGTTCTCATCAAGCGTGCCTACGGGGACTGGTCTATTGATGCGTTGAAGAACTGGAAGACGCCTCTTAATGAATTAGCCATACAGCCGATTCAGCAATTTGCTTATACAACGGGTAAAAACGCAACAGATGCGTCGATGATTATTGATGCGATGGATTTACTCTATTCTGAAAAAATAGACGCATTTGCTTTAGTATCCAGTGATAGCGACTTTACTAAGCTAGCGTCACGTTTGAGAGAGTCAGAGAAGTTTGTGTTTGGCGTAGGTGAGAAAAAAACGCCAGTGTCATTTCGCAACGCCTGTGATGACTTTATATTCACCGAAAACCTAGAAGCTGGTCAGGTTTCTAAATCAGGTAAACCTAAACAGGAGCAAAGTAGCGCTGGTAATGGTGCAGAAGAGCTAATACCAGCAATGCTTAAAGCTTGGGAGTTATATCAGAATGATGATGGTTGGGTGAATGTTAGTCCAGTCGGTAATTTTCTAAAGCGTGCAAAACCTGATTTTGACCCAAGAACTTATGGTGCAGCAAAAGTGACCGATATTGTTTCCAGTCTGCCTACAGTCTTTGAAATGACGAGACAGAAAGGAAAAGGGACGACACAAATTATCTTGTACCGTCCTATCTTCGCGACCACTTAGCCTAATCTAATTCCCAAGGAGGAAGATCAACGTTATCCATATTCGGCTTTAAAGGTTTCTTTTGCTTGGTTTCACGTTTTGCTTTGAGCACTATTTTGCCGCCGTCCAGAAAGCGTCTGTAGGCGCGTTTTGCCTCTGCGAGTGACGCGAAACCTTTGTAGCTGCTTCCTGAATAGCTATTCACTTGGACTTCAGTTTCTTTCCACGTTTTGTAAACTCCCGGCTTTCGGCCTTTAAATACTACGTAAGCGGCATATCTGCTAGTGATGTTGTAGTTGGAAAAGCATCTCGACATGATTACCTCCTTTGGTTTGTCAGCTTTCCCAATGCGTTTACACTTTTATGTTTTGTAGCTACTCGGATACCGATATCGAGAAGACATCTAATTCCAGCCAGTAATGCAAGAAGTTACCTTCCCATATTTGATACATATCGGTTGCCTGCTCAATGGGAAATACACCAAACAAGTTTTGACAAACACCTGCATCGAAATCAAAGTCGAGGTCTTTTGCTAGCTCTGCATAGGGGCCGCTTCCTAGATAGGCGAAGTCGGTGACGTAGCATAAGTGCCATGCATTATTGCGTTTCTCCAAACGAATCTCTACAGGGTGAAAACCACCATTTTCAGCTGAGTAATTAAGGTCTCTGAAGTTAATTGTCACGCTTGTTTGTGACACGCTATGCTGCACAAGTAAATCGACGAGTGCTTGTGCAAATCGCTTTGAGACAGGCAAAGCGAGTCCCTCATAATGAATATGCATAATAAAAACTCTTCTAATTGAAATCTATGAATGTGAGTGCTGCCTAGCGCGTCTGTACAAAGCTTTCAAGCAACTAAGTAAAGAGCAGCTGACTAGCAATTTGCAATGTCTTCTACGTCGCTTTCAGTAGCGTTATTCGTTATGCTTCTGAAACGCTAGTGCTACGTAAGTGCGACTTACTTTTGTAAAATAGACAGCACTCGATTCTTGGTTCGCTGTCGTTGTTCGCGCAATCAAGCGCTAATGACGATAACTGATGAGCGAAGCAGGGGGCTAACTACGATTTTGCTAACTTTGCGTTGGCCGGAGTTTTCCCCTTGGTTTCAGTCTTTGGCGGCGATATTAAGAACTCATCAAGCTCTCCTTTTTCTACCGCGCTTATCAAAATGTCGATGACCTCGGGAAGCTTTTCTTTATCGCCAACATCTATGGCTGGTTTCCCCTTTTGTAACTCGATTGCTCTTATGCCCACTTTAACCTCTAGGAAATAGTGGTTATCGGTGTCGTAGTACCAAGGACGAACGGTGGCCTGCCAACGCTTTTTAATTCGCTCTCCTGTTTCTGGATCTTTGACGGTTTTTTCTTTGTATGCCACGAATGGTGTGCCTTCAAGCATACAAGTGGCGAGCTTTTTTTGCTGTTCAAGTCGGTTGATTAGCTTCATACGCTTGTTCAATACCGGTGGCTTCTGCTTGATTTCAGGACGAGCGATAACCTTGAGCGAACTCAATACTGATGTAGTCATAATTCTTACCTTTGAATGTTAAGGGCGAATAAAGCCCATTGAGGTGTGTTTCTGCTTACGCAGGTTTTCGTCTGCCAACAGGTTGATGGCAAAGTCACGAATTTGAATTTTGGGTTGAAACTTCTTTCGACGAGCCAATAGAGCGAAATCACCGGGTGTAAGGTTGCTCAGTGAAGATAACCTTTGTGTCTCAGCTTCCTTAAGCGTTCTTACTTTGGTGAGCTTCTTGTATAACTCCATTACTTGAGTAGATGTAAGGTATTGGCACTCTAGTTTGAAGTCGAACCGACGTAACACGGCTTTATCAAGCTTGTCGGAAAAGTTAGTAGCAGCGAATAAAGGCTGTGTGAAACACTCTATTTGCGTTAAGAACTCATTAACCAGTTGATGTTCGTGATGAGCAGTGAGCGCTTCACGTGAGCTTAGTAAGCTATCCACTTCATCAAGCAATATGACTTGCTCCTCATCATGAGCGCGCTGAAATAGCTCAGCCACCTTTTGCTCACTTTCACCCACCCATTTACTTAAAATATCAGAGCATTTAACACGCAGCAGTTTCCTACCATGTAGCTCTGTCAAATAGTGCGCGAAAGCGGTTTTTCCTGTTCCTGGAGGACCTGAAATCAATGTTCTCGCTGGCTGGTTGTGTTTAAGTGCGAACGCTATCTCGTTGAGATACTCCTTTGACTGCTTAATATTTAAGTAGCTCGTATCGAAAGGTAGCTCACTTTTGTACTCAAGTTTATTTTGCCACTGCTCCGTTGCTCTAAGTGACGCTTCGACAACTTGACCGATTACAGCTTCTGCGCGAGCACGTTTAGCGTTCACAGCGTGAGCGACATGTGTTGCGTTAGCAACAATTGCTGGCGTAATGTTCTCTGTTTGACTAATCATTTTTCGTGCTGACGAAGAAACACTCAAGCCGTGATAGTAAGGCCGCGTTATCTGTTCGATTTCTTCTGGTCTCAACGTAGGAACGTCTAATACGAGCTTGAATCGCCTTATAAAGCTTGGCTCAAGATATTGGATATGGTTTGTAATCCAAATGCAGGGAATTTCATTTTGCTCAATGAATCGCTGTAGATGTTCTTTACTGTATTGGCTGTCAGCACAATCGAATAAACTCTCGCATTCATCTACCAGCAACATAGCGTCTGCCTTATGCGTCAGCAATGATTGAAGTAACGCTAAATAACGTAGCCTTTCTTTGTTTGGAAAGCGGCTATTGAACTCATCTTCAGAAAAATTGCTAGCAAGTGCAGTAGAACGAATTTCGTAAAGTGTTCTACCGCAGTATTTGGCAAGTGTTCTCGATAACTCTGTTTTACCTGTCCCTGAAGCTCCATAGAGCAAAATGCTTGTTCCAGACTGTCTAGACTTACTTGCAGCAGCAAGATATTGAGACAAAAGCGAAGTATTCACGTGAGGAAAGTCATCTAATGTGAAGCTTGCATCGGGCGAAGGATGCAGCAACGGTGCTATAAGTGTTTCTCTTGAGGTAATTGTTTCACTTAACAACGTCCGAACAAGTGCTTTTGGCATTGCGCCATATTCGAAGGACAAAAAGTCTGTATCAGGCAGAAAACCATAATGATTGAGCTGCGCAGTTGCGTGAGAAAATAGTTCGTCATTAATGCCTGAAATGTCTTTGAGGATTTCGTTTAACGAAAGGTGGCTTGTTTGCATGTGCACCTCAGAAGAAAGCGCTCTAATCCACTTGTTAACCTGCGAGAGTAAGGCGAACTGAATCAGTAACTCGGTTTGCTTAGGCAAGTCCATCACGTTTCTGATATAGCGACAATTTGCTAAAAAGGTTTTCGTTACCTGAGGTTGGGTATCAGTAATAGTGAGGCAAGCTTTGTAATTGACGTTTTTGCTTCTACCTATGAAAAACGATTGGGTAGATACCTTGCTACCACGTAAGTTACTGGCAAGACTTTTGCCAAGTATATCGGTATCAACTAAAGGCAGATAGTTGAGCAATCGCTTGCCCCATTCACATGCGAGGTAATTAAGTTCACTCGACTTATTGAGTACTTTATAAGACATGTTAGCGCCCCATTATTGATAGGAAAGTAGAGATGCAGCTTCTTGCATCACTTTTTCATTTCGCTTGTCGTACATGATGGTTGTACTGATATCCTCATGTCCTGCCATTTGGCGCACAGTGTTTATATCTACATTTTGTTCAAGTAATCGTGTGATAAACGTTCGTCGAAGGTCATGCGGCGAGACTCCTTCTATGCCAATTGATGCTAGCGACTTTTTAGTGAGTGAATAGATAGAGCAAGATGACAACGCGGTGTTGTGTTTAATATTTCCACCTTTTGCAACACGAACAAACAAGTGGCCGTTGCTTTTACTTCGAAGTGCTAGCCATTGATTCAGCGCAAGTTGCGTCCATGCTGGCAGATGAACAGTTCGGCTCTTGTTACCTTTTCCTTTTCTGACGATCAAAGCTGTACCTTCGATAAAGTCTTCTACCAAGAGTGCTACTAGTTCACTTCGTCGTAACCCTGTGCCTAAAAGAGTTGAAATTAATGCGTAGTTTCGAATGCCGAGAATAGATGTATCGCGTTGTAATTTTATCAACAGCTTATTGACCTGCTCAGTTGAGAGAGGCTTTCCATCATGTTTGCCGTGATTCACTTTGCTGATAGCCCGAAGCTGAATTGACTGCATTTCTGGAACAAGCCCGGACAGTACAGCTATTTTTACGATACTTCTAATTGCTATCATTGCTCTGTTGATAGATCTAGCTGACCAACCCTGAGTAATAAGCTTCGTTTTTATATAGGTAGCTTGTTGAAAATCGATTTGATGATATTTATCTGTTCGCTCTTCATCAGTCCAACCCATCATGTCTGCAATGCTATTTAGTTGTGAAGCAATTGAGCGCTGACTATTAGGCGCAAGTCGACCTAAATACAGTGCATAGGGGCAAGCTGCATTCATAAAATGCTCCGAAGTTGTAGTTAAAAGTATTGAATTTGAATGGAAGTGCTTAGAAAGCGAAGAAGATCATATCAGGCGATATTAGTTATTTGTATGGCTGTTTTGTCCCAGCAAAAAATAGTTATTTTGTTGATTTCCCCCAGCGCTTAGTGAGATCTATTTTGTTGAACCGCTCATTGAGACGGATGTGTACCATCTTTGCGTCTTCAGACAATAAAACTTCCTGATATTTATATTCAAACCCTATCCTATTTACAGCAAGGTTCTCTTCACATAATTCTGTACAAGTTATGTAGAAGAAACTGTGTAGTCTATTGAGCAAACTAATAAGATGTGATGTATCCAAGTCCAGCCGACATTTATTAGCAATGTCTAACAGACTTTGCTTTTCCAAAAAGTCATATCCAAACTCACAGTTGCGAGTGCCGTGAAAGTAGAGCACTCCATTTTCTCCAATTTGTGACATATGGAAGTCAGACATTGGTATGAGAAGAAAGCTTTGGCTTCCTAAGTTGTGCTCAAGTAAATCAAACAGTAAAAAGCCGAGCCGAATATCGTCAGCATCAAGTCTCGGATTTCTGACTAAATTTTTTAAGTAAAGGTCGAAAGCTTGCTGGGGGGATTTCATTCTACTTAGTTCAATATTTACATCGCCACTACGACCAAGCCCTGTCGCTTGTTCTAACGCCTCACGTTTAGCGTTGTCTGGCACCAGTCTGATTCGGCTTTCTTCCGTTCCTAATTTCATAATCATTTAACTCCGAACTATTGGAAAGTTTTTTATTTTAGCTTTCTCAGCCTATCAGTTTTTTTTGTCAATAAGAACAATAGCTTAAATAGATAAATTTTCCCTAGCATAAAGATTGACTAGCACACTTTTAAACGTGTCAGAAGAAAATAGAAAAAAGGCACGGCCTATTTTCTTAAGTGGTTGATATTAATTAAATTTTTTACTTTTTAATTGGCTGTTTAATAGGCTTTTTTCACTGAGGACAACACTGCTACACATCCGGAAAATAGGTTTTGATTTAACACATCGAATGGTCATTAAAGTAATTTTTTGGAGCAAAAATGATGAAGAAAGTAACAAGTATTTCTACGTTAAAAAGAATGGGGTTTAAGCGCATCAAAGATTTTTACGAGCTAATTGAAATAACTGAAATGGATTTAGCAGAATTAATTTACTGCGCGCCTGATGGAAGCACTAGAAATGTCAGGCAAAAGCTAAGAGTAGCTGAGGGCTTAAAATGGTTAAAAGATGAAAATAATGGAGGGAGAAATGTCTTTGTTAAAAACAATAAGTGGCTGGAACGAAGAAGAGTAATAGGGATTCAAGGCTCATTCAATCTCGATAACATTGAAGAAATACAATTTTTGAGAAAAGTGTCTCATGCCTCTGTCATCAAAAAAGTTGGGTTAACGAAGTACAGCGTTATTTGGTTCGTCTTTCACGAAGATGAGGAGCAGCATGAAAAGTTAACCAATGCCTTAAAAGCAGAAAATGAAGGCTGTAAAAGTGCGACGGTTATAACCTATTTTCCGATTCAAATTTCGGGCTCCAAGAACTGGGATAGAGGCGAATTTGCGTATGAGCAATGGTATAAGTATCAGCCCCTCACGCTAGTAGAATTCGTTCTTAAGAACAATTTAAACGTGTGGGTGCCGCCAGCTGAATTAAACCTATATGAGGGTAGTAGCGAGGCATTGCCTATTGATGTATTACCTAAATTAATACAAGAGACTGTAAAAAGCTTTAGCAAAGCCTATTGTTGCCCCCCTGAGTTTGCTTTCGCTCCACTTGTAACGATGATTGGTTCAGTCATCGGTCATAAAATTCACGTTAAACCAAGAAAAGATAGTGACTTGGTGATTGCGCCAAATTTCTGGGCGATATCAATAGGAGACTCAGGAGCTGGTAAATTTCCTGTTCATTTGCGTATGCGGGAATTTTTTGGCCCACTCAATGATAAAGCTTCGATGGACTACGATGATGCCAATAAGCGGTATGGAGCGCAGCAAAAAATAGAGAAAATACGTGAAAGGATAAGTTCACAGCATATCAAACAGCGCATTATTGCTATCGATAAAATCTTAGACCCTATAGAAAAAAGAAAGATGGAGGAATTACTAGCATCTGAAGTAACTGAAAACTCAAGACAGCCTCAAAAACCGTCGTTAGTACGTTATACAACCAACAAGGCAACATATGCCGACTTGCAACGCACACTAGGTGAAAATCACAATGGGATTTTGATGGACCTAGAGGAGCTAAAAGCATTTATTCATCAGCTTCGAGGCTCCAAGGGATTTGAATATCGTTCATTCCTATTAGAGTGTAATTCGGGGTTTGGTCAGCATGATATTGATAGGTTAAACACGGGCACTACGTATGCCAGTAACATGCTCTTGTCGATTTTTGCAACCACTAAACCATC
>VMHT01132778.1_pt1 | contig 10077 bp, 22 predicted proteins | sample 4693611 | NCBI WGS metagenome assembly VMHT01 (sample SAMN12280063, study PRJNA550983) | marine metagenome | isolation source: seawater sampled from same location over 5 years 0.02-0.2 micron viral filtrate | place: USA: collected off the coast of southern California halfway between the port... ...
AATTAAAAAGAAAGAGATATGACAAAAGCAGAAAGAAAATTATTACAAGAAAGAGAAGCAAAGTTGTTTCTGGAAAAAGAGCAGTACATTGATTGGTTTGGAAAAGACTCGAAAATGGCAAAGTCTGCCGTTGGAGCATGGTTAGCAGTTTACGAATTATTAGAATTGTTAGACACCGAAGTAGACCACAACTTACCAGACAATGAGAAAGCGTGGGACTTGATGAGAGTCAGACAAGAGTTAGAAGCTGAGGAAAAAGCAAACCAGGAACAAATGTTTGAAGACTATTTAGACACCGATCCAACTAAAATATAGAGATATGAATTTTTCACTAATTGGACCAGAGATGTACTTGTACGGCCGAATTGCATTCGCAATAGTATATGCAGGGATTAATTTTATAACAGAAGTAAATAACAAATAAAGTAGATATGAACGAAGAACAGAAAGCAGCATTAGGAGAAGGCTATGACATGATAGTTGAATTGATGGAGTTTATCAGAGACAATGAATTCACTCAGCCAAAGGCATCCGCAGAAGCCAGAGAGATACTCAACGACGCACGAGGTGTGTTGGATTTAATTAACGACGAACTATATAAAACCTTATAGACATGAAGACAGTATAGCGAATAGCAAAAGGCATAGGATGCCATCGACCCTTTAATAGAAGCACACAAGCATTGGGAGTCTAAATATAATAGGCTCCCTTTTTTACTGGGGTATAGCCCCCCTATCGTAGCCCCCCTGGGGTCACCCCGATTAGCCCCCCTGTTATCCGGGGGCATCCCCCCTTGGTTTTGGGGGGTGGGGGAGGGTTTCATTAACACCCCGTATAGCCCCTGCAAGATGAGGGTGGTTTAACCAGTTTTCTTTCCGAGCTAAAGATTTTTGCTATATAGGTGCTCTTTATTGGTTATACGTGCGTATATACATTGTAGTAGAATCATACGGTACTATATTTATAATAAAGAACTAAATAACCATGCCACATCAAGTCTTTATACGTCACACATACATATATAAATGCAGTTCAAAGTCGTGTAAGGGAGAATGGAAAATCAATGAAGCGGCCGATTCCGAGACGCTGAATTGTCCCCATTGTGGTAAAAGGGATAGCGTTCAGTACGTATTAAAAGACCAAAGAGATAAAGCAAGGAACCGATTCACATGATACGAATGAAAAACATATTACAAGAAGAAATAGGCTTATTCGACACAATAACTATATACAGTGAAGATTTACCTAATTCGCAAAGCCACGAAGAAATGATGCACAATGCGTGGCACGAATTTTGTAGGAGATGGTCTCAGCAAAATGGTGTTAAATACCAAGGCGCAACACAGTTAACTACACAATGCGCAAGGCATTTTAAAATTCCCGATCGTATTAGAAGATCTGCAGCTGCAGCTCATTATCTGCGACAAATTGGAGCCCTAAAACTTATTCTAGGTTCGCCAATGGCAAACAATGGCGTCAATGAAAACAAGATAAACGAAAGCTTTCGGGTAGACCCACCTATAACCAAACGAGCTTTAACGGTGTCACGTAGTGGAGGAAATTTAAAAATATCCAATGGGAAAACAAGCAGAACATACCAATTAGTTAAATCGGGTTTCATGGATGTTGATTTAACGGTAATGGAATTAAGCAAAACAGGCGAAAAATATTATTTAAAAGTTTCTGCAATGGGTGGGATGAAAACTCAACGAAGCGAATTAGCCCCTAGTAAATTTCTTCAAGTAGAGCGTGGTTTTAATGCTGGTGGTAGCTTTACAATAAAAACAAAAGCTGGCGAAATCCAATTTAACCTAGTATAATGATACGACTCAAAGACATATTACGAGAAGCCAAAGCTTCTGACTCTAAATACTTCAAAGCCATAGAAGATAACTTAGATCATATAGCCTATCAATTCGCAGAGACGGGCGCTCAATTTGTAGGAAGCGGCTATTGGGGTCGTGCTTATCAAACCGACGCTGGACGTGTTCTCAAAATAACAAGTGACCAAAATGAAGTGGCAATAGCGGCGCGATTTAAAAAATTAGCTTCTCGACCACACATAGTAGGAATATACGATGTGCGACCAATTGCATCTCAAACTGCACAAGTTGGTAGCAATGATTGGGACATTCAAACATTCATGGAAGGCTTCTACGTTATTCACATGGATGCGATAACACCTCTAGAAAAATATCAAGATGGTGCTTTGGCTGAAGTTTGGGAAGATGAATTTTTACAATCTAAATTTCTTCGAGATGATTTGACTGATGATCAAGTACGTGAAAAATATGATCCTATTGCTAAACACTTTGGTGTCTTTGTAGATTTCCGTCGACTCATGGCTCAACGTCAAAAGATACTGCAAGATGCTCGAGCATTGGGACTAAAAAGAAACGAAGCACACGCCGGCAATGTAGGATTCAACCGTCACGGTAACTTTGTGTTTTATGATATGCAATCTCCCGGTTATAGCAATCGACCCAATCCAAACAACCTAGGACGACCCGTAGACTTGATACCCGACGATGTGAAGTATGATTGGACGGGAATATTTGATGTTGTATGACCTGAAAGGGCGTACTAGCGTTCTAATTTACAACGTACTATATTTATATAAAAACCTGTAGGGAACACAATGAAAAATATATTACGAGAAAACATGCGTCGTTTCGGTACCAAGAATCTATTAATAGAGCAATCATATTCACCAATTGCAAATTATACCGAATCAGTTGAAAAAATTAGAGCCGCTGTTTTAAAAATATTAGAATTTACCTCATCTGCGTCTCGCGACCGAAATATCGAAAAGTTAATTGCTGGTCAGATAGACGGAATTAATTACACAACTAGAACTTTATTAGATACTATGAAACGTGGAGATATACCCCAACCAAGATATTTTGAAAAATTTAAAGATGCCGTTAATTTGAGACAGTTCTACAATTATGTTAAGACACGCAAACTGTTTGGACAGGATGGTAATCAAAGACTCGGTCGTGTTTGTCAAAGTATAATGTCACCTGGTATTAAATTATTAAAACATATAATTAGTAGTATAGAGAAAGGTACAGAAGCAGCCAAGAACACTGGGCAAATCGGCCGAACAATTAACCAAGATGCTATGTCTCAGCCGGGCATTAAAATTCCTGGAGATTTAGAATCAGCTTTTCGCCTAAAACAAAGTTATGAATATATGCAATCATCTTTAAAAGGTAAAGATGAACAGTTAATCGATGAATTAGACAAAGGAATCGATATAATGAACGAAATATTACCAACCATACTAGTAAAAAGATAACATGGACAAATACATATACCGGGCTAAACTAGAGCGTGTTGTCGACGGAGACACCATTGATGCACTTATTGATGTGGGTTTTGACATCTGGATTAAAAAGCGTATACGATACTCTGGCATTGACACATGGGAAAGTCGCACAAGAGACTTAGAAGAAAAGAAACGTGGATTGGCTGCTAAAGCCCGCAACAAACAATTGTTAGAAGAAGTGTCTGCAAAATCAGGATATTTTAGATTGAAAAGTCATGGCGTAGGAAAGTACGGCAGAGTGCTTGGAGAAATCTTTATACAAGATGTGGCAGGAAAACAATACAATATAAACGAAACACTTATTGCCGAAGGACATGCTTATACATATCACGGTGGTAAAAAACAAATATTTAAAGGATAACGTTATGATTAATTGGATAAATGGATATAAAGCTGGAAACAAGAAAGCTAAATGGTATTTAGAACTTCGCCTTGGCACTGTTACAGTGTTAGAATTAAAGTGGGAAGCTAAACGTTTCAGACTAATGATTTTAAACTTAGGTTTTGAAGTATAACAATATTTATATAAAATAGTAATATTATGATTAAACTAAAAGACATATTAACAGAAGCAAAGAGCCCGACAGTGCTCAACGCTTCAATGCTCAACATATCAAAAAAAGATCTTCAACCCTTTGTAAAAACAATAAATGCTACGATGGGTGCTATAGCAAAAGAATACAAACAGAAATTTCCAAAAGATGGCACTACCACAATTCGCCAAGGTTCGCCATATGTTGTTTTGAACCATAAATATGAAAAATTTGGAGATCGAGAGGATAAAGATGTATACGAATTGGATGCAGGTAATGATGGTGGATTGGCTTGGGATGAAGCCAGGAATAGTGCATTTTTTGCAGGTAACCCTTTTTCTTTTTATCATTATATTGATAGCAATGAAAATACTCCACAAAGTGAACGAATTGCAAATGGTACAGATTCATTAACACAACAGTTTAACAACAAAGGACAGTTCAACAAGTCGATTTATGATAGTTGGATGACGAAGGTACCAAGAAATATGAAATTGAACATAAAACGTGGGTTATTTGGGTCAATTCCAAAAGGTGGTACTGAGATGCTCCAAGCTTTCCAAATGATGTCAAAATATATAGCAAGGCACCGGGTAATGTCAATAAGCAGTTTAAGTGGTACGCAGGCTGATGACGAAATATATAATATTATATTTAAAAAGTACCCACCGGTGGTAGCTGCAATAAGTAGTCAAATCGACCAATTGGTAGACAATAAAATTGCACAATTCGCTGCAGCAATAACATCGCAGGTAGGAGCATAATTATGAAACTCAAACAACTATTAGAAGGATATGCTTGGGAACGTAACTCCGATGGAAGCTTACCGACACTTGCTGACTCAACAGCAAAACATGAAGCCAATTTAAATGAAGTTGGATTTGAACCAGACTCTGCAGTAGTATACGCATTCAATGAAGTAGTTAAAGCGTATCGTAGTGCCACAAAAGGCATGGATGATGACCAGGCATATAAAGTATCACAACAATTAGCAGAATTTTTTACCTAATACATGATACGTCTAAAAGACATATTACTAGAGTATGAAGATTCTCATGAACGACAATTAAACGTTTTATTTGTTGTAGACGATCAATCACTTAAGAAATTTGGTTTTATACGACACATGATATCACAACGAGTAGTCGTAGGAGAAATTGAGTCTGCAGATAAACAAGATTCAGAATCATTAAAAGATATAGTTGTAACACAAGCTACTCCTGAATTAGATTTAATTGTAGTAATTTCGCGAGGAATATATGATGATGAACCACTTCAAGTTGCAAGAAATTTTGATATTATAGATCAATACACTAAAACGTTAAATGTTCCTGTCATATATTTTGCTATACCTACTATTAGATTTATAAAAGATAAATCTAAACTTTCTGACAATTGGTCTGAAATTGAACGTATAAAATTAAATAACGTATTACAGCGTAACTTTGATAATGTAGTAAATGTTTCAATGTTAGATCAAGATGAATATTTTCAAAGAAATGGATTTTCTTATAATTTAAATGCACATTTAACTTTATATGAAATGTTATTCAGAGTAATTTTAAGATTTGATGAAGATGCACAAGAGTCTGGTGATTTAGATACTGGTATCGAATGTAATATACCAAAATTACAAGTAAAGTTAATTTCGTTAGGTTATGATATAGATCTTTTAGAAATGTCAAAACAAATATACGGTGAAACTACACGTCAAGCTGTTGATGAATTAAAATCTAAAATGGGATATCGTCCTAGTGAAGAATTATCTACATCTATTTGTAAAGCCATAATGTTATTAGAGCCAGAAGAACAAAAAGAAAAAGAAGAAACGATTCCAAAAACAGAGCCACAAGAAAAGGAAAAGGAAAAAGAAGATGAAACTGGAGTTATTGACAAAATACGTAAAGTAATAAAGAAAGTTATTAATCCAATGGATGCAATACGTGGAGAGCGAGAATAAATTAACATATTCGATATTTATAATAAAATGAAAATATTTGACTCACATAACAAGACACATCTTCGCATATTAAAAGAAGAACTAATACGTGCACGAAGACTCATGGAGTCATATAATGAAGAAGAAATTTGGAATGCAATGAGTGATCCAGAAAAATCTCAAGCACTTATGTCTGCAGACGATGATATGGGGCCTGACTTTGCTGATGAATTTACAGATACACCATGGTTAAAGATTCCTGATGTTATTACCAATCGCATAGATTTACGATCATATGCTAAACCAGAAAAAGAAAAATTGAGTCGTCAAGACTTTATGTCAAAAGATAGAGATATGAGAGGTATGTCATATCAATCAAAAGAAAATGATGATTATAAACGTTTTATTGAAGCATATCTTAAAAAACAAAACATACAAATAGATTATAGTCAAAATCGTCCTTTATATAAAGCTCTCAATCAATTAAGCAAAGATCAAGTTAGAGATTTATTTTTTAAAGCTCATGAATTCCGAGCATCCATGAGTAAATGGACTGCTCCAGCACCAAAAACTCCAGAAGAAGAAGAACGAGATAGAAAAAGTATGTTGGCTTATTATAGATCGATGCCAGGTAATTGGAGAGGAGATTAGCAGAGACTAATGCAAAAATTTATTCCTATTAAAATTCAAGATAAAACTATTTTTATTAATACTGATTTAGTGCAACGTGTATATCAGTTGGATAATGATGTGATCGTAGAAATGTCTAATCATCAAGAATACATAATACTAAATACTAATTTGCAAGTATTCATGGATCGTTTTAAACAGTAACATATTTATATAAAATAAAGGTTAATATGACATCTAAAGAAATATTTGAAGAAATAGAGCAACATTGGGACGCATTCAAAGAGAATCACGATCGCTTTTCAGATAAACAAGTTAAAGCCGCAGGAGTAAGAGCTCGTAAGGCAATCAATGAAATAAGAAAATTAGCAAGTAAATACCGAAGCACGCAACTAGCAGAATCAAAACAAGTATGAATAAACGTTTAGAACATATTGTACGAACCACTATAAAAGATGTTTTATCTGAACAGGAACAACAAGCTTCTGCTTTTGATGATAGTCAGAAAAAGTTTTTAGGTTCCTTTGCACTTGCAGGAGCCCAGCATCTAGGAATATTATATTCAATGTCTGATATTGGTGTTCGTGAATTTGTTGCTAGATCGGGAGCTCAATATAATTGCACCCCAGCTGTGTTGTTGTCTTTATTACGAGGTAAATACATAAAAATTGTTCCATATACTGGATATGGTAGAGACACTGATTATACTATAGAATTACAATTACCATTAGACGCCGTTCAACCATTTGCAGAATTAGCAGGAGCTAAAGATGGAGAAGGTGCTGATGGGGCAGCTGCACCAGCTGGTGGAGATACCGGCGGAGGCGGCGGAGGTGGTAGCTTTGGCGGTGGCGGAGGTGGATTACCTCCAATAGATGACTTAGGTGGAGGAGATACCCCACCAGCAGAAGGAGATGCTCCACCTGCAGAAGGAGAACCACTTCCAGATGAACCCCCTGCAGAAGAAGAACCTGCACCAGATCTGGCACACGTTGTCAAATATGGAGATTTACTCCGAGAGTCTGTAAAAATCTCCAACCAATTGATGTTAGAAGCATCAAAATCAAAAAAAAAAAGTTCAAAACTAAAAGATGTGCAGATACATCTAGACAAATCTAGAATACTTAGACGAGTTCCCAGAGAGTTTATATATCAATTAAAACGTGTTATTCATAAAATGCAAGGAAGAACGTTTAATAAACGAGAACAAGAGCGTTTGATTGCTGATATATTAGATACACTTCAATTAAATTTCAATCTAACTCCTAGGCAAATACATTTAGCTTATGAGTTTCATAGAAATCAAAAAAGATTGCAGAAATTTTTAGACAAAGATTAATTTTGGTTATTGAATAATTTTTCATATATTATATATAAGTTATAAACATTTAAAAATCAACAAAAAATGGCGTATTATACCGCAAAAGTTCAACTAACAATGTTGACAGATACCGCAACAGGTACAAAAGAAAAGAAAGCTACTGAAATGTATTTAGTAGAAGCATTATCAGTAACAGAAGCCGAAGCAAAAGTTGTTAAAGATTTTGGTAATTCTGCATTAGACTTCGAAGTTAAAGCAGTGACTAATAGTAAAATCATTAAAATCATAGACTAATGTATAATCCAGGAGAAACAGTTATAGTAACACAAGACGACGTTAACAAAGTTGGCGTAGTTATTGACCAATACAAAGTAAACAAACAAACAGTTTATGATGTTCTGCTAGAAAATCGTAGTGCATTGTGTATGATTACCACTGCACCTAAGCACACAACAAGAATCAATCGTAGTCTTACTAGCAATTTGTCAAATGACTTTGGCGGACCTATTGAAGCCAATGTTCCATATCGAGAATTAGTAGAAGCAGAAGCATTACCAATTACAAAATCATGAATCAAGAAGATATAACTGAAAAAATTAAGGAAAACTTAGTTAGTTCAGATCAATTTGATATTTGGGACGAATTAAAGCCAACGGATTCTGATTATATGATGCATAGTCCTGCACCTGTCGGATACAATACTACTTCTGAACAACGTTATTTGATGCAAAATCTATTAACTGGCTTTTATAATGCGTCAATATTGGATATTGGATGTGGAAGAGCTGACTTGCATGATTTTATATCAAATTTTTATCCAGATTTAACAGTTTCATATCATGGCATAGATCATAATCCAGTAATGACTGCTTTAGCAAAAGAAAAATACGACATAGAATGTCAATTTGGAGCCTTTGAAACTGCAAAGTTACCGAAAGCAGAATGGGTAGTAGCAAATGGAGTATTTACTCCTAGACGTTGTGAAACGGAAGATGCTGATCTACGTAAATTGTTTGATGATATCGAAATTTTATATGAACAAGCAACAGTAGCATTAAGTTTTAATCTACTCAATCCAATAAATAACACACATCATGAAGGTTTCTTTTACGTCCATCCTGGATTGGTGTTAGATATGCTAATAGAAAAATATCAAAACGTTGTTTTACGCAACAATTATTCAAAAGACGTATACACAGTAACAATTTATAAAATATAAAAACACAAATGACAAAAAGCGTTAACCAATCGTGGGCAGTTAGCCAAAAATTTCGAAATCGTTATGGATCTACATGGGCAGATTTAGATTTCTTTTTCAAAGACCGAGTATATTCAAATACATTTAAATCAGATCCAATGAATACTAACGTTGGAGCATTGCAATTGGAAGGAACAAGTTTACCTTTTAAATACAAAGATTTAATTATGTATAATAAAAAGGCTACTAAATTAGGAGCACAAACCCATCGGTCAGATATAGCCGAAAAATTTGCAATAGACATAAAATCTAAGACATTTATGTTGAATAGACAAGAAATTAACAGATTACGTGAAACTTTAGACGATGCATTGACAACTGTGCAACGATCTTATGAGTTAGGGTTATATTTATAATAAATAGGATGAATACATATACATATTCTTATAGAAAAGATTCATCTAATGAAATAATTGGTCGTGTACTGGCAACGAGCTTGTTCGAAGCACGAGGAATGATAAGCAAAATTAAACGTTTAGATATCGATTTAGTTGATGACTTATTTAAAATAAAAAAAATTGACGACCATGAGCCAACAGATAAAAAACATACACGTTAACTACTCAGAATATTGTTATTTTGATTATTTGTCTGATTCTGAAGCTATAGAATATTTTTTTCAATTATTTGAAGGTCAATTCAATCAGCCTAAAATAGATTTACAGGACTTTTTCAGTCAAATACAAGAAGAAGAACAAGACGAATATCCCGTAGTTGATATAGACAAAGAATTACCTAAAAATTCAAAGCGAGTTGATGTAATGCTTGACGAAGACTTTTTGGTAGTTGAGTCTGATAGTTTAAAGGCAGTTCGATTGGTTACTAGTAGATTTATGGAATCTGGTTATTTAATGAGTCGAGACAAGATAACAGAAAAAATGTTTAAAAAAGACAAAACAACTAGATATCTTCGTGTTTATAGCATTATAGGACAAATACCAGGTCATTGCTTAAGCTAATATACGCATCAAATAACACAATCTAACGACACCTACTAAATCTTATTAAAATGGCAAAGAAGAAAAGTAAAATACCGGCATATGTGCTTAAACAGTTCGAAAAGGC
>VMHT01036338.1_pt1 | contig 10076 bp, 10 predicted proteins | sample 4693611 | NCBI WGS metagenome assembly VMHT01 (sample SAMN12280063, study PRJNA550983) | marine metagenome | isolation source: seawater sampled from same location over 5 years 0.02-0.2 micron viral filtrate | place: USA: collected off the coast of southern California halfway between the port... ...
ATGTTTTATTTCATTCAGGAAAAATATTGATGTTTGCCAAAAATCTTCACTATTATGACCAATAAAAGTTTCTTTAAAAAAATAACCCACAAATAATGAGCCGAGTGCCAAAAATAATAATGCTTTAAAAAATGCATGAGTGAATAAATGAAACATAGCAACATGGTAAGCTCCAATTCCTGCAGCAAAAAACATATACCCTAATTGACTGCATGTGGAATAAGCTATAATTTTTTTAATATCGTTCTGAACTAAAGCAACAGAAGCAGCAAAAATTGCTGTTATCATTCCAATTATTGTTACAACGTTTAATGCTGTTTGCGAAAATTCAAATAATGGAGAACATTTTACTACTAAAAATACTCCAGCTGTAACCATTGTTGCTGCATGAATTAATGCAGATACTGGGGTAGGCCCCTCCATTGCATCCGGTAACCATGTATGAAGAAGAAATTGAGCAGATTTACCCATTGCTCCAACAAACAAGAATAAACAAATTGTTGTTATTAAAGTTGTTTCAAATCCGAAAAAAACTAAATTTTTTTCTGCAAGTTGTGGTGCTAATTCAAAAACCTCTGTAAAATTTATTGTACCAAAATAAAAGAAGATAAGAAATATTCCTATTGCTAAACCAAAATCTCCAACTCTATTGACTATAAATGCTTTGATGGCAGCATTATTAGCTGACTCTTTTTTGTACCAAAATCCAATCAATAAATACGAGCAAAGACCTACACCTTCCCAACCAAAAAATAATTGTAAAAAATTATCTGATACAACAAGAACCAACATTGAAAAAGTAAAAAGAGAAAGATAAGACATAAATCTCGGTTTGTGTGGATCGTGATTCATGTAGCCTATAGAATAGACATGAACTAATGCGGACACAAAAGTCACTACAACAAGCATTATTGAACTTAACGGATCAATATTTATTGACCAATTAGCAATAAAATTACCTGAATTTATCCACTCAAATATTTGATAATTTCCATATGTATTATTTTTAATTCCATTCCAAAATAGAATTAAAGATAAAACGGCTGATATAATCACAAATAAACTAGTGGTTACTTCAGAAAAATATTTTATTAATGATTTCCCAAAATACCCAATGATTGATCCAACTAACGGAAGGAAAATTATAGCATATTCCATTTAACCCTTCATTCCATGTATATCTTCAACTCTAATCGAACCTTTATTTCTATAGTAAATAACTATAATAGCTAAGCCTATTGCTGCTTCCGCGGCTGCCACAGTTAAAATTAACATAGTAAAAATTTGACCAACTATATCGCCAGAAAAAATTGAAAAAGATATTAAATTAATGTTTACAGCAAGCAAGATTAGTTCAATTGACATTAAAATAACAATTACATTTTTTCTATTTAAAAAAATACCTATTACACCTAAGAAAAATATAATTGCACCCAATGACAGATAATGACCTAAACCAATCTCAATCATCTATTTTAACTCCTTTATTTGATTGTACATTTTTTAACTCTACAGATGTTAAAGGACTTCTAGAAATTTGAGTAATGTAGCTTTGTTTTTTTACCCCTATTCTTTTTCTAAAGGTTAAAAGAATAGCTCCTATCATAGACAGCAAAAGTATTACTCCAGCTAATTGAAAATATAAAATATAATCAGTATACATCACTAAACCCAATTGATGTGTATTAGAAATATTTGAAATGTTTAAAGTGCTGCTAGACATAATATTATCTTTATATTTCCACCCACCCACAACCACTAATAATTGTAAAAAAATTAAAACACTTACAATTAATCCTGCTGGTATATGAGTAGATTTTTTTCCTATAAACCAAGATTGTTTTTGCTCGGCTACATTAAGCATCATTACAACAAATAAAAATAACACTGCAACAGCTCCTACATAAACAATCAAAATAATCATACCTAAGAATTCAGCTCCAATCATAATGAAAAGACATCCAACTGATATAAAATCTAAAATTAAAAAGAAAACTGAATTGACTGTATTCTTTGAAGTTATTACCATTAAAGATGAAAAAATTGCTATTATTGAAAAAAAATAAAAAAAAATAGAATGTGCTAGCATTTATCTATATGGCTTATCTAATTTAATATTTTTTGCTAAAACAGACTCCCATCGATCTCCGTTGTCCAATAATTTTTTTTTATTATAATAAAGTTCTTCTCTTGTTTCCGTTGCAAATTCAAAATTTGGCCCTTGAACTATTGCATCAACTGGACAAGATTCTTGACACAATCCACAATAAATACACTTTAACATGTCAATATCATATCTAGTTGTTTTTCTACTTCCGTCTGCTCTCTCTGTTGACTCAATGGTTATTGCTTGGGCAGGACACACTGCTTCACAAAGCTTACAAGCAATACATCTTTCTTCTCCACTAGGGTATCTCCTTAATGCGTGCTCTCCGCGCATTCGAGGGCTGATTGGCCCTTTTTCAAAAGGATAATTAATAGTTTTTGATTTTTTAAACATTTCTTTAATCGCCATTATTAAACCTTTAACGAACTCGATTAGAAAAATAGTTTTAAAAATTCTATTTAAAGTCATTAAAAATTTCCTTCGGGTAACTTATCAAAGTAAAATAAAAAACTTGCTGTAAAAATTAAGTATATTAAGGAAAATGGTAGGAAAATTTTCCATCCAAGTCTCATTAATTGGTCGTACCTATATCTAGGTACAATGGCTTTAATAAGTGCAAATAAGAAAAATAAAAATAAAATTTTCAAGATCATCCAGATTGGGGCAGGAATTAAATTGATTGGATAAATGTCAATAATAGGCAACCACCCACCTAAAAATAAAATAGATCCCATAGCACACATTAGTAATATATTTGCATATTCACCAAGCCAAAACATAGCGTACATCATTCCTGAGTATTCTGTTTGGTAGCCAGCAACTAATTCTGCTTCAGCTTCTGGCAAATCAAATGGTGGTCTATTTGTTTCGGCAAGAGCAGAAATAAAAAAAATTACAAACATTGGAAAAAGAGGAATCACGTACCAAATTTCACTTTGTGCTAAAACTATATCTTTTAAATTCAATGATCCGACACATAAAAGGACATTAATTATAATAATACCAATAGACACTTCGTATGAAACCATTTGTGCCGCCGATCTTATGGCACCTAAAAAAGGATATTTAGAATTAGATGCCCATCCACCCATAATTATTCCATAAACACCAAGAGACGAAACGGCAAACAAATATAGAATACCTACATTTATATCTGATAATACATAATCCTCACTCATTGGAATAACTGCCCATGAAACCAAAGCTAGCGTCATAGTAATAATAGGTGCTAAAATAAAAACCGTTTTATTGGCACTTGCTGGTACGATTATTTCTTTAAAGATATATTTTAAAGCATCGGCTACTGTTTGAAGTAAACCAAAAGGTCCTACAACATTTGGACCTTTTCTTTTCTGAACTAATCCCCAAACTCTTCTATCTAACCAAACAATCATTGCTACGGAAACTAAGATAGGAACTAATAAGAATAAAATTTTGTAAACTTCTTGACCTAAGATTTGCACATACTCAATCATTAGTTGTTAGTCCCATTTTTTTTTGTTTTGCTATTAATCTGACGACACTCACTCATTGTTTTTGATGATCGTGAAATAGAATTTGTATAATAATAGTCTAATTCCTTTACCAACACTTCTTCGTTAACGAAACTTGTTTCCATGTTAGAATTTTTAATATCAGATAACTTTGGTAACTCATTTATTTTAGAAAAATTTGGAATTGTGTCTAAAACTTCTTTTCTTAGTTGATCAAAATTAGTTAAATCATTTTTAGAGCCAATTTTTTTTATAATACGATTAAAAATTTTCCAATCTTCTAAAGCTTCTCCAATAGGATAGGAAGCTTTTTTACACTCCTGAACTCTTCCCTCTAAATTCGTATATAATCCATTTTGCTCAGTATAAGTTGCACTAGGTAAGATAATATCCGCTAGTTCTGCACCTCTATCTCCATGACTTCCTTGGTAAATTATAAATTCATTATCTTTCTTAAATTCTAAATTATCTGAACCTAACAAATATAAAAGCTTAAATTTATTATTAGATAATTTTTCAAAAAAATTAAAATCATTTTCATTTTGATTTGGTAAAATTTTTAAATCTAATAAACCTACTGTTGAAGCGTTTTGAGTTAAAACATTAAGAGAGTTCCAATCTTTAGTGATAAGATTATTCTTAATTAAAAAACTTTTTAATTCTTCGAATATATACTTACTACTTGCAAGCTCTAAAGCAGACTCTCCAATTATAATTATTGGTCTTTTTGCAGATAAAAGTTTTTGAGAAAACTCATGGTCTTTGTTTATTATCTTTTTTATGTCATCAGTTTTGTTTCCAATTATTTTATAGTCATAAGTTAACTCTCCAGGATGTCCTATTGAAAAAATAGGAATTTGTTTTTGTACAAAAGTTTTTCTAATTCTTGCGTTCAAAATTGTTGCTTCATGCCTTGGATTTGTTCCTATCAATAGTATTAAATCTGACTCTTCGATGCCTTCTATTGAAGAATTAAAAATATAATTAATTTTTTCAGAGGGATTTATGTAAATTTTTTTTTCTCTAAACTCCAAATTATTGCTTTTTAAAATCTCAAATAATTTTTTAAAAGCTAACGCATTTTCCATATTAATCATATCTCCAATATGTCCTGCAATTTCATCTTTTTCGATTGAGTGTATTTTATGAACTATAAGATTAATGGCTTCATCCCAGGTTGATTTTTCTAATTTGTTATCTTTCTTTATATAAGGAACATCTAACCTTTGTTTTGACAGCCCGTCACAGGAATATCTTGTTTTATCAGAAATCCATTCTTCATTAATCTGATTATTTAGTTTCGGTAAAATTCTTTTAACCTCCCAATTGTATGTATCAACTCTTATATTTGAACCTACAGCGTCCATTACATCTATACTTTCAGTTTTTTTTAATTCCCAAGGTCTTGCTTCAAAAGCATAAGGTTTAGATGTTAAAGCTCCAACAGGACATAGATCTATCACATTAGCAGATAGTTCGGACTCCATAGATTTTTCTAAATAAGTAGTAATTTCCATGTTCTCGCCTCTACCAATTGCACCAATTTCAGGTATGCCAGCTACTTCAGTTGCAAATCGTACACATCTAGTGCAGTGAATACATCTTGTCATTTGAGTCTTGATTAATGGGCCCATATATTTTTCTTTTACATCCCTCTTATTTTCTACAAATCTGGATTTGTCGACTCCATAATATAAAGATTGGTCTTGTAAATCACATTCACCCCCTTGATCACAAACCGGACAATCTAACGGATGATTTGCTAACAAGAATTCCATCACCCCTTTTCGAGCCTTTTCTACAAAGGATGTGTTAGTTTTAATATTCATTCCCTCAGCTGCTGGCATAGCACAAGAAGCTATTGGTTTCGGAGACTTTTCCATTTCAACTAAACACATTCTACAGTTTCCAGCTATGGAAAGTTTTTCGTGATAACAAAATCTTGGTATCTCGACATCTGCAAGCTCGCAGGCCTGTAAGACAGTCATTCCTTTTTCGAATTCAACTTCTTTTCCGTTTATAGTTATTTTAGGCATTTTCATTCTCCAACAAATGCTGATCAACTAAATATGGATTATCAATCTTTTTCTTAATAGAAGGCTCCTCTCTACATCGACTTTCCACTTCTTTTTTGAAATGTCTTAATAAACCTTGTACAGGCCAAGCTGAACCTTCACCAAAAGCACATATAGTATGTCCTTCAATTTGTTTTGTAACATCAGATAGTAAATCTACATCATTATAAGTGGCTTTTCTTTTCACTACTCTATCCAATATTCTCCACATCCATCCAGATCCTTCTCGACAAGGTGTGCATTGGCCGCAACTTTCATGTTTATAAAATCTTGCTATTCTAGCCATACAAGCAACAATATCTTGATCTTTGTTTATAACAACAATTCCCGCTGTGCCTAATCCACTTTTGTTTTCAATTAGAGAGTCAAAATCCATTGTGATTGAGTCACATATTTTTTTCGGCAATAAAGGCATGGATGAACCACCTGGTATGACTGCTTGTAAATTTTCCCATCCCCCAACTACTCCACCAGCATGTTTTTCTATTAATTCTTTTAAAGGAATGCCCATTTCTTCTTCTACGTTACAAGGAGTATTAACGTTGCCAGAAATACAAAATATTTTAGTTCCAGTATTTTTTGGCTTTCCAATTGAAGAAAACCATTTACTACCTCTTCTTAAAATTGTTGGAACTACTGCAATGGTCTCAACATTGTTTACTATAGTTGGACATCCGTACAAACCAACTAATGCAGGAAAAGGAGGTTTTAATCGTGGTTGCCCTTTATTGCCTTCAATACTCTCTAATAAAGCAGTTTCTTCACCACAAATATATGCTCCAGCTCCGTAATGAATATGGATATCAAAATCCCATCCAGAACCACATGAATTTTTTCCTATGTATTTTTTCTTGTAAGCCTGATCTATAGCTTCTTGCAACCTTCTACCTTCGTTAAAATACTCACCTCGAATATAAATATAGCAAACATGAGCATTAACTGAATATCCTGCGATTAGGCACCCTTCTATTAATTTTTGTGGTTCAAATCTTAAAATATCTCTATCTTTACAAGTTCCAGGCTCAGACTCATCAGCATTAATAACTAAATAATGAGGCCTTGATCCTACCTCTTTTGGTGCAAAAGACCATTTAAGACCTGTTGAAAAACCTGCTCCTCCCCTTCCTCGAAGTTCAGATGTTTTAATTTCGTTTATTATCCAGTCACGCCCTTTAGAAATTATTTCTTTTGTTTTTTTCCAGTCATCTCTTTTAATTGAATTTTCTATATCCCACCCTAATTCATTATAAAGATTTTGAAATATTCTATCTTCTTTTTTAAGCATACTTCTCTCCATTATTGTCTGGAAATTTTTCAGGGGCAGTGTTTTTTCTACCTCTATAAGAACCTGATTTCAAAGGTTTATCATTAATTAAAGAGTCTAATATTTCGTTAGTGCTTTTTTCATCAAGATCTTCATAATAATCATCATTTATTTGAATCATCGGAGCACTAACACAAGCTCCTAAACATTCTACTTCCATCCACGAGCAGTTTCCTTTTTTTGAAATTTCATTTTCATTCTGTGATATTTTTTCTTTACATAATTTTACAATTTTATCGGCCCCTCTAATCAAACATGGTGTTGTTGTGCAAACTTGAACAAAATGTTTACCTACTGGTGCAAGATTATACATAGTATAAAAAGTAGCTACTTCATAAACAGAAATATAAGGCATGGCCAAATAATTGGCTATGTGTTTCATTGCAGCCAAAGGTATCCAGTTTTGATTTTGTCTTTGAGCCAAATATAACAAAGGCATTACAGCACTTTTTTTATTTTTATCAGGGTACCTTTTTAAAATTTCTTGAATTTTTTTTAAATTATTGTCAGAAAATTTAAATTCTTTTGGTTGATCTTCATGTACTTTTTTTACACTCATCGATCCACCTCACCGAAAACGATGTCTAATGAACCTAAAACCGCTGGTACGTCTGCTAGCATGTGACCTCGAATTAAATAATCCATAGCTTGAAGATGTGAAAAACCTGGTGCTCTTATTTTACATCTGTAAGGTTTACTGCTTCCGTCTGATATTAAATAAACACCAAACTCTCCTTTAGGTGCTTCAACTGCAGTATAAACATCTCCTTTAGGAACTCTATATCCCTCAGTGAATAGTTTAAAATGATGGATTAAAGCCTCCATTGACTGTTTTAAATCGTCTCTATTAGGAGGGGTAATTTTATTATCAATAGATTTGACTGGGCCCTTAGGTAATTTTTCGATGCATTGAAGAATAATTTTTACACTTTCTCTCATTTCTTCTATTCTGCAAAGATATCTATCATAACAATCACCATTTTTTCCAACTGGTATTTTAAAATCTAAATCATTATAAATTTCATAAGGCTGTGATCTTCTAAGATCCCAAGGAACTCCAGATCCTCTTAACATAACTCCTGAAAAACTATGATCTAAAGCTTCTTTTTTAGATACGATACCTATTTCAACGTTACGTTGTTTGAAAATACGGTTATCAGTAAGCAAACCTTCTAAGTCATCAATAATTTTTGGAAAAGATTTACAAAATTTTTCTATATCCTCCACTAGTTTTAATGGAATATCTTTATGGACTCCTCCAGTTCTAAAATAATTTGCATGCAATCTTGAGCCAGAAGCTCTCTCATAAAAAGTCATTAAAGTTTCTCTCTCTTCAAAACCCCATAATGAAGGTGTTAAAGCTCCAACATCTAAAGCCTGAGTGGTAACATTCAAAATGTGACTTAAAATTCTTCCTAACTCACAAAAAATTACACGAATATATTTTCCTCTAATTGGTACTTCAATATTTAATAATTTTTCAGCTGCTAAGGCAAAAGCATGCTCTTGATTCATTGGCGCTACATAATCTAATCTATCGAAATAAGGTAAGGCTTGAGTGTAATTTTTTTGTTCTATAAGTTTTTCAGTACCTCTATGCAGTAGACCGATATGCAGATCCGCTTTTTCAACAATTTCTCCATCTAATTCTAATATAAGTCTTAATACACCATGCGCTGCTGGATGTTGTGGTCCAAAATTTAAGCTAAGAGATTTAGTTTTTTTTGTCATTTTTATCTGAATTTTTTATTTCGTTGATATAATTTGTGCCTTCCCAAGGGCTTTCAAAATCAAAATTTCTATAATTTTGTTCAAGTTTAACTGGCTCATAAATTACTTTTTTTTCTTTTTCACTGTATCTAACTTCATTAAAACCGGTTAAAGGAAAGTCTTTTCTAAGTGGATGTCCTTTAAAACCATAATCAGTTAAAATTCTTCGTAAATCAGGATGATTTTTAAATTTAATTCCATACATGTCAAAAACCTCTCTTTCCATCCAATTAGCTGAAGGAAAAATTTTTGTTATAGAATTTATGGTTTGATTTATTTCAAATTTAAGTAAAAGTTTAATTCGCATGTTATGTTCGTGGGACAAAAATAAATAAATTAATTGAAATCTTTTTTCTTCCTCTGGATAATCTACTCCTGCAATATCTATTAATTGTCTAAATTTACAATTATCTTCAGATTTTAAAAATTGTACGACTTGTATTAAATCATTTTCACTAATCTCAATTAAAAGTTCGTTATGTTTGATTGATGAATTTTGTATTTTGCTAGAAAGTTCTGCATTAATTGATTTTTCTAGTTTTTGTAAATTTTCTAAAATCATTTTCTATCTTTGCAGTGTTCCCTCTCTTCTAATTTTTTTCTGGAGTTGTAAAATCCCATACAGTAATGCTTCAGCAGAAGGTGGGCAGCCTGGAACATAAATATCAACTGGAACAATTTTATCACAACCTCTTACCACAGAGTAAGAATAATGGTAGTAACCTCCACCATTAGCACAGCTTCCCATAGATATAACATACCTGGGTTCTGGCATTTGATCATAAACTTTTCTTAAAGCCGGAGCCATTTTATTTGTCAAAGTTCCAGCGACTATCATCACATCAGATTGTCTAGGTGAAGCTCTAGGCGCAGCTCCAAACCTTTCAAGATCATATCTAGGCATTGAAGTTTGCATCATTTCAACTGCACAACATGCAAGACCAAACGTCATCCAATGTAAAGATCCTGTTCTTGCCCAATTGATTAAATTATCAGTTGATGTTGTGATGAAGCCTTTCTCTGCGAAATCTTTTGCTATTTCTTTAAATTCATCTGGTATTTCTTTTTGCTTATTAGAAAAAGAGTCTAGTTTTATTCCCATTCCAAAGCTCCTTTTTTCCATTCATAAATAAATCCAATTGTTAATACTCCAAGAAAAAACATCATTGACCAAAAACCAAGTACACCAATTCCTCCTAAAGATATTGCCCATGGAAATAAAAAAGCAATCTCTAAATCGAAAATAATAAAGAGTATTGCCACTAAATAAAACCTTACATCAAATTCCATTCTAGAATCGTCAAATG